>JAEEGL011991724.1_pt1 | contig 14987 bp, 8 predicted proteins | sample 9134231 | NCBI WGS metagenome assembly JAEEGL01 (sample SAMN16246548, study PRJNA631951) | gut metagenome | biome: gut microbiome; feature: rumen; material: fiber-attached | host: Bos | place: Iran: Karaj | collected 2018-10
AATTTATTTTTTAATTATACTTTTTATATTCAATTCTTATTCATAATTTTTATAAATTAATAAGAATATTAATAAATAATATATTTTTTTCGAATATTAAAATTATTTATTTTATTTTAATAAATATTATTTTGAATGATTAAATATAACTATTTATTAAATAAATATTTTCAATTTAATGAAGATTAATTAAAAATAATCATTTAAAAAAAATATTTGAATTATTTCTATAAAAATTTAGTTATTAATTTATAAAAAATCATCATATCTTTAATTATTTACCCATTAATTTTATATATTAAAAGAATTAATAATATATTTTCATAAAAAATTTTTTTAATTTGAATATTTTATTTATAAATTAAATTTTAATTAAATATAATTAAATGGGTCTTTCTTTTTTAAATAAAAAAATTTGGCATCCTGGTTCATTTGCAAATATTGAAAAAGTTTGGATTGCTGAACAAAAACATAGAGAATTAGAAAGAAAAGCTTTAGAAAATGCAAAAAAAATCAAAGAAGAAAAGGCAATTGAAGAACTAAAAAAAATCCAAGTTGAACATGGACTTATACCTGCTTCTCATTTAAATAGATTGGATTTTATGTATCAAGGTCCAGAAAACAATAATAATATTAATACTGCTGAAGAATTTTTATTAGGAAAATCATTAAAAAATACTGATGATAATAAACCACATTTTACTCCTTGTTTTCAAGAAAGTTATAGTAATCCTCAAAATGAAAATTTCACAAAAATTCATGAAGATCCAATGTATTTAATAATGAAAGAAGAAATGAGACAAATTAAAGAAATTGAAGAAAATCCATATAAAATGAAAAAAATTTTAATGGAATTAAATATGAAATTAAAAAAGAAACAAAAAAAAGAAGAAAAAAAAAGTCATAGACATCATCATCATAGTAGCCATCATCACAAACATCATCATAAAAAAGAAAAATCTATTCAATAATATAATATAAAGTAAATATATATATTATTATTATTATTATAAAAGTATATAAATTTAATTATTAATTTATAATTGATTGATTAAATTATTGAAAATTATTATTATTTCCTTTAATTTAATACATAATAAAATATCTTTATAATTTAAAATTTTATAAATATCGAAACATTTAATATTATTTAAAATATTTATTTCATTTATATAATAATTACGATTTGATAATATATTCATTAATATATTATTTACAGTTTTTATTGAAATTGATAATATTAAATTATTACTATTATTAATTTTTAAATTTAAGATAAATATTTCAAAAAAGTTATATTTTAATAAAATTTTTATAAAATTAAAAATATCAAATTTTTTATCTAAATTAATAATATTATAAATAAATGACCATACTGAATAAATGAAATTTTGTTTATTTTTAAATTTTAAACTATTAAGAAGAATTATTATAAAATAATTATTATTCTTATATAAATAATTAATAATATTTTGCTCTCCATAATTTCTTATATAATTAATTAATAAATGTAAACCATAATAATTTTTATTATTTATACTTTCTTGAACAAAATCAATTAAATTTTCAATATTTTGAAGATTTTCAATTTTATAATTTATTATTTCTTTAAATATAATATATTTTTCAAAAAAATTTAAATATTCAAATATTTTATTTAATAATTCTTCCACAATTATTAATATTTTATAATTATTAGAAAAATTAATTAATATATTAACAATTAATTTAAAATATAAATTTTTTACAATATATAATTCATTTTTATCATTATAATATTTAAGATTTTCTAATTGAATAATAATTTCATTTTTATTATTTAAATTTTTTTCTAAATTTTTTAAAATAATAAATATATCTTCCTTTATTGGAATATTTCTTTTATTATAAAATATTTGCCAAATAATTTTTTTTCTTTTTAAATTACATTTATCAAAATTATTATTTAATATTTTATTTATTATAATTTCTTTTAAATTATTTTGTTTCATTTTTTATTTATTATTTTTTTTCATAATAATAATATATATATATTTTTTTTTTATTTATTTATTTATTTATATTTATTTAATATATTATATATAATTAATTTATAAATGAATTCAAATAATAATGAATTAAATAATCAACAAAATGAAAATGTTAATATTGAAAGAAATAATAATGTACAGAATCAATTAAATAATAATCTTTATAGAAATATTAACAATAATAATATTCAAAATCAAAAACAAAAAATTTCTTTAAATTTTATAATATTATCAATTATCAATTTTAGTGTTTATTATTATGGAAAATATAATACAATTGAAATATCAAATACAAGTTTATGTTTATGGCCAATTATTTATGAAAATCAATATTATAGATTTATAACACATTTTTTTATTCATTTTGGTTTATTTCATATGTTATTAGAATTATTAATTAGTTTTTATTTATTTTTAAACGCTGAAAAATTTTTGGGAACTATGTTAGTATTTTTTTATATAAATGTATCATTAATATTTATTTCAAGTATATACATTATATTAATGTTAATTACTAAATATATATGTAAAATGATAAATTATAAAGAAAATTTTGATTTTATGTATGAATGTGGAATGACACCTATGCTTTTAAGTTGTTTTACTTTTTATTTTTTATTTTCTAAAAAAAAGAAAAAAAATATAAATATAATGAGTATAATTGAAATAAAAGGAAATGTTGCTCCCTGGTTTATATTATTTATTTTATATTTTTTTACACCAAATACATCATTTTGTGGAAATTTATCAGGAATTATTACTGCTTATATTATTTATAATTATTTAGGAGTTATTGTTTTACCTAAAGTTAATTGGATACAAGAAATAGAAAAAAGTTTAAAAATTAATAAAATATTAATTATTTATAGTAATTTATTAAATAGAGATGAAGAATTTTATCAAAATTTAGATGAATTGGAAAAATTATGTAAACAAAATTTCAATAAAAATCTTAATAATGGAATTCAAATGAGTGAAATTAGAAATGAATAAAAAATTAATTTTAATTTTATTTAATTATATAATAAATTATAAATTGAAAAATTTATATTTAATTTCAATATTTATTATATAATAATATATAATATAAGAAAAAATATATATATTATTTTGTTATTAATTACATCAAATATATTTAATAATAATGTATTATAAAAAATTTATTTATTTTAATGGAAATTTAATATATTTATTTTTCTTTTTTTTCATCATCTTTTATAACCAAAAATTTTTCTAAAATATAGTAATTATTTATTTCATTTGATTTTTTTTCTATTATAAAATATTTACTTTGAAAATAATTTACAATTTCAATAATTACCATTGTTATAAATAAAATAATTAGGTATTCTTCTAATTTTTTTAAATTATTAAAAAAATCACTCAAAAAATAATTATTATAAATTTCCATCAAATTATCCATAGCAAAAATAATTATAATTAAATTAATAAATTGTAAATTTTCAGAATGAAATAATAATATTAAATCTACTTCTTCTTTTCCATAATGTTTATATCTATTAAAAGTTTCTTTTAAAGTTAATATTAAACCTGCTTGAATAGTATAAACATTTGTATTAAAAACATTATAATATTTACAAAGTTCAATTAAATCTGCTTCATGATCTTTCAATTCATATAATAATTTATTACATTTATCATCTTTATTTAAAGATTCTAATAAACTTTCATATTTATTTCCTTTTTCATCTCTTATATTACTCATAATTAACGTATAATTATCAAATATACTTGCATATAATTGAGTTAAATTAAAATATTCATCATATAAAGTAGTATTTAAATATATTGAATATTTTATTATTAAATAATAACTTAATAAAAGATCCTGTAAATCTTGAATGGAAGTAATTTCATCTAATTTTTGATTTATTTCGGATAAAAGCTTAATAGATAAAGGAATAATTATTCCAAAAAGACATCCATAAATTAATATTAAAATCAATAAAGTGATTATAACAGAATAATATAATTTTAATTTAGAAAATTTTGATGTTGATGAAGTAATAATAATTGGTTTTTGTGTTGGTGAATTTAATTGATTATTCTTTTTATTTTCATTATTATTTGTTTGTAAATTTTTTGTATCATAACCCATACTTTGTAATGCTAATAAATTATTTGATTCTTTATTCATTTGTTTTCTATGTTTTAATTTAATACCTGATTCAAGAGCATAATTTTTTAAATTTTCAATTATTTCAGAAGCTTTTAATTCATTATGTATTAATAATTTTGTTAATTTTAGTTTTTTTTTTAAATAATTGATATGATTATTTTCTATTTTAGAAATTGTATGAATAACTTTAAAAATTTTTTCATTTTGAATTTTTACAGAAAAAAATAATAAAGTTAAACTTATTAAATTACAAACTAAAAAAATAATTAAAATTAATATAATAAATATTCTTAATTTAATCATAGAATTATCATAAATTTCTTTTATTGAAGAATTTATTAAAAAAATTACTTTAATAAATGCATGACTATTTGCAATAATAAAATAAACATATTTTTGTGGTAAATTATTTAAATTTGTAATTTGATTTTTATTTTCATATGAAATTAAAGGAATTTTTATATAATATTCAGAAATTTGACTTAAAATATAATTATATTGCATTTGAATAGGGAAAAAATCCATATAATTTTGTTTAATTATTTCTCCTTCAATATTTAATATTTCAATTTCAAAATTCATAATATCTCTTATTTTATCGGTTGAAATTTTAATGTAAGCTGGCTTTAAATAATTATTAAAATATTCAATCTGATTTTTTGCTCTTTCTTGATTTTGTATAAAAAAAAATTTCGTTAAATTAAAATTTATTTCATTTTCTTCTAATTCTTCAGAAATAATATTATAAAAATTATTTTCAATGTAATTTGAAGTTATAATTATTTTATTTATAAAATAAAATTGATTATAATAAAAATTACTATTAATATCTCTAAAAGCAAAACAATGATTAATATCACCTTTAAAATTTTTTGTTAAAATTTTAATAACAATTGAAAAAATTATTGATAAACTTATTACAAAAAAATTATAATAAAAACTAATATTTCCTAAATGATTATTTCTTAAATTAAACATAGTATTATTATTACTTTCATTTGTTATATTCCAATCTTTTTCTTTATTTAAATCTATATTAGCAACTGAACTTGCCACACTTCCTCCTGAAAATGTAAAATTTTGATTATTTTCAGTGCCAGATTGTGATTGTTTTTCATCTATTTTTGTTGTAGTAAATTTATTTTTATTAAAATTATCTACTTCAAAATCAATCAAATAAAGTTTTTCATCATTAAATTCAAATTTTTTGACAATAATTAAAGTTATTTTTATTACTTTTACTATATGAAAATTATAACGCATTTCTTCTAATTTTTTACTATTTTCAAAGATATTTGTTTGGTTTAATAAAATATTTTTTTTAATATTTGAATATAATTTTTTTGGATTTAATTCAAGAATTTTTGAATTGTTTTCAATATTATCTAAATTAAAATTTTTCAGATTTAATAATTTAAAAAATGATTGCATTTTATCATTTAAATTTACACTAAAAAAATCAGAAAAATAATAACCAAATGAAATAATTTTTCCATTATTATTTATAATAAGTGAATTATCTTTCTTTGAATTATATTCTAATCCAATTCCTATATAATAATTATTACATATTGTTGGTAATTTAATCATATATAATTTTACTAATAACAATAAATCATTTTTTTTTTTAATGCACGTATTTATTTTAGATAAATTATCAGATAAAATCCAATTTTTTATTTCTTTTTTCATCCATAATTTTAAACATTCAGGAAATATTTCAAAAAAATTATGTTTTTTCAAAAATCCTGATTTATTATTTGTAATTTCATAATAATTTAAAGGAGTTTTTTTTATAATTAATTCATTATTTACATAAGATAAAATAAAAAAAGTATTTTTTTCAATAATTAAATCTAAATTTTGTAAATCAAAATTATCTAAAGTTTTTTCATATCCACTATTGAATAAAATAGCTTCTAATAATTGAAATTTATCATATTCTATATTTTCTTTAATTCTACTTGAATCTTTTATTAATCTAAATAAATCAAGAATTTTTTTAAAATTTTTTTCAATTTGTTTATTATGTTTATTTGTCATTTCTAATAATTCAGCTCTATCTCTACTAAAATTTGTAATAACAAATTTTAATGATTTTACTATTTTTAAATATTTTGAATTTAATTTTAAAAATATAATAATATAATCTAAATTATTATCATCACTTAATCTTTGATATTTTATAAAATGTGAATTTAAAAAAGTAAAAATTGAAATACTTAATATATCATTTGATTTTTTTAATATTTTATTATTAATTTTTTTTAATAAAAAATATACTTTTGATTTATTTTCTTCTGAAATATTATAATATAAAATTTTATAATAAGTTAATAATTCTTTACATTTATGATAATGATTAAAATCCTTTTTTGATTTTATGATATTTATTAAATATTTTATAATAAATAATAATAATTTTTGGAAATCATTAATATTAATATCATATTGTTCTCTTATTTTTTTAATAAATTTATCATCTTTTGTTAATGTTTCTTTTTCTTCTTTATTTTTACATAAAATTTCATAATCATAAATTTCTATACAAAAATATTTTTTAAAATTTTTTTGCATCATTTTAAAAACATTATTTTTATCTTTTTCAACAATTTTATGAGAAGAAAATAATAATATTCTATTAAGTGGTTCAAAAATTTGAAATAAACCTAAAATAAAATAAAGAACATTATTATCTAACAAATTCTCCAAATCAGATAATAATATTATTTTTTTTTGATTAACTAAAAAACTAATAATAACAAAAATAATAAATATTGCAATAAATTCAAAATATTTTAAAATAGTTGTATCTTCTAATTTTTTGGCTAAAAATACAAAAATAAATCTAGCAACTAAAAAAGAAAAAATTATATTATGAAAGATTATATATAAATGGTCATTAATTGTTTTATATAAATTAAATTCAAATATTTTAATTTTTTCAAAAAAAATAATCATATATATAAATACCCAGGAAATTTGAAAAACAATTGAAAATTTTAAATCGAATCTTAATATTAATATTATTGATTCAATTATACTTAATGTAAATTTTAAATAAAAAATTTTTGAATTAAAATAATAATATAATTCATTTCTATCATAAGCATAAATAAACAAATTAAACATAAAATAAATTGGAATTAAAATTAATATAAACAATAATATATCAAAAAATATATCTTCTCCTAAATCATTATAATTATCAGTTATTTGAATAAAAAAATTTCTTAAAAAAATAAATAAGATTAAAGATAATAATGGATTAAAAAATATATACAAAATTCTACTTGCAATAAATTTAAATAAATTTAATATAGAATTTCTTACATTCACAGCTTGAATAATTATAAAAAAATATATGAAAAAAATTAAAATAATTTTAATTATATTTAAATTCTTAAAATTTTTTTGTTCAAATATTTTCATTTTAAATTTATCTAATAATAAAGAAATTTGATCATATTTATAATAATCTTTATTTAAATTATCAGCATTTTTACATAGTTGATTATTAATTAATTCAAAATAAAAATTGGGACTTAAAATATATAAATATGTAAAAATATTAAAGAAATTTCGTTTATAATTAAATATTATATCAATTATCATTAAATGATTAATTATTTCAAAAATATTACAAAAAATATTTAATTTATTGAAATTTAAATTATTATTTTTAATACTAATATACATATTTATTAAACAATCTGAAAATTTCAATTTCTTTTTTTTTTTTTCATTCATTATTTTATTTTTTAAAATTTTATATTTATTTTAAATTATTATAAAATTTTAATATTTATATAATTTATTATATATACAAATTATTCTAAATAAATATAATAAATATTTATTTTAAATTAACTTATTCTCCATTGATTCCCACAGTCAACACATGTGATAAAAATTGACATAGGTTCATCTGCTGATCGCATTTGAATTTCTTGAGTAGTTGTTCTTTTTCCTTTACATTTACGACATGTATACATTCCTTCACTAACTAATGCATGCTTTTGATTCCAATCACTTCTCGTTGCGTCGAAAGCTTCTTCTTCCATTTGTGTTCTCTCATTTTTTATTTTTTTACTTGCCATTTCAGTTACTTCCATTTTAGCTAAAACTTCTGGAGATAATTTTCCTGATAAAATATCAATACGAAACTCCTCATTATCGGGATCTTTTAAATTACTAACAATTGCTTTACATCTATTTATATATTTTGTTCTTTCAGGGATTATATCAAAAATTTTATTTTCAATTAATATAGATTTATCCATTACATTAGTACTATTAAATCCAGTCGGAAGAAATTCCATAAATGCTCTATAAAGCATTTTTTTTATAGAATTTCGAATATCTGAATGATTTGAATTAACTAATCCATTTGGAATAGGAATATCGTTTGAATTAATACTTGAATTACTTGTCATTTTATGTAAATCATTTGTATTATTATTATTATTTGTTTTTTGAGTGGTATGTGAATCTTGATTTTCATTATTTTTATTTTTTTTATTATTAGTATTATTTGATTTAATTCCTTTTATAATAGATTTCCACTTTATTATTAATTTTTTTGATTTCCCTGAAATTTCTTCATTTTTATTTTTTTGTAATTTTCCTAAAGTCACACCAATTTTACTTTCCTGTAATAATTAAAAAATAATTTTACTAATAAATCTTTTTTATATACATATAATTCATTTAATCTATCTAATATTTTTGAATTTCGTTCATCATCCTATAAATTATAATATAAATTATAATATAAAATTTTACATTCAAATCTTTTTCCAATTCTTTTTTATAATAGACCAAATCATCAAAAACTAATCCAGTATTAGACATATTTAAATTTAATATAAAATTTTAAAATTAATTAAATTTTATGAATAAATTAAAAAAAATATAAAATAATAAATATTTATTTAATATTTATAATAAATATTAATTATTAATTTATAAACAAATTAAGTAAATATGGGTTGTTGTGGTTCAAGTCAAAGTGATGATATACCAACTTTATTATGTTTCTTTGAATCAGGAAATGAAGATCAAAAAGCTTATTGCTTAAAAGTTAAAAACGCATTTAAACATAGACGTACAATCAAGTTTGAAATAAAATCAATTCCTGGAGTTGCCTTTTCTATTAAATTTAAGTGTGATGGAAAATTAACAGTTATTCAAAGCAATTATGATAGTTCTGATGAAATAATGGAAGAAACATTACAAAAGGCATATAAAATTTTAGATGAATAAAATAATTCATTAAATTATAAAATTTTTTATTTATTTTTAAATTTTTTATTAAATTGATATAATTATTGAATTTAATTTTCTTTATTTATTTTATATAAATATTATTAAAATTATGTTTATTATATTTAATGATTAATTATAATAAATTTAATAGAAGAATAAAACGATTATAATTATATAATCAAAAATATAACTGCTGTATTTAAAAAAATAAATTAATTAAATAATAAATTAATAATATTAATTTTTATTTAATTAAATATATTTAATTTTTTATATTAAATCAAATATAAAAAGATAAAAATAAATAAAAATTATATTTTAATAAGTAATTTATTCAATAAAATAATATATATAAATAAATAAAATATATTTAGTTATAAAATAAATAATATCTCATTTCTAAGAATTTTTAATTTTATTAATTTTATATTATATATTAAAATTATTATTTTTTCAAATAAAATAAACCAAATTTATAATTTCATTTTTTAATATTAAATCTAATTTGAAAATTATATATATATTTTAGAATTATATTTATTATACTTAAAATTAAATCTATTTTGAATAATTTTTTATTTACTATTTAATAATATTATATTTATAATTAAATAATAAATAATATTAATTTTAATTAAGTAGAAAAAAAATTAATTTATTTTTCATTTTTATTTTCTCCTTTATCAATAAAAAATCTTTCAATTACTAGATAATTTTCATACATAAAAGAAAATTTACTTAAAATTAAATAGGAAATTTGGAAATAATTAGATATTTCAATAAAAACCATTAAAATAAAAATAATTATTAATATAAATTTGTTATTTTTAATTAATTCTATAATTTTATCATAAAAAATATCTTTTAAAATATTTGAAAATATATCTAAAATATATACCAAATAAAGATAAAAAGTAAATTGGAAATCAATATTTTGAAAATGATTTTGAATTTCTGCGATATTTCTTGAGCTTTTTTTAAAACTTGAAAAATTTTGTTTTAAATTATCTATTATAGCACTTATAATTGTTATTAATTTTAATCTAAATACATTGTAAAATTTACATATTTCTATTATTTGAGTAGTATAATTTAATTGATCATTTAAAAAATAATCATATAAATGTCCACTATTTAATTGATTTATTAATTCATTATATGTATTTTTTTCTTTAGTAATTGAAATCATAAAATTAAGAAAATTATTAAAAATATTTTCATTTATTTCATTTAAATTTATATTATTTATATAAGTTGTATTATATAATATAAAATATTTATTTGATATATAATAATCTATTAATGAAGTTTGTAATTCCATAGTATAAAAAAATATTTTAATATTATCATCAATGAAATTTAAATCATAGATGCTATATTGTAATGTAATTATTGAATAAATTATATAAATTATTAAAATAAAAACTATATATTTAATAAAAAAAGGATATCTTTGTAATAAATTTGTATGAATTTTGTTTTCAGTAGGAAAAGAATAATCATAATTATCATTGAATGTTATTTTTTCTTTATTTTTTAAAATTTGATTATTTTGATTAAAATAAAAATGTTTATTATCATTCATCTGAGCATCATTTTTTTGATTAATATTTTCATTTATCATTTGTTTATCATCATTATTTTTTTTCTTTTTTTTTGTTATAGATTTATATTCATTTTTTATTTTTTCAACTATTTCAGTGGAATATTTTTCATTATTAATTAATTGTTTAACATATTTTAATTTTTTTTTTAAAAAATAAATTTTTTTATCTTCAATTATTGATAAACTCTTAATTATAGATAAAATTTTTTTATCAAAAACATATATTATTAAAAATAATAAAACTAAAGAAAATAAATTTAAAACTAAAAAAGTTATAAGTAATACTATTATTATTATTGAAAAATTATGAAAATCATTTTTTTGTTTAATTTTAATATTTTGATTAATTGATTCAATTTTTTCAAATATTGGAAAATAATTATTTATTAAAATATATAAAATTCTAATTTCATAACTATTGATTTTTGGAAATTCCATTAAAAAATTTTCATAATTAATTACAGTTAAATTAATGTAAAAATCTTCTTTTATATTACTTAATACATATAAATAATCTATTTGTAAAGGAAATATTGTATAATAATTAGAATTAATATAATTTTCTGTGATAGAATATAAAGAAAAATTTTCTTTTATTACTTTACTTAATTCTGATTTTTTTTCTAAATTATTTTTTATTTGATTAACATAATAATCATTTAAAAAAATCGTTATTTTTTTATATTTATAATTAAAAAAATCTGTTACATTTAATTTTAAATTATTTTCTAAAAATTCTTTTTCTAAACTATTATATATTGTGTTATCATTATTATCATCAATTAATATTATTTTATTTATTAGATAAACATGACAAAATAAAAAATTAGTATTAAAATTTGTAAAATAAAAATAAAAAATAAAATCATTTTCAAAACCTTGTGATAATTTTTTAACTATAAATATAATTATTATAGCTAATAAAATTAAAAAAATATTATAAATAAAACTTATTTTTTCTATAAATAATTTTTTTTCTAAATTTTTATGTTCAATATTTCCAGTAATATACCATACTTCATTTTTAGGGGATATTTGAGAAACAGCTGAAGCTACACTTTGATTTATAGAAAATTCTAATTTTTCATCCATTAAAGTTAATTGAATATATGTATTTTTATTTATATCTTTTTCTACTTCTTCTCTTAAATTTTCCAATGAAAATAATAATAAATATAAATTATCATATTTTTTATTTTCATTTTGAAATATATTTTTTAATTCTAATTTAATATGAATTTTTTTATTTATACATTCTTTTTTTAACAATAATAAATTTTCTTTATATCTCAATCCAAAATGTTGATTTTGATATCTTTTTAATGTATTTTCAATATTTTTAACAAATTTATTATAATTTATAATCACAGTCATTATTTTGTTCTTTTTTAAAAATTCAATATTATTATTTTCTTCAATATTTAATAAAAAAAATAAATTAGCTGGTTTTTCATCTACTTTTAATCCAAAATATTCAACAAAAAAATATCCAAAATTGTAAATGACACCACTTTCATTTATTAGTAAACAATTATTTCTATGATTATTATTATCTAATTTACAAGAAATATATAAATTATCATTATATGTAGGTAATCTAATAAAAGTTAATTCAGTTAATATAATTAATTTTTTTAAAGTTGTTAAAACAGTTATAATATGATAAGTATTATGAGTCATCATTCTAAATTCTAATTCATATAATAAAGAACTACGAATACATTCAGGAAAAATTTCTAAAAAATGTTTTCCATGTAATTTTGATGTTTTTATATCGGTTAAATTTATATAAGTTTTTGGTGTTTTTTTAATTGTTATTTTATTTATTTCAAATTTTAATATAAAAATATTATTTTTGTTTACTAAAATATTAATATTTTGTAAATCAAAAAAATAAACTGACCTATGGAAATTTGAATTAAATAAAATTGCTTCACATAATTTATATTTTTCTAATTCATTATTATCTTTATTATCTATTAAAAACTTTGTTTTCTTTTTTAAACTTATAATTTTTTTTAAATAGATTCCTATTACTTTATTTTCTTTTAAAGTAAATTTGATAAGTTTATTTAAATTATGTGAATAATTAATAAGTAGATTTTTAAAACATTTTATTAATTTTATATATTTATAATTAATTTTATCATATATTATAACTAATTCCATTGATGTACTATTAATTATTTTGTCATTATTAACAAAATGATTATTTATAAATTCAAAAATAGAATAACCAATAATATTATTATTAACATAAAAATTATAATGATATATAAATTTCATTAAAATATAATCAAATCTAAAAGATCTTTCTTCCAATAAATAATATAATAATAATTCATAATATATTATAATTTCTTTAATATATTCATTATATATATTATTATTTTCTTTCAATAATGAATTAAAATAATCTAATAAAATATTAATTATTTCATGAAAAGACATATATTTTAAATGAATGGATGTTATTGAATTTCTTGAATTATATTTAATGGAATTTCTATATTCATTCTGAATTGTATTTTTATTATTAAATATATCATCAATTTCAGATATATTATTATTTATAAAAAGATAATCGTTTTTATTTGTACATAAATAATTTTTAAAATTATAATTTACTTTATTTAATATATTTTCCTTCATTTTATCATTTATTTTTTGAGAATTTATTGTATAATTTAAAATCTCTTTTAAGGGTTCAAAAATTTGAAAAATACTAAATATCATTAATTTACTTTTTTTTAATTTTAATTTTTCGATATCTTCTAAATGAATTATTTTTAAATTTTTGTTTATGAAATAAAAAATTAAAATAAATAATGTAGTAAATAAAATAATTTCGAAATATTTTGCCAAATTAACATTACTAATATAAAAAATTAAAAATATCATTATAATTCTTGTAATTAAATAGGAGATAATAAATACATTCAAAATTGTATACATATAATTATTAAAATTTTTTGAGATTGAATAATTAAAATATTTAATTCTATAATAAAATTTTATAAACACAAAAAAAATCCATATAAATTGAAATATAATTGAATATTTAATATTAAATCTTAAAATTAAAATAAATGAATTAAAAATATTTATTAAAAATTCGAAAGGAAAAATATTTAATTTTAAAAAATAAATATTTTCATTATTTCCATATGAATATATTATAATAAAATAAAAAATATAAATTTCTATAAAAAAAATAATGTAAAATATAATATCAAATATTATATCAAATTTAATTGAAATTATATTTTCAGATAATTGTAATATCATTGTTCTACCAAATAAAATCATTAATACAGGTAAAAAAGGTTTTAAAAAAATATATAAACAAATTAGACAAATCATTCTAATATATTTTATTAATTGTTTTTTCCCTTTAATTGAAGAAATTAAATAAAACACAAAAATAAAGAATATTATTATTAATTTAATTACATTATTATTATGAAAATAATTTTGTTCATATATATTAATTTTAAAAAATTTATTTATTATTAAACTTAATTGATCATATTTATAATTTTCTTTATCAAATATTATATTTTCATTATTAATATTAATTAAAGAAATATTTGAATTAGCATTTTTATTATTTATATATTCATAATATAATAAAGGATTTATAAAATATAAAATTGAAAAAAAATTAATAAAATCTCTATATTTATTAAAAATAATATCTATAATAATAATGTAATTAATATTTTCAATAATACAAAATATAAATAACAATTTATTAAATATAATACTTTCTTCTTTTATATTTACAAAAATTCTTACTAACATTTCATAAACGGAAAAAGAATAATTTTTTTTATAAACATTCATACTGAATTTAATTTATTATTTTATCAATAAATTGTATAATTTAAAATTTTAAATAAATAATAATTTCTTATATTTAATAAATTTATAATAGAAAAAA
>JAEEGL013631099.1_pt1 | contig 14987 bp, 15 predicted proteins | sample 9134231 | NCBI WGS metagenome assembly JAEEGL01 (sample SAMN16246548, study PRJNA631951) | gut metagenome | biome: gut microbiome; feature: rumen; material: fiber-attached | host: Bos | place: Iran: Karaj | collected 2018-10
GTCGCCCCGGCCTCTCCGGGAAGCCTCATATCCATAATCCTGATGTCTCCGCGGGGAAGGATGCTTATAGGCATAATGGGTGTAATCATAGGCACGGCTATATCCTTCCTGCTCTCAATCCCGATAATTAAATCCCGGCCGGATTTCCAGGGCGAAGTTGAAAGCGGCCAGCCAACCGGCCAGTCCCTTCCCGGATCATCCGTCCTTACTGCCAATTCAGGCAATACGCAGGGTATCCATAAGATAATATTCGCCTGCGATGCAGGTATGGGTTCAAGCGCCCTGGGAGCTACGAGGTTCAAGGCCAGGCTTATGAAAGCGGGGCTCGCTGACATCCTCTGCTCCAATGCTGCAGTCGATGAGATTCCTGCGGATGCAGACCTAGTCATATGCCAGCAGACCCTTGCCGAGCGTTCCGCTTCAGTACTCGCCTCACGTGCGGGAATACCACCCGAAAAGGCTGCAACCCAAGTAATCCCGCTTGTCAATTTCCTTTCCGATCCTGCCCTGGACGCCCTGATCGGGCAACTTCAGGAATCACATTCTTCAGGCCCCGCGTCAGCTGTACCGGCTGAGACTCCTGCCGAAAAGCCCGGGTCATTTGACGGCAATGCCATACTCCGAGCCGAGGACATATGCCTTGGTCTGCCTTCGGAGTCCAAAGAATCGGCCATACTCCGAGCCGGACATATGCTCGAAGCATCGGGACGGGTCGGATACGGATATGCCGAGGCCATGCTCGAGCGCGAAAAGGCCGTCTCGACATATATGGGCATGGGCATTGCAATCCCCCATGGCACGTCGCAGGCCAAAGAAAAGATCCTCAAAAGCGGAATAGTGGTCCTTCAGTATCCGGATGGTGTGGACTTCGGAGAAGAGAAAGCCAATCTCGTCATAGGAATTGCCGGAGAGGGAGACGACCACCTGGACATCCTGGCCCGGCTTTCGGAGACGCTTGGAGACGAGGAAGTCCTTCAGAAGCTTTTCAGCACCGATGACCGGAACTATGTCCTGGAGACACTCGGTGGGCACAAAGAAAACTAAAAATCGAACATATGACAACAGAATCCATAACAATAGAGGCTCCCAGCGGTCTTCACGCCCGTCCGGTCACTGAACTGGTCCGCCTGGTAAAATCCTTTGCAGGCACTAAGGTAACCTTGGCTACCGCGGCCCGCGAAGTCAGGGCAGACAGCATGCTTTCAATCCTGTCACTCGGGCTCAAGAAAGGGACGGAAGTAAAAGTATCCGCAGACGGTCCGCAGGAAGAGGAAGCAGTTAAGGCAATTATCGAATCGATCCGCTCCGTAACAGAATGACTATCCTCTCTACCCGGACATATGTCAAAGGCCTTGCAAAAGGGAAAGCTCTTTTCCTTCAGAAAGGCTGTGTCCATAGTCAGGAGGCCCCTCAAGGCAGCCCCGAAGAAGAGATGGAGCGCCTTGGAAAAGCCTTCGACAGAGTCCGGAATGACATAGGAGAAGCTGCCGCAAAGGCTGGAGAATCCCTTCGGGAAATACTGTCTGCCCATCTTGAGATGCTTGAGGACCCTATGCTACATGACGGGATCCAGGACAAGATCCTTTCCGGCGGCCAAAGTGCCATGCAAGCCGTAAAAGAGGCCGGCGAAGAGCTCCAGGCGATGTTCGATGCCATAGATGACGAGTATCTCCGGGCCAGGAAAGATGATGTCCGTGACATATGCGGACAGATCCTCAGCGCATTGACGGAAAAGGACGGTAACGGGTATTCTCCCATCCCGCAGGGTTCAGTACTCGTAGCCGAAGAAATCCTTCCGTCCGATGCAGGAAAGATCGATTTCAGCAGCCTGGGAGCAATAGTTACCAGGCTCGGCAGCATCACCAGCCATGCCGCAATCATTGCCCGCAGCTACGGAATCCCCGTGCTGATGGGCATCCCTCTCGAGAGGATCAATGATGGAGACCTGCTCCTGGTCAACGCCCTGGACGGCACCCTGACGGTGAATCCGGACGAAAATACGGAAGCAGAATTCGACAAACTCCTTGCAAAAGAAATGGCACGTGGAGCAGAAGCATCAGCCCGGGCTTTCAAGACCGCAGTCACCCGCGACGGAAAAACAATCATGGTATATGCCAACGCCGGCTCAATCGGAGATGTCCGGAAGGCCATGGAAGGCGGTGCGGACGGCATAGGACTCTTCCGGAGCGAATTCCTCTTCATGCAGGACGAGAGCCTTCCAAGCGAGGAAAAACAATTTGAGGCTTACAAGGACGCCGTCCTCATATGCAATGGCAAACCCGTCACTATCAGGACCCTGGACATAGGCGGAGACAAGGCTCTCCCCTGCCTCGGCCTGCCACGCGAAGAGAATCCATTCCTGGGATTCAGGGCAATCCGCATCTCACTCGCCCGCCCGGAGATCTTCAAACCCCAGGTCCGGGCGATACTCAGGGCTTCCGCCCACGGCCCGGTTCGGATCCTTCTCCCGATGATCACTACATTGGATGAGATACGGCAGGCGCGCAGCATCATTTCCCAGTGCATGAATGAACTGGACCGCAAGAACATTGCATATGACAAAGCAATCCCTGTCGGGATAATGGTGGAAACCCCCGCCGCGGTCCTGATGGCAGATGAATTCTCCAAAGAAGCTGATTTCTTCAGCCTGGGCACCAATGACCTCACCCAGTACATACTTGCCGCAGACCGCGGAAACAACGCCATATCAGAGCTTTACGATCATATGAACCCAGCCGTTCTCCGCGCCGTCTCCATTACTGCCAAGGCAGCCAGGGAGAGCGGTATTCCAGTATGCGTATGCGGAGAAATGGCTGCGGACGAACAAGCCGTCAAGCCCCTTCTGGAATCAGGTGTGGACTCTCTGAGCGTTCCTGCTCCCGTCATAGCAAAAACTAAAATAATCATATCAGAATGAAACGTATCTTTTTGTCTATCGCATTGCTCATCCCTGCCCTGAGCCTTTCAGCACAAAGTTTCGTATCCCGCCCGCTCTCCAAGGACACCTTCGAGAACCGGCTGATAATGAAATACGAGAAACACAATTATCAGGGAATGGACTGCTACAAGGATTATGTAGTAAGCCTCCAGCACAGCGGAATCGCGACCATATGGAAATACGATGGTAAAAACGGGATGGAAAAACTTTCCGGTTTCGACCTGGCAGTCAAGGATCCCGTCAATCATTCCAACGTTGCTACTTTCGGGACACAGAAATTCGACAAGAAGGACCCGATGCCTCTCCTGTACGTCAGCCAGTGCCACCGCAGCCCCTATCAGGGCCGTAAAGACGTCCTTTTCGTCTTCCGGATCAATCCGGACCTGAAGGGTTCGACTCTGGTCCAGACCATCTTTTTCGACGACACCCAAAAACTCTTCGGATACGCCCTCCAGTGGGTCATCGACCGTAAGAGCGGAATGCTCTATGGCTATGGCAACACCACAGAGGACAAGGACATTGAAAACAACCGGCACCGCATAGTCAAGTTCCGTCTCCCGAAACTCTCAGACTCCGATGCCAACGGACTTGTCACCCTCACTAATGACGATCTGCTCGAGAATTATGTCATTGAGGACCACGGACTCAGGTTCGCCACGATCGGACAGGGCCTTTGCATAAGCAAGGGACGCCTTGTGATGCCTACAGGAGTCGGGAACGAAAAATATCCGAGCTATCTCTTCATATGGGACCTGGCCTCGAAGAAGGCTGTCGACGTCCTTGACATGAGCGTCGGTACAACCGGCGAGCTTGAGGACATCGCCTGGTACAAAGGGAAGAAATTCCTCGTCCAGAGCCAGGACGGCCTGTTCGAGATGAAATACCTGAAATAGAGGGGCCGGTCAGTCTATATCCCCGATCCCGGAATTGCGGACAGCATCCCGGGCCTCCTCGAATTTCTGCTGCATAGTCGGATTCCCGCGAGTCAGTCTCTTGATAGTCAATTCCTCCGCCTTGTTGTTTGCAAGGCGGAGATTGTTTCCTGAACTGAGAAGGTTGTCCTTAATCTTCTGAAGATGCGCTATGGACTTGTCAATCTCCTCGATGGCATTTGAGAACTTCTCGGTGGCAAGACGGTAATTACGGCTGAATCCGTCCTTGAAATCCATCAGCCTCTGCTCGAAATTCGTCACATCGACAGACTGGCTCCTGGCGATCGCAAGCGCCTTCTTGTACTCTAGACTCTTTTTCGATGTCTGGCACAACAAGGTAATCATAGGGATAAAGAACTGCGGACGGATGACATACATCTTCGGATACCTGTGTGACACATCCACAATGCCGCCATTGTAAAGTTCGCTGTCCGGCTCCAGCAAGGACACCAGCACCGCGAATTCACATCCTTTCTTGTTGCGGTCGGAATCCATCTTGGCAAGGAAATCCTCATTGCGGTGTTTCGCAGCCGTCGCGTCATTCTCATTCTTCATCTCGAACAGGATTGAGACGTACTCGGTCCCGTCTTCGCTGTCCCTGAAGATGAAATCGCCTTTGGTGCCCTCTACGACCTCATTGTCCTTTTCAAAATATGCATTCGGGAAGAGGGGACGTATGCGCTCGAATTCATTGCGGCAATGTACTTCCAGCGACTCCCCTACCATCTTGGTGGACATCCTGGCCTTGAAGTCCTTGTAGTATTCCACCAGTTCCTTCTGCTGTTTCAGCTCCATTTCATACCTGTCCCTTAGGCCCTGCTCCCTGACCATGGAGGCTTCCTTCTGCGACTGAAGCTGCCTGTTGAGTTCTGCAACAGTCTCTTTGTAAGCCATTTCCGACTTCATCACAGCAACCTGCTGGCGTGCCTGCTCAGCAGCATGCATCTCCGCGATCCTGCGATCCAGCTCTTCCTTGAAGGCACCGTTCCTGACCTGTGAGAGGAGCTGTGCATATCCGGCTTCATCCACAGTAAAAGTCTTTCCGCAATGAGGGCACACCAATTCTTTCATATGACAGGCGTTTTATACATATGCACAAAATTATCAAAAATATCGCTATCTTGTAAGAAATCATTCCAATATGTACAAGTACACAGTAAGCCCGGACAACTCCCAGACATATGTGCTGAGCATTGACAATCATCAGGACATTGTGCCTGCCATCACCGCATTCTGCAAAAGGACCGGAATCACAAGCGGAGAAATCCGCGGACTGGGGGCCGTCAGCAAGGCTGTAATCCGCTATTACAGTCCGGTAACGAAGAGATATGAAGACCATGAATTCTCCGAGCAGATGGAGATAGCGTCGCTTACGGGGAACATATCAACGAAAGACGGGGAAATCTACCTTCATATCCATGCCGTTTTCGGGAGAAGTGACTGCAGCTGCATCGGAGGCCATCTGCTGGACGCCACTGTCAGCGGAGCCTGTGAACTGTTCGTAGAGAACCTGAACGTGAAGGCCGGAAGGAAATACGACGAGGAAACCGGCCTCAACCTCTACCTTTTATAGGCCTGGCCCTGTCATATTCCTCATCCCATTTCCGGTAATAGTCCATTTTCTCATCCTCAAAAAGAGACAGTTGATATATGGACTCATGTGACAGGTTGAATACTCCGAGACCCACCTGCCGGATCGGGGTGCCTCCGGTCCATATCTGTGAGAGAAGGCCGCGGGCAGCGAAGAGGATAAGGGCCGTGACATTGGTATGCTGGGGCATCTGCCCCTGACGGGATACAGTGTGGAAGTCCTTGTCCTTGACGAAAACCGAAACCCCTTTCGCATAGAAATTATCCCTGCGTATACGGTAGCATACGTGGCATGCCAGGTTGAACAGGATACGGTCAACCTGTTCGGGATCCGTAACGTCCCTTGGGAGGGTATGCTCATTGCTGTAACTCTTCGGCTCATCTGCTTCCGTAACCACCGGAGAATCATCTATACCGTTGGCACTCAAATGTATCTGATGTCCGAATTTATCTCCAAGCATCCTGGACAGATAGGCCTGAGGGGTTTTGGCAAGTTCTCCTATGGTCTTGATGCCATATGAAGTTAGTTTGGCTTCGGTCTGCTTTCCGACCCAAAGCAGATCCCGCACAGGAAGGGGCCACATCTTTGACGGGATCTCATCCTCCCACAGGGTGTGCACCTTGTCTGGCTTTTCGAAATCGGACGCCATCTTGGCCAGCAGCTTGTTATGGGCGACCCCGACATTGACTGTGAATCCCAGGGTCCGGAATATCTCGTCCTTTAGCTCACGGGCCACATCCACCGGATCCTTGCCTGAAAGACGGAAGGTCATGTCCAGAAAACACTCATCAATGGAAAACTGCTGAAGCACAGGAGAATACTTCTTGCATATGGCTATGAATCCCCTGGAGCATTCCCTGTACCAAGCGAAATCAGAATGGACTACGACCAGGTCGGGACACTTCCTCAGAGCCATGCTGAGAGGCTCCGCGGTGTTGATACCGTATTTCTTCGCGGGAATGGACTTGGCAGTAACTATGCTGCGGCGATCTTCGGGATCTCCGGATACGACAGCAGGGACAAGCCGGACGTCCGGCTGTCCCTGCGAAATCATCTTAACCGCTGACCATGAGAGGAAAGCGGAATTGACGTCGATGTGGAATATCGTACGGATCAATACAGGTCTTTAACGCTGCAGACTTTGGCTCCGTAAATCTTCTCGACGTACTTGAGGGCTCCTACATAACCTTCCTCGGTGTCAGTGTCGGTAGTCTCCCTGGGGAAGACGATATCGAAGCCACGGAAGAAAGCATCTGCCGAAGTGTGACGGCAGCAGCAGTCAGCCTGCCAGCCGGTGACGACTACAGTGTCAACATCCATCTCCCTGAGGATCAGGTCGAGAGGAGTCTGGAAGAAAGCGCTGTAGGTCTTCTTGGGAATGATGACATCTCCCTCCTTCGGCTTGAGTTCCTCAATCACCTCTGCACCATAGGTACCTTCGACGGCGTGGGGACCCCATACCCTGAATTCCTTGTCCACTTCCGGGGTGTGGGAATCATTGGCGTAAACGACAGGCATTCCCTGGGAACGGGCATGGTCGCACAGTTCCTTGATGGGTTCGATGATATGGTGTACACGGGGTGAGGCGATGGGGCCGGTCACGAAGTCGTTGAGCATGTCAACTACGATAACTGCATATTTTTTCATGGTCATAAAAAATTTCCGATACCTCTGCAAATTTGGTTCCTATTTATTCACTTTCTTGTTTTGAACTCGATTTCCTCATAAAAATCATGCATGCAGCGCCCGCCAGCATCAAATAAATCCCTGCATAGACACCAGGCAGCCACGGGTCGCTGACGATGTCAAGGGTACAGGTGTCACTGTCCGCTCCCTTGGTTTCGTCGAAATCGCTCAGGTAAATCTTCCTTCCATCAATCCTGAAAGGCTTGTTTACCGAAAGTACCGCTGACTCTTCTTTCCCGCCACGGGACCATATGCTTATGTCTGCAATATATTGTATACGGCCGGGCTGGTCTTCCCTGATGTCGAAATCCCTGAGCTGGATGGAGATAGGGAGCTCGTGCATATTGCCATTATCGTCAACGGCCATCTTCTCAGGTAACTTGTCATTGACTGCCATAGACAGCATCGACATGTCAGCACTGCCAAGGGTCCCGGTCAGAAGGACGAGGAGCAATCCGAGATGAAAGGCAAAAGCCGGCAGTCTGCGCCATCTCCAGTACCTTCCTTCTTTCAGCACAGCCTGGCAGACAATAAGGGCCATCCAGAGATATAGGAGGACGAAAGGCCAGCTGGATAGCATCCTGGAGAAACCTAGGAGGCCGGCAGGGGCATCGGCAGAATCATTCTGGCGGGTAAGGCCCATTATGACCGTAATCCCGCATACGAACATCATGGAAGGCACGGCTGCCTTCAGGCTTCCCATGAACTCGAAGAAATAGAATCTGTTACGCAGCAGGAATATCGCCAATGAGCTCCCCAGGAAGAGGATCAGGGCAATCAGGTTCACAGGCCAGGCAAACAGATTCCAGTCCAGAGGCCCGGCTATCAATTGAAGTATGACACCTATGGCAAAAAGACAGATACAGATTACGCTGCCTTCTTTCATTTTCCAGGGTTTGGACCACATAGTTTTTTCTCCGTTGTCATAGATTGCAAAACACACAAAAATATAATGATAATTCGTTATAAACAAGTCCGGTTCCTCCGTTCTCAGCACTTAACTATTGTATTTACCGCCCGTTATGACTATTTTTGAATATAGAAAACGAATATGCTTGCGACCATCTTGACATGTCTCGCGGTGATGACGACGCCAATTACCGACACTCTCAGCGAATCGAGGGTTACAGCGGCGTCGAAACTGGCTGTCCCGCTCGCACAGACAGCATCCCTCACTGCTTCCGTATTCATGGAAGACATCAACCAGAGAGGGCTTTCCGCGCCCAAGACTCTCAGCGGTATCGTTCCCAACCTGAACATGCCAGACTATGGTTCCAGCATGACATCATCAGTGTATATGAGGGGGTTCGGCTCCAGGATCGACAACCCGGTAATCGGCCTGTACATCGATGACATCCCCATTATGGACAAGAATGCATATGACATCCAGTTCCTGGACATCAGGCGGGCAGATTTCCTCAGCGGGCCCCAGGGGACCATATTCGGAAGGAACTCGATGACAGGGCTCCTCTCACTTACAACCCTGGGTCCCGGAGACTATGACGGAACCTTCGCCGAAGTGAGATATGGAGCGGCTAATGGATTCCAGGCAAGAGCCTCCCACTACACTGACAACTGGTCCGCATCCATCGCCTACAATCACAGTGACGGTTTTTACACGAACATTTTTGACGGCAGTAAAGACAACAGCAATTCCCTATCGGCCAGGATCCGCTTCAACAAAGACATCTCATCCAGGGTCAGGTTCGAGAACATACTGTCCGCGAACCTTCTTGGAGAGGGAGGCTATCCTTATAGGCAATATATTGACGGAGAATTACTTCCAGTCAATTACAACCGAAGGTCACACTATTCCAGGCAGTCTGTCACCGAAGGTGCCAAATTCAACATCTACCTCCCCTCCCTGTCAATCGGAAGCATAAGCAGCCTGCAGCTACTGTTTGACAGGATGGACATGGACCAGGACTTCACTACTTCCGACATGTTCACTCTAAGGCAGGGCCAGAAACAATGGACACTGACCCAGGAGGTAATAGTGCGTCCGGAAAACCATCCGTCCTGGTGGAACTGGCAGAGCGGAGCCTTCGGTTTCTATAAGCATAACCACATGGAGGCTCCAGTGACATTCCGCAAGGACGGGATTGATGCCCTGATCCTTTCAAATGCAAACAAGGGACTTTCGACAATAGGCTATAAAACTGATTTCCTGGAAGATGAGTTCCCCATTTATAGTGATTTCCTCATTTCCACCTATAACTTGGCCCTGTACCACGAATCCAGGTTCAGCCTGGGAAGATGGCTCCTGACCGCAGGCGTCAGGCTGGACTATGAAGGGAACCATATGTCATATGACTCTAAGGCGACCATCAATATCGCGACAATACCTCTCGAGCGAGAATTCACCCCTGGAGATTACCGTGAAAGCCCCACCAAATTCAAAGGCAGCATAGGCAATAATTATCTGGAGTTCCTTCCCAAGGTCTCGGCTATCTACGATTTTGCACTCAAAGACGGACACGACCTGAAAGCATTCATATACGGGGCGAAGGGATACAAAGCAGGAGGATTCAACACCCAGATTTTTTCTGACATCCTCCAGAACTTGATAATGACGGAACATTACGGAGTCCACATCACTGACGAGGACGTCACGGCCGGGAACACGGTATATAAGCCCGAGTCCAGCCATAATGCCGAAGCCGGAGTCAAGTACTCCCGCATGGGGCGGAACTATAGGCTGAACTTCTCTTCTTCTGTGTTTTATATCGACTGCCATGACCAGCAGATCACCGTCTTTCCTCAGGGAAAGACAACCGGAAGGATGATGAGGAACGCAGGGCGCTCGCACTCATATGGCCTCGAGGCAATGATGTCTTTTACGTGGAAAGGACTGGATATCAATGCTTCATATGGCTACGCCAACGCCACCTTCGACAAATACGATGACGGTAACCAGGACTACTCGGGAAAGCACATCCCCTATGCTCCCCAGAACACCATATATACCAGGGCGTCATATGATTTCACATTATCCGGAAAGTTGCAGGGCATAGTCATAGGTACGGACTGGAATGCCCGGGGCAGGACCTGGTGGAATGAGGACAATAGCCTGAGCGACGGTCTCCACGGGTCACTGGGAGCGGATTTTTCCTTCAGATTCAGGAAAATCACTATCTTTGGAAGATTGGATAACCTGACCGATGCCCGCAACCCGGTCTTTTACTTCAAATCTGTGGGGAACAGTTTCTTCCAGATTGAAAAGCCGTTCCGCTGGCATATAGGAATCAGAATAACCTTATAACTTATTATAAACATGAAAAAAATTATCTCTATCCTTTTCATGGGCATCGCACTGATGCTGTGCTCATGCGAACCTGATGCAGACCAGAACTTTGAGAAACAGACCTTTTCCGGTACTGTAAGCGTTGAGTATCAAGGTGAGAAATACGACAACGAGAATATCATTGTCGAGGTCGAGGAAGCTTCGGAAGGACTCCTGGACATCACTATCCGCAGTATCAAGTTCGTTCCTCAGATGCCTGTCACAATCGACGTGACCTACCCTGGTGTCCCCTACACCAAATCCAAAGACAACATCACTTTCTTCATCGGCACCATTATCCCTTACATGGGTACTACACCGGTAGAGAAGTATAAATCCCAGTCTCTGGCAGGGCTGATTACCAACAAAGGCGGAATCTCATTCAGCGTCCAGATCGGGGATTATCCGACTACCTATCTCGGAACAAGGATAAACAAATAAACTGCTGACTCCATGAAAACCAGATCCTTCTTAACGGTGATGGCTTTGCTGGCATTTTTTGCATGCAACGCCCAGGCTCCCCGCAGCGACAAGGACGCAGTCCTGGAGAATATCCTGACCAGGGCTTCCGTAAGGTCATTCACCTCAAAGGCTGTCGAGCCTGAAAAGGTCGAAACAATGCTGCGTTCCGGAATGGCCGCTCCTACTGCTATGAACAAGCAGGCATGGCACTTCGTAGTAGTCACAGACAAGACTAAGCTGAAAGCCATCCAGCAGTATGAATCCCCGCTTGCCATCGTAGTCTGCGGAGACACCATGAAAGGCAAGGACCTGTGGATCGCAGATGCATCCCTGGCTTCCGAGAACATCCTCCTGACCGCCCACGCCCTCGGCCTCGGAGCCGTGTGGACTGCAGTCTACCCACGTGAGGAGACAATTCAGAATGTACGGAAGACCCTCCAGCTTCCCGATCACCTGATTCCGGTGAATACAATAATCATAGGGTATCCCGCCGCAGATCCCCAGGTCAAAAACAAATGGAATCCTGAAAACATATCTTACAATACTTACGGAGGCAAGAAATAATGTCTGAAGGAGATTCTCTGTCGAAAGCAGGGAAATACGAAACCCTGTACACCAAACTCTCAGAGGCCCCTAGGAACGGTTCCTTCCCGGAAAACGCCTGCAGGAAAATCAACGAGACCATGGGATTCCTATGGACTGGATTTTATTATGTAAAGGATGACAGGCTTATCCTCGGGCCGTATTTCGGCCCTCCCGCCTGCGAGATGATCCGCAAAGGAAAGGGAGTCTGCGGGACATCCTGGGCAGAGAACCGGACAATAATAGTCCCTGATGTAGAAGAGTTCCCGGGGCACATAGCCTGCAGCAGCCTCTCCCGCTCTGAAATCGTCATCCCTCTGAGGGACTCCGAAGGGAATGTCACAGGTGTCCTTGACATAGACAGCGAACTCCTTGACAATTTCGACGATGTAGACAAGGATTGGCTGGAAAAGATTTCCCTCCTGTTCTAAGCACTGATGCTGACTTCCACTACCTGGAGGTCCAGGTCGCTCACCAGACCGAGGAAAGCATCGAGGCTGCCTTCAGATGAAATCGCATTTTCGAGCTGCTTGAGATTGTAATCCGTGTTTTTCATGATGCTTCATTTTTGTTTCTGATGCAAAAATAGATTGAGCTTGTACCAAAACACAGTACAAGCTCAATTATTTTACATTATTTGATGCAAATAATCTAAATTTGGCGAGACGGAACACAAGTCCCGGATCATAACATGAGCAAGAATGCACTCAGTTTAGCCAACAGGGCCGGACATATACTCTTGGAAAACGGAGCAGAAATCTCACGTGTGGAAAGCACTATGCAACGTATTGCAGACCACTATGGAGAAGATGACGGCAATTTCTTTGTGCTGAGCAACGGGATCATAGCTACCGGTGACGACTATGCCAAAGCGGAATTCATTCCCCTGAAAGGAGCCAGGCTTGACAAAGTCGCTGCGGTAAACCAGGCCTCAAGAGATGTGGCACAGTTGAACCTGAGCCTCGAACAATTGGAAGGGAGGCTGGATGACATATCCAGAATGCCCCCGAAACCGGCCTGGGAACAGATCCTGGGAAGCGCCGTCGGCGCCGGCTTCTTCGCCATGATCTTCGGCGGGAGCCTGGCGGACAGCGCGGTAGCATTCATCGCAGGTCTGGTCCTCCATTTCTTCGTGTACTTTGTTTCCGGACCTTATCTCAGCCGTCTTCTGGGCAACATCTCTGGAGGGCTTATCGCAGCTTCAGTCTGTATCGCCGCCTATCACCTTGGCTTCGGAGACCACCTAGGGAACATGATCATAGGCGCAATTATCCCTCTTGTCCCGGGAGTCCCATTCACCAACGGAATCAGGGACATAGCAGGAGAAGATTACCTGGCAGGGACCACTCGGCTTCTGGATGCATTCATGATGTTCCTCGGCATCGCAGCCGGAGTGGCTCTGGCATTCGTCCTCGACGGGGCCATTTTCGGAGGACTGATCCAGCTTCAGGCCATGAAGACCGACCTGGTCACCGCGCATCCCCTCTGGCAGCTGGCCGCCGCATTCTTCGGAACCGCGGCATTCGCTATCCTGTTCGGAGTACCGCGCAAGCATTACCTCGACTGCGGATTCGCAGGAGCTGCGGGCTGGATGACCTACATAGTCCTCACACGTGCCGCTGGTTTCACTCCTGTTGAAGCTACCTTCTTCGGTTCAATGGCCGTCCTTCTCTGTTCCCGTTTCCTGGCCATATGGCGCCGCTGCCCCGTAACTGTCTTCCTGGTCTGCGGAATCTTCCCCCTGGTGCCCGGAGGAGGCCTGTTCTGGACATCCTACTACCTCATCGCGGGCCAGACAAACGCGGCCCTTTCGAGCGGCTTCCTCGCAGTAAAGATATGCGTCGCGATAGCCTTGGGAATCATCGTAGTGGAAGAAGCAGCCAAGTTCTTCCCAAGCCACCACAAATGATGCATGCATATGCCTGCACCTGACACTATACTCCTCATATCCCTGGCTGTCCTGACCGTGGCAGCCGTCACGGCACTATTCCTGCTCCAGCACAGGGCAGGGAAAGAACGTTCCAGGATCGTCCGGCATTACGAAGATGAGAAAGACATCCTCCAGGACAAGATCGCCTCTCTCAGCGCCGATAAAGCAGCCCTGGCGGAGCGCCTGGCCGCAAGGGTGGAATTCGAAAAGAGGGAAAAAGAACAGCATGTAAAAGACCTCGCCACGATGAAGGAGGTCTTCGAGAATCTCGGCAACCGCAACAGCGAATCCTTCAAGGTCCGCAGTACTGAAGCTCTGACAGAGCTGTTGAAACCGCTTCAGGAAAAATTCAGGGAATTCAGCGAGACCGTTAAGGAATCCAGCAAGGACGCAGCCGACCGCCACTCCAAACTGGAGCAGAGGATTGAAGACCTGGACAGGCAGTCCCGCAGCGTCAGTGATGAAGCCCGGAATCTGGCAAACGCCCTTACAGGTTATTCTAAAGTACAGGGAGACTTCGGGGAAATGCTCCTGACCGATGTCCTCAAGAATGCAGGACTCGTGGAAGGGATCCACTTCATGACACAGGGAGTCATTACCGACACCCAGGGAAGGGAGATAAAGAGCGTCACCGGCAGGACGATGATTCCGGACGTGCTGGTCTTCTATCCGGATGACACTACTGTAGTCATTGACTCCAAGGTGAGCCTGAAGGACTTCAATTCCTATATGGCCGCTACCGGCACCCAGGAGAGGAAAGCATATGCCAAAGCCCATGTAAAGAGCATACGCGACCATGTCAATGAATTGAAAGACAAAGACTACGCCTCCTACATCCCTTCCGGGAAACAGAAAGTGGACTACAACATAATGTTCATTCCGATGGAGGGTGCATTCCGCCTTATGCTGGATGAAGATCCGACCCTATGGCAGGTTGCCAGGGAAAACAACGTGCTCATAGTCAGCCAGATGACCCTGGTCATAGTCCTCAACATGATAACGATGAGCTGGAAACAGCACAACCAGGAAAAAGACATCGCAAGGGTCTATTCCGCGGCAGAGGGCCTGATGTCCCAGCTTAAGAACTGGATGGACAGCTTCGTAGAAATAGGCAAATCCCTGGAAAGCGCCACTAAGGCATATGACACAGCCCGCAAGCGCCTCTCCGACTCAGACCAGAGCGTAATAAAGAAGATCGGGAGACTCGAAGAGATGGGCCTTAAGCCCAAACGTTCCAAATCCAGGATCACCTCCAAGACCCGCCTCCCGGAACAGGGTTCAATCATACCGGGAGCACTGGAAGACAATCAGGAAACTACTTGGATCGACCCTGTTTCCTGAAAGGCCACCTGTCCCCTCTCCAGCGCCACATCATGCAGACCATGGCATCCCACCAGGATGACGGCATGAGCCTGTGAGCGATTATGGAAACGCTTGCCGACGGCCCGGGACGGTAATGGAACCTGGGACGCGGCGAAAGGGCTGCCTTGCATATGCATGAAGCCACCTTCTCCGGTCCCGGAAGAAGGGATGAAGTGTAGGCATACCTGAAAGCGTCTGCTTCATGCGCCGCATTCTCCTCA
>JAEEGL015109936.1_pt1 | contig 14987 bp, 8 predicted proteins | sample 9134231 | NCBI WGS metagenome assembly JAEEGL01 (sample SAMN16246548, study PRJNA631951) | gut metagenome | biome: gut microbiome; feature: rumen; material: fiber-attached | host: Bos | place: Iran: Karaj | collected 2018-10
CACTGCGTCGGAAAGCCGGGCTTCACGTTCGGGCTCTTCGCGGCGGCGGAGTCGCCCGGCACGGTGCGCGTGCCGGAGGTGATGCCGGCGATGTTCACGAGCGCGCGGTTGGCCGCGCCGCCGTGGCCGAGGATGAGGTCGCGGGTGTGGAGCTCGAGCGGCTTGCCGTCCTGGATGAGGCGCGTACGGAAGCGAGGGCGTCCGCCATTGCCGAACCAGTCGCCGGATATGAAGTCGGTGAACGGATTGAGGCCGCCGAAGGAGTCGTAGCGCAGCCGGACCGTCCAGAGTCCGTCGGGACGCTTCGTCCAGCCCCGAACGGGATCGGCCCCGGTCACGACCACCTTCTCGCCCTTCGCGGCCCGATACGTGATCGGCGCGCCCTCGCGTCCCGCGTTCACGGGCTTCACCCATTCGCGGTACGTGCCGCCGCGGATCGTCACCACGTCGCCGGCCTTCGCGACGTCCGCCGCGCGCTGGATCGTGCGCCACGGTCTCGCGGCGGAGCCGTCCGCCTTGTCGCAGCCATCGGTTGCCACAAAATACTCCGCCGCGTTCGCGCAAAGAGCAAACGCCGCCACAAGCGTGAGAAGTGCATTCTTTTCCATGCCCGAAATTATACCATCTTCACGCCGTCATTTCCAGCCTTATTCTAGGACGCCAGACTTCGGACTTCAGACTTCAGGCGATCCTGCCTGCTCCGGTGATGAGCAAGTTGTGTATGAGCCCGCAGAATGGCTAATATCGTAACAGCGTAACATCTCCATTCGCGAACCCTACGCCGATGTCAAAAAATCTGCCGTCGGCTGAATTTTTGCCGGAGGGAGGGAATTGCAGAAACAGTTTTGCACCATTCACCACAGGCGCGCCGGACTCTGTTGTGCCAATCCACCATGGGACAAGACTCACTGAAGCCGACTTCGACTTGAATGTCACCTTCCCGTTCTTTTCCCCCGAGACAAGATTGGCAGACGCCTTCACCGATCCGTTCTTGGCAAAGGTAAGCTTTATCGACTCGCCCGATGCAAGGCCTTCAAGCGAATCTCCATCCAACGTCAGCGACTTGCCAATGACGTTCGCACGCGTCAACGCTTCAGCGCAAATGCCAGTCGTCCATGCAGTGCGCGTGGCATACATCTCTGCGTTCCAAGAATCGACAGCCATATAGAACGCACCGATATCGTCGCCTGCGAACTGCCAGACCCCGAGTCTTTCGTCCATTGTTTTTTTCCCGTTCTTCAACACTGCATCAAACACGAAATAGCCATCGATGCAGGCCGAATACGCCGATGCCGTCATCGTCCAAGTCTCGCCTAGACGGAATATCTTGCCGCTTAGCTTGCCAACGGAGGAAACCGTAAACGTGATTCGCGCTCCATCCTCCCACATGGTGCCGCAGCCACCCTCGAACGTTCCAGAAGCCCAGACAGGTAGCGCAGACACGACGAACTGCATGTCAAAGCTAGACGTCCATCCATATTTGTTCTTGAACGTTATTGTCGCAGAATACGAACCCGGCTTCGTAGGCACACCCGAAATCACCCCCCCGGACAATTTAAGGCCCGAGGGCAACCCCTTCGCCGACATGGACGACACGGCGGAATTCTCCACCCCAGCCTTCCTCGGATTGGCTGAAAGCGAAAACTCCTGCTTGACTCCAACGAACAGGTAAAGCGTGTCGCCCGACGCAACTTCATGTGACGACGTGCCGTTCGGTTTCGCAGAACACGTCACGGCAAAACCGGGATCCTCTACGACAATCGTTATCGCCCTTGATGCGGAACCAGCAGCGTTGTTCGCTGAAAATGTAGCGGTGTACGTTCCAACCTTGGTCGCCTTCCCCGTTATCGCCCCACCTGAATACTTGAGTCCCGACGGCAATCCCTTCACTGTCACCTTGCCGTCTATGGTTACAGGCCACGAAACCGGCTCGTTGATTGCGCAATAATACGTCGTCTCGCTTGCTATCGTCGGATTCCCGACAACAGTGAACGAAATGCTCTTGACGTTGTTCTTCTCGTTTGTCTCCAGCCAGGCGTTCTCGCTGTCCAGTATAGCCGTCAATGTGTAGCTGCCCGCAGGAAGATTCTGGAGAAAGCCAGGCGTCAAGTTGGTCAAGAAATACCATGTGTTGTTGTCGAAGCTAGATCTGTCGCTGTATATGCCCGTTCCTCCGTTTAGGGAAACCCGAACCCTCATTGCACCGGAAACGGCACTTTTCTTGGCATTCCACCAGCAGCAGCGCATGTAGATTGGCTGCCCGACATTAAAAGCCGTGGCCTTCTTCTTCAGGTCTGAAGATGTGCTTAGGAAAAATGAGTCCGCCTCTCCCTTCATCTTGTTAAACTGCCAATCCACATTCGATTTAGACGAGGTGGCGCTGTCTTTTGCAACCATGACAGCCACAACTTGAATATTATCCGCCTCGCTGCGTTCGACTATGATTCCTTCACCATCAACCGCTACGGCAAACGAAAACACACCGTCGCCCAACGACTTGCCGTTTATGGTCTTCGTGAATTCCTGCCTGCCCCCGGCTGCGAGCGGCAGACAGTCCAGCCATTCGGTCTTGACGAGCTTGGCCTCATCCGACGATGCTTCATATTTGTACGTCAAGAAGGCAATTTTACTTTTGCCCGCTGCTTCGTTTCCAATGTTTTCCACCCACCAATGAACCGTCACGGGCTCGGAAACCGCAATTGAAGTCCGGGAAACCGACAGCGACGAGACCGAAAGGTCGGGGAATCTATTTCGCGCAACGGTGATTGTCGTCTCAAACGAGTTGTTAAATTCGTTGGATTCGGAAATGACATCCGTCGCATCGGTGACAATCCTGACTTTGTGCGTACCGGCGCTTAAGGAACCTAGCGAATGTCCTATATTCCATACATAATAGTCTTTGGGGAGACCTTCGGTGTACCATGTATGTTCCAGGACGTCATCAACGTAAAGATAGGTATAGAAGGTTCCTTCGGCATTTACATTACCGCAATCTATGAGCCAGCTCACATAGAGCGAATCTGTATCCAGAAACGCTGTCGCTCCATGCGTAGAATCCGCCGAGGTGGAAATAACCAGCGGCGCGCTCCATCCGCTCGCCATGGATGGCCTGAGGTCGGGATGCGACATCAAGGAGATGATTGGCTGAAAATCCGCTGTCGCTTCTATGACGGTAAATTGAACACTCTTTGTCGTCGTACCAGAGGAGCCGCTCGCCGTAACGGTCATGGTTGTCGTCCCTGCGGCAGATGCGGTGCCGGAGATGACCCCATCGGAGAAGGAGAATCCTGATGGCAGGCCGGACACGGAAATGCTTGCGCCATCATCCGCAGACAGCGCAAAGGAATACGTCAAGCCCTTCACCGCGACATACCGCTCGTAGCAGTAAAGACGGGGCGAGGTCACATCATTGTTCGCAGAAGCGAGAAGCGTCTTTGACGCCACTTTTGTCGATGGGGCGCTTGTACGATTTTGAACGAGTGCCGCTCCTGGGATTGCCGACAACGCTTTTGCTGACAGAGCACCCACCTTTTGAGTCGAGTCTTGGGGAACAACTGTAACGGCAGACTTTGCCGCTGCCGTATAATTCTTGGCAGACCGCACGATCTTTACATTTCTGACTCCGTATTCCACAGGCAATGAAGTGAGCAATTGAACTGTCCATTGCAGATCATGAACACCGTCACCTGTGACAGTTACACTCTCACTGAACCTAATCACCCCATTCGCATCAGCATAATGGGTACCTCCTGAGCCTCGCGAAACTCCATCAACATAAAAATACGCATACCCAAAAGGTACAGGATATGAAAGTAGTGGATTTACCTGTATCACCCACTCGAACGAAATCGTGAAACTTCCGCCAACAGACACTGCATTAACAAAACCATCAGGCAAATCAAAGTCAACAAGCTCGTCTTGGTAGGTGCTGCCAGATCCGCCGGAACTACCAATTCTTATGCTGACCACATCATTAACAATTGAAACCAACTTTGAACCAAGTACGTTAAGAAAGTTTCCGATTCGAGAAAATGGCACATAAGTAGTTACACCACCAGAAAACTCCAATCCCATCGTCATTGCAATAGAATCGCTCATTTGACCAGATGAATCAATACATTTCTGGCCTTCAAGACCCACAATAGCAGCGTAAGACCCTCCTACACATGTTGTAATATCGTCAGGCAAAGGGTCACCTGAAAAACTCATTTTCCCTCCTAATCCAATTTTTTTTCCTATAGGTACCATTAGTCCTTCACCCCATGTAGCAGGCAATACCAGTCCACCACCCCATGCGCCATTCTCGGTTTTCCCGAATTGTACCCCCAAACTGACATTACCAATCGTTCCACCCAATGATATATTCCAACCTTCTTTTGAAGGCACAGCTTCCTTTACTGGTGCTGCAGACATCCCTGTCGCAGGATAGAACTGATAATATCCTAATGGATCAACATACACGCCAGTCTCATTAGAACAATATCTATAACAATTCACATCCCCACCCCGCAACCCAATAGGATCCACTTGGATAAATCTTCCCAATGTTGGCGAATAATAGCGATTACGCATGAAAAGGAGACCTGTCGGGTCGGTTTCGACGCCGAGAGTGCCGACGTAGCCGGCAGTGGCGGTCGCAGAGGACTGCGATCCTCCCGCACGCGTTTCGCCGAACGCCTTGTATGCGCGGCGATCAACGATTGTGCCGTTGCCGTCGGTGACGAGGCGCGTGGAGCCGATGAGGTCGGCATGGTAGTATTTAGTGGTTAGTGATGAGTGGTCAGTGGTTAGATCGGCGATGCGGACTGCGCCGACGACGATGTGGCGTTCCTTGAGCTGGCCATTCACATATTCCGCCGCGACGGATGGCAGGGAGCCTTGCAGATAGGTGCGCTCGGTCGTCACGCCGTTGTCGGTGACGGACACGCGGTTGCCGAACACGTCGTAGCGGCAGCTCCAGCGGATACCCGCCGCCGTGTTCGTCACGGCGACAAGGCGGTTGAGCGTATCGTAGTAGTAGGACGTCGTGCCCTTCGCGTCCGTGAGCGAAGTCATGTTGCCGTCCTTGTCGTAGGTTATGGCGGACGCAGAAGACCCCATCCCTGCTGATATTGCCGTGTACTGGTTGAGGTTATTGACGGTGTAGGTTGCGCCGTTTGCCGTCGTGCGGTTGCCGACGGCATCGTAGGTAAAGGCCTCGGACGGCGAATCTGGATAGCGGACGGATATCAGCTGTCCGTCGTTGTCGTACTCATATCGCTCCTCTCCAAGGAGCGAACTTGCGCGGATGCAGCGTCCGTCCGCATCGTAGCAGTACTGGAGCGATTCGACAATCTTGCCCTCGGCATCGCAATGCTCGATGGAAACGACGCGCCCGAGCTTGTCGTAGAGATAGGAAACACTCGTCCCGTTGCCGTTCGTCTGCTTCTTGAGCCGCCCCGTCGTCTCGTCGTATGTGTTCTGAAGATAGGTCACACCGTTGCCATCCGAGACGGATGCGAGCCGCCCCGATACGTCATAAGCAAACCGCTCTACCGCACCGTCAAGCGAAGTACGAACTGCCAAGCGTCCGCAAGAATCGTAAGAGAACGTGAAGCCGCGTCCTGCGGGATATGCGATCTTCGTCAACCGGTCGGCGGAATCGTACTGCATCGTCACGGTGCCTGTCTCGCTGTCAGTTGCCGTCGTCACATTGCCATGCGCATCATATGAGTAGGTGAAAGTGCGCCCGTTCGACCATGTTTTCTTGGTTACCCGTCCCTTGGCATCGTAGGTGTACGTAACGGTCTGGCCGCGGCGGTTCGTCGATTTCACGACGTCGCCGCGACTGTTGTATTCAAGCTTCGAGGCGGAACCGTCCGCAAACGTCACGGACGTGCCGCGTCCCTTCGTGTCATAGCCGTATGTTACGGCATGGTTCTTCGCGTCCGTCACCGTCTTGAGATTACCGAACGTCTCTTCGTAGGTGAACGCCGTCGCCGTTCCGGCGGCGGAAACGGACTTGCTCACACGTCCCAGAGCATCATGCTCGATCTTGCCGTTCAGGCCGGACGGCGAAACGACTGACTTGAGAAGTCCATCTTCCGTATAGCCCTTTGTGGAAACACCCCCCAGCGCATCCGTCGTCTCCAGCGTCTCGCCGGAAACACCTGTCTTGACGGTTGTCTCCGCACCGTCAGGTCCAGTCAGCGTGACAACGCCGCCGTCACGGGAAATTGTCGTCGTTTCCCTACCGCCGTTTGAGGAGATTGCCGAGACAAGGCCGCTTGACGTGTCGTAGGCAAACTCGCGCGTCGTGCCGTCGGGATAGACGATGCGCGAGAGGGCACGGGCGGCCGCCGTGCCATCGGCGGCGCGGTATTCGTATGAAGTGACAAGCCCGTCGGAAGCCGTCACCTTCGTCAAGAATGAATTGGAATAGGTGTAGGTCGTCTGACGACCGCAGTCGTCCGTCACGGACGCAAGCAATCCACCGGAATAAGCGAACGTCAAGCTCTGTCCGTCCGTGTGGGCAATCTGCTTAAGGATTGCTCCGTCCCACGTGAACGTCAGTTTGTTTCCAGAATTGTCGGAGATGGATGAGGTGCGCATGTTGGATTTGGCGAACGTCTGCACGGTGCCGCTCTGATAGGTCAACGTGTAGGCGCTTGAATCTTCATCCAAAACCGTCTTGTCGCGGGAGTCTTCCGGTTGCCATGATCCCGTTACTTTGGTAAAGGAGTACGAACCACCGCCGGGGACGCGGAACACGAGCGTCTTGCCGTCAGACGACAATTCTGCACATGTGGAAAGATTGTCCGTCCAGCCATAGCCGAGGATTCCGCTCGTGAAACGTCCGTACATCGCCGACGAATACGAACGGGTGAAGGAAAGTCCCATGCCGCGTGCCGACCGCGCCGCATCCGTAACGCTGGCAAGGACAGGCAGGACGGCATCGACACCAAGCGCACGATTGATTTCGATCTGGAGCAGACGGTCCAAGCGCCTGACAGGCCGACCATTCTCAGCAAGATAGTCTGCATTGGCGCGAAGGCGGCTCAAGTAGGAGTTCCATGTGTTGCCGAAGCGAGACTTGAGCGTCGCAAGGGCGAACGTCCAGGCGGCGTCGGATACATAAGACGGCTTCAGAGAGTCCCCGATAGCCGACCACGGAAACGCCTCCGTGCTCGATTGCGTGTAGGAAAAAGTGATCTGCGCTTCTTGCGTAGCGGTATAAACGAATACGGGGATTTCGACCGACTCGCCCGCACGCAGCGAACTTGCGGGCGATTGCTTGGACGTCGCAAGGAACTCGACGGATTTGGACCACGCATCGGTTTCCGAGAACCGCACGTATGCATTATTACCAGCTTCCAGGCGTACATACGGTGCGGCGATGTCAGAGGTTCCGTCATTGAAATACGTCACCGTCGCCGTTCTTGACACCCCAACGCCGCCTGCAGGGACTTGGACCTCGCACTGAAACGCCGGATATGTCACCATTGACGCGAATATCGTCCCCGCTAAAAGCAGTTGCCTGAAACTTTCCGCGCATCTCAACTTCAAGAATCTCGTATTTGTCATCTTTCTGTCCTTTCATTGAAAACCATGGATAATGGCTCGCTAAAATCGGGGTAAGCGTGGGGGGCATACACTCCGGGCGCGTCATGCGAATTCGATGGCGTAGCCCTCTCCTCTGTACGTTGCGCCGCATACGTACTGCACGGCGGTGGGCGAAAAGCGCTCCTCGAAGAACTTGTGGCAGTGCCCGCAGAGAATCGCCTTCAGCAGCGGCTGCGCCTTGATGTACCTGACGAACTCCTTCGTCGGAGCGTCGGCGCGCTGCTGAACGCGCCGGTCGCGCCAGTCGTCCGCTTTCGGCAGAGGCCTCTTCGGCGCGCGCCAGGTCGCGATCTTCTCGTCCGGAACGCCGGTCTGGTAGGAGCAGATGCCGCCGCTGCGCCGCAGCTCGTCGTCGTGGTGGCGCGGCGTGTAGAACGGCACGTGGCACATGAGGACCATCGGGAGGCCCTTCTCCACCTCCTTCTCCATGAGCGCGAGCTGCCCCTCCGTGAGGTTGTAGTACACGTCGTCCACGGCGACGAAGTTGACGCCGTTCACGACGCGCGAGGCGAACGTGAGGTCGTTCGGGTAGCGGGCCGACACTCTGCCATAGCTGTCGGCCTTGTACGCGGCGTCCTCCCTGGCCTCGCCCACGTACTTCGAGAACTCGTGGTTGCCAGACGAGACGAACCAGTCGTCCGAGCCGAAGTAGCGCCCGACAAGATTCAGATTAGCGTTAGACACGAAGTCGATCATGTCGCCCGTGTGGAGCAGAAGCGCGTTGTCGCGCCTCGCCGCCGCCACGGCCTCCGCGAGGTAGTGCTCGCCGTAGGCCATGTGCGTATAGCGCCTCGCGGCTAGCTCCACCTTGCGCGGATCCCTTTCCGTGGCGTCGGCCCGGACTATGTGCGTGTCGGAGACGTGCACGGCCTTGAACGGCCTGGACGCGCCGACCTCGATGCGGAGAGGCTTCAGCAAGAGCGGCGTGAAGCCCGCCGGCTTCTTAGCCGGGGCGGACTTCGCCCCGCCGTCGGCGTGAAGTCCGCCGGCAATCAGCATCCCGGCTCCGGCCGCCAGAAAGGTGCGCCTGCCGCACAGGTTCAACGTGTCATCCACTTCTCTTTCTCCTTTTCGACGAGGCCCTTCAGGCGATCTGCCAGCCGCCGCGGACGCGACGACAAGGGCCGCAGCTTCGCCTTGGCGACATTCTATCAAAAACCGGCGGCATTCGCAAGCCGCTTGACTGGTTCGGCGGGATATTGTAGAATACGGGACATGCGAGGAAAATTCATATCTTTCGAGGGCCCCGAGGGAAGCGGGAAGTCAACCCACGTAGGCGAGCTGGCGAACCAGCTGCGCGCCGAGGGCAAGACGGTGGTCGTGACCCGCGAACCCGGCGGGACGCGCCTCGCCGAGCTTATACGCGGCCTTGTGCGCGACGAGGTGGACGACCCGCCCGTCACGCGCAGCGAAGTGCTGCTGTTTCTGGCCGCGCGGGCCCAGGTGGTCTCCCAGGTCATCAAGCCAGCCCTCGCCAGGGGCGAATGGGTGCTGTGCGACAGGTTCGCCGACTCGACGTTCGCATACCAGGGCTACGGACGCGGCATAGACGTCACACTTCTGCGGCAGCTCAACGAGTTCGCCACGGAGGGCCTCACGCCGGACTGCACCATACTCCTCGACGTGCCGCCCGAGACGTCGAAGGAGCGGCTCGCCGCCCGACAGGCAGCCACCGCCACCGCGGCGGACAGGATAGAGAGCGCCGGCGAGCTGTTCCACCGCCGTCTGCGCGAGGGCTTTCTCGAACTGGCGAAGGCAGAGCCCCGCCGGTTCGCCGTGATAGACGCATCCGGCCCCTGCCAGGAGGTCTCGACCAGGGTGCTCGCCGCCGTCAAAGGCATTGTGGAGGCATAGATTAAGATGAAGAAGATTCTTCTGCTCAACGGGCCCAGCCTGGGCCTTCTCGGCGTGCGCGAGCCCGCCATATACGGGCGCACCACCCTGGCCGAGATCGTCGCCATGGTGCAGGCCGCCGCCGCCGGGCTGGGCGCCGAGGTCACGGCGCTGCAGAGCGACGTGGAGGGCGAGCTCGTTGCCGCCGTCCTTGCGGCGCGCGGCGCGTACGACGGCATCATCATCAACCCTGCCGCCTACACCCACGAGTCCGTCGCCCTGCACGACGCCATAGCCGCGTGCGAAGTGCCGGCCATCGAGGTGCATCTCTCCAACATCTACGCCCGCGAAGGCTACAGGCACGCCTCCCTCACGGCGCCGTCGTGCGTTGGGCAGATATGCGGCCTCGGCCCGAAGGGATACCTGCTCGCGCTGGAGGCGCTCCTGGGGGATCGATGAGCCCATCCTTCGACGAGCATTTCATGCGCATGGCGCTGCGCGAGGCGGAGAAGGCGGCGGCGGACGGCGAGGTGCCGACGGGGTGCGTGATAGTGGAAGTCCCCAGCGACGAATGCACGTCGCCGACGGACGCAAGAATCCTCGGCCGGGCCCACAACCAGACCGAGGGTCTGGTGGATGCCACCGCCCACGCCGAGATGCTCGCCCTCTCCTCCGCGTTCCAGGCAAAGGGCAACTGGCGCCTCGCCGGCTCGCGGCTCTACGTCACAAAGGAGCCATGCCCAATGTGCGCCGGGGCGATAGCGCTCGCCCGCGTCGGCACGGTGATATGGGGCGTATCCGACCCCAAGCGCGGCGGCGGAACGGTGTTCGACATATTCGCCCATCCCGGCATGAACCATCATCCGGAGATCGTTTCCGGAGTGCTGGAGGAGCCCTGCCGCGCCGTGCTGGTGGAGTTCTTCAGGCGCAGACGTGCGGAGTCACGCGACTAGCGCGCGCCCAGCGAGGTCGCACAGCTCGTCCACGGCGGGATCGTCCGTGAGCTGATGCAGAAAGCCGCGGCGGAATTCGAGATGCCCGCGCCCGGCGCACAGCCTCCGCGAGGTTGCATAGGCCAGCCCCGAGACCATCCATCCGACCTGGACGAGCACGAAGTCCGCAAGAGAGGCGATGTTCTGGTAATCGACGGGACGCCCCTCGCGTATCGCGTCGAGAACGGCCTTGTTCGGCCCCACGTCAAGCGGCAGATTCCAGAACGCGGTGCTGTCGTTACGCCAGTCTGAGTTCTCCACGCGGTCTTCCATGACTCGGAAGATGTCAAGCTTGTCCGCATCCCTCACCGTCTGCGCCGCCGCGAGGGTCAGATCGTCCAGCCCCTCTGGAATTTCGCGCCTGTTGTGGAACAGCACCGCGTCCAGAACGGCGCGGCGCTCGCCTTCGCCGCATTCGTCAAGCCACCCCTCGCGCTCCACTACCTCGCGGGAGAACACGGCGTGGTCAACGCTTTCCGAGTCGCGGAAGGTGTTGTACAGCCTCAGCTGCTCGTAGCGTCCGGTGTCGTGCAGCAGAGCCGCGGCCTCGCAGACGACCACGAACGCGGCCGGGAAGCGCTCGCCGCGCGCGATCTCCACGGCGTTCTCGACGACGTGCGCGGTGTGGACGCGCTTCAGGGCCATCATCGGCGGAAGCTCCCCCTCCTCGCGGAAGGTGTCCACGTAGGCGTCGTACAGCTTCCTGAGCCTTTCGATCGAAACCATGTCGAAGCCCCCTTCCAAGGACGTCATGCGCGGCGCGCGTGGACGCTGCCGTCGTTCTGCACAGACTGAACGGCCATCAGCAGGTCGTGGCTCTCTCCGGGCTTGAGCGCGTATGCGACGTCGCCAGGCGTCGAGCACGGCTCCACGCACACGAAGCGCCGCCATCCGCCTGCGCCGAACGACTCCACGTCGCCCTCGCTCTCCTCGCCGGGGTTCCACACCACAAGGCGCCTGTTGCCGCGAGATACCACCGCTATCGCCCTGTCGAGCGCATGGTCCATAAGCACGTACTCGTAACCGGTCACGTCGAATATCTTGCTGCCGCCGGTGCGCACCTCGCATCCCCCCGTCCACACGCGGCCAGTCTTCTCCGGCTCGCGCGTGTCGGTGAAGTGGCAGCCGTCAACGCCCAGCACCTCCGTCCTGTCGCGCTCGCGCACGAGGAAGTACGGGTGGAACCCCTCCGTAACCTCGAATGCGTCGTCGCCGGTGTTCTCGGCGTGAAGCGACAGCGTGAGCTTCATCGAGACCGACACCTTCAGCTCGAGCGCGAAGTCGTGTGGCCACACGGCGCGCGTCTCGTCGTCGCTCGCGCACGCAAGGGTGAGCTCCGTCACGTCCTCGGAATACTCGCTGCCCTTCACGCGCCAGCGCATGTAGCGGGCAAGGCCGTGCTTCGGCGCCCCCTCCGGGCCATTGGCTGCGAACCATGGCCAGCACACGGGAATCCCGCCGTGTATCTCGCGCCCCGCCGGCACGTCGTCGTACTTATGCGGCATGTACAGCACGGGCTGGTTGCCGGTGGGACGGTATGACAGCGTCTGCGCCCCGAAAAGCGAAATCTCGGCCGAACCGTACTGGTTCGCCAGCACCGCAATGGGCGCATCGTGCTTCGACGGGCGAAACACTATGCGCCCTGGCGCGCCGTACATGCGGTTGAGCGCGTCGCAGTCCGCATTGCGCGGCGCGGCGCTCATTTCCCGGCCTCCCCACCGGCGGGCGGGGTCGCCGTGGTCTTTGCATCAGCGCTTTCAGCCGCTGGCGCAGGTGTCTGCTCAGCCGCTGGCGCAGCCGTCTGCTCGGTCGCGGCTCCGCAGCCTCCGCAGCAGGAGAACGGCCAGCAGCCCACCTTCCAACACACTCCCGCCGCCACAGCCAGCAGCACTAGAATCGAAAGCACGCACTTGAGAAGGCCGTGCGACGCATACGGATCCCTCCCGACCGCCGCGCCAAGGGGCATGGAGGCCGGGCGCGTGAACGTGCGGGCAAGGCCCAGCGAGAACGTGAGCGGACGGTTCACCGCCCAGCCGCCTGCGTTGAGGATCGCGCCGAGGTCGCGGGCGCGGAGCTTGAACCACGCAAGTATGACGCTAGGCAGCGACACGGCAAGGATGATTGCAAGAACGCCGAGAAGCGTCTGCCAGACGGGAGTCTTCGTGAGTATCGAGAGAAGTCCGCCGCACGCCGCTCCAACGAAGCCTATGCCTATGCCGATGGCCGCCACGCTGGACGCGAGCGCCGCGCCGTTCGGCGCGGCAGGGGCCGCCGCAGGGGCCGCAGCCGCGGCGGTCGCCTTGTCGCCCACCTGCGCCACAGCGGCGTCCTGCCTGGACGACAGGAACTTCTTGCACTGCTCGGAGATCGTGCCGGCGATCTTCGCCCACGGAGCCCAGAACGCCTCCCTGAGAGAGACCTGCGCCTCCACGACCTTCGACACCACGGCGTCCCAGTCGTTGCCCGCGCAGTCGTAGAAGATTCCGTTGCGGCCCGCGTAAAGCGTCGCCGTGGAGCCTGCCGTGACGACGGCGCATATCTCTCGCGCCTCGCCGGTGGCCTTGCGGGAGAGCTTGACGTAGAGGAGGCAGCACTTGCTCCTCTCCGCGAGGGCTGAGTGCGCCCCTTCGTCTGCCACGTGGAAGCAAAGCAGGCACTCGCGCCCGTCGATGACGAGGCGACCGGTGTCGAAGACGCAGCTGCGGGTCTTGTCGTAGAGGTTCGCCTGGTTGACGAAGTTGCACAGCCAGTCAACGAGATGCGCCGCGTACCTGATGGCTCGCTCGCAGTCAACGAGGCGCCCGTACTCGTCGGCGAGGGCGAGGTCCTTGGCGATGAGGTCGTTAACCTTCGCCTGCACCGCTCCGTCCTTGACGAGCGCGGCAAGCGCGTCCGCCCCAACGCCCTCGACAGCCGCGCCGGCCTTTGCGGCCAGCCAGTCGCCGTACGGAGAGAGCGCCGCCTTTATCTTGGCCCATTCGTCGCGGGTGATGCCCGCGGCCTCGGCGACGCCAAGCACGGGCGCGGCGGCCGCGGTCGAGAAGAGGCGGAACGACTGCCGCCAGAGCGGGTTCACTCCCTCGAGAAGAGGCAGCGACGGCGTGGGGTCCTCGGCCACCAGGGGCAGATCCTCCGGCGGAGTGAAGTATTCGTCTATCTTCGCCTCGACGGCCTTGAACGCAGCGAAGGCGGCGGCCGTCGCCTCGGCGCCGCCAAGGGCGTCAACGCCCTTCTCTCCGTCGCGCCACGCGAGATATGCCGCCGCGTCGGCGAAGAACGCGTCGGACTTAGCCTGGTCTATGCCGTCGTCGCCGGAACGGTCCTTCACGGATCCCTCGGCCGCGGCGATCCTCGCCACGGTCTCAGAGAGGGCTGCGTCGGAGGTGGACTTCGCCGTCACGACGCCGTCGCCGTTGAACGGCTGCGCGTTGAAGAGCGCCGTGGTCTCCGTCACGTCGGCAAGGGATATGGACGTGCTCTCCGCCTTTCCGGCGCGGGAGAGTATCTTCTTGAAGGATGAGAGCAGCGCCTTCCCCTCGTCCGAGGATTCGTCTAGCGCGGCAAGGTCGATCTCGGCCTTGCGGTCGAACAGGAAGTCGAGGTTCTTGAATCGGCTCTTCAGCCAGTCAACCGCCGTAAGCACCTCCGGCACGCGGATGCGGCCGTCGCCGTCGAGGTCCAGGAGCTTGAGGGTCGCGGCATCGAAGCGCAGAGCGTCCGTCGATGCGGACGTCGCCGTCCACAGCTTCTCGTCGAGCTCGCGGAGCGCGGCGAGATCTTCGCCCTTCTCGAGCCTCACCTGCACGCAGCGCGCAGACTTGAAGAATTTCCACTTGTACATAGGAACTGAGCCTTTCTTTTTGCGGTATCTCCGGCCATTGAAGCCGGCTGTTGGAGAGTATATCAAAAATCCCGCTTGCGGTCACTAGGTTAAAGTCATTCGCCACGAACGGCATGGCAGACCACGATTGCCGTCACTTCCCGTTTCCAAACACGTAAAGCCTTATCGAATCAGCCGCGAGCGGACCCGTGGTGCCTTCCCCGGCGGGCGCGAAGACGCCCTTCGGCCTGCCGAGACCGGTGATGAAGACGGAGACGGGCTTGTTCGTGATGTTCCACACGCACACGGCGCTCGTGCCGTCATCGGCGATGAAGCGCTTGGCGACGACTCTGCTCCGACATGCGATCCCTTCGTCGTCCACGAACCTGCCGCGCAGGAGGTACTTCGCGTGCGTGCGCTGGAAGTCGCCCACGGCCTTCATGTACGCGCTCGCGACGGCGGGCGGCTCGGCGTGCATCGCCTGAAGAGAAGGCAGGTTCTTCACTTCGCCGTAGTCCTTCTTCGTCGGCACCTTGCCGTCGAGCGCGTACGTGCGGTCGGGCATGTAGCGGATCTCGATCTCGTGCCGGAGACCGAACACGGCGGCGTAGTTCACGAAGGAGCGGAGCGTCATCGGCGTGGGGTTGCGCGTGGTGGTGACGAGTTCCGGGAACGTGTAGCGGAAGAGCTCGGGGAACGGCTCGGCATTCGCGCGCGACGTGGCGCGGCTCGCCTTCAGC
>JAEEGL010187668.1_pt1 | contig 14986 bp, 12 predicted proteins | sample 9134231 | NCBI WGS metagenome assembly JAEEGL01 (sample SAMN16246548, study PRJNA631951) | gut metagenome | biome: gut microbiome; feature: rumen; material: fiber-attached | host: Bos | place: Iran: Karaj | collected 2018-10
CAATCACCCCACGATGTACCGCCAGTCTGTCAGATATGGACTGACAGGATAAAGTCTAATGATCAAGACAAAGGTGGGAGGCATACAGCCGAGAACCACCGGGCTGGTACAAGCTCGTGACTTTAGTCATGAGTAGTTGACAGAAGAAATGTAGATAATAATGGATTAGAAATGCCCGTCTTCGTTTAGAAGGCGGGCATTGGCTGGTAATATGAATGAAATCATTTGAGGACAAACCGATCACACATTGTTTTCGAGAAGCATGCGTGTTATACGGCCGTAGGGGTCCTGCAGACATAGGCAGTTCCCGATGAGGCACATAGAGGCATAGGATGAATCATTTACCCTGGAAGAACTGCCTCCGTCAAGAGAGATGCTCCACAGCGTTCCGTCATCAGCATCGAGGTAATAGAGCGTTCCTTCGCATACGATCATATCAGCGGGAGAGTTCTCGGCCAGTTTTTCGGCCTGGGCAGAGTCTTCCAAAGGGCCGGAGAAAAGGCCGCCATCTTCTCCGGCGAAGTAGAACAGATCGTTATGTACGATGAAACGTCCGTGAATGTCGCGACGCATAGCTGCTCCTCCACCGGGCGTTCTGGTAACGAAACTGCTGTTCACAACATAGTACAGCGAGTTCCCGTACTGGAATGGGGAAGAGATGAGGCCGGAGGTGACTGCTCTGCCGTCATATTTCCTGCTGGGTAAAATGACGCCAATGCCTCTGTGGCGCTTACCGCATTCCTGATAAAAGATGGCTTCATCCGTGATAACATAATGAGATGTGTCTTTGGATTTCAGTTTCTTCTTCTTGCCGGTATCCGGATCAAGGGTCATCATGCGGTTGCGGCCGCCTGAGATTTCACGGTAGAGCAGTCTGCCGTCGGGAAGGAATCCGAGGTTGTCTGCTGAAGTGTTTTTCAAAACTATCTCACCTGGTGCTCCGTTCAGGAAATCATCTACAGGACTGCGGTAGACAGACGACTTCCCGTCCGGTGAGTCGCAGTAATAAACGTAACCGTCAGGGGATACAGCAGCAAAGGATTCGTTCGCTGCGTTCATGCATATTACCGGGTCAGTATCGTAAGGAAACGCAACTTTAGGCTGTAAGGATCCATAATGAGTTTTCAGCCTGCCGCCGATAGTCCCTATAACGGATATGACGGCGAAGCACAGAAGGCCGGGATGTTTGGTCAGCTTTATTCCAAACACCCGCATTACATGATAGGCTCCGACGATAATGAGTACGATGAAGATATTCAGCAGTTCTATGGTATCGCCGTTGCGCAGAGACTGCCGCATAAAAGTCTCGGGGATCAGTGAGAAAGCTATGGCAAACAGCAGCAAGGCGACTGCGCTACACCATATGATACGGAGGATCTTCTTAACTATGCCTTTCTTCTTCGGCTTGGCATCTCTTTCATGCCCGGAGGCCAGAACTTCAGTTTCGGAAGATCTGTCAGGGTCCGGGGAGATGGACCCTTCCGGTACGACGAATATATCAGATTGCGCTATATTATACGGTGCAGATACATCTTCCGAGGCTGAAATCATTTGCTGTGCCGGGATCCCGAGGACCGCTTTTATCCTGCCAAGAAGCTGGGAGAAGGCTGCCTCCTGAGGAACTCCGTAAGCATACAGCCAGTGCAGTGTGGACAGATAGTAGTCCATTACCCCGGAAGGTCTGTCCGGAATCGTCATGAACGGGATCACTGTCTTTCTTTGGGATATAGCTTCCCTGATCTCATACAGGATGCGGTCGGAGCTGTCAGATGTTTCTCCGTATATCACCACAAAGACGCTGCAGGAAGCTATCACATCTTCTGACGCAGGAAGACCTCCCTCAGGAGTAGGGATACAGTTTATCCCATTATCCTCAAGGAAGGAGCGCATCGCGGAAGCAGCAACCTCATCGGCGTCCGCATAGCTGATATATACTTCGCTGGCCATTTCAGTTCTCCGCAAAGAGTTTTCAGGCGGCTTCATCAGTCAGCAGCAGCCTCGCATATCCCCCGCTGCGACAGGAGAAATAGAGACAGTCACCGACCAGATTGATGGCATTATATGAACGGGCTTCCACCAGTTCAGCTTCTCCTCCGGCAATGGGAACTCTGTAGAGGAAGTAGTTGTCTTCAGTGTCCAGGTAGTATAGCCAGTCTTTGTAGACCACTATGCCAGACGGCCTGCCGTCCGACAGTTTCTCGACATTGGAGATATCATCAAGAGGGGCCTTGAACAGATCGCCGCTGACGCTGGCGAAATAGATAGTGTCATCATTTATTATGAAATAATCATTGACATCATATGAGATGAGGGATCCGTCGGGATAACGGCGGAGATTGTTCTCATTGTCCAGATAATAGATGTGTCCCTGATAATAGAAAGGGTAGTAAAGGATAACATCGATATAGTTCCCGTCATAGTCCCCATCAAAAGTGATTATGCCGATGCCGTGGGATATCGATCCTTCTTCTCCGTAGAGTATGCCGTATCTGTCTCTGTAATAGCAGGAGGTGGTCTTTTTCTTGAGAGTCAGATCGTAGCCGTTGTCCGGGTTGAGGAGATGCATGCTGAAGTTGTCGGAAGAGTAATCACGGTAGATGAGTTTTCCGTTCTCCAGCGGGACAAGATTATCTGCCCAGACGTTCTTGAGCAGCACGCGCCCATCCTCCCCGGCATAAAATTCCTCGAGAGTTGCGATGCGCAGCACGGGATTATTATTTTCATCCATGTCCGCATAATACACCATACCGTCAGCCGTTTCGGCGGCGATGGACCAGTTTGTGGCGTTCATGCTTTCCTGCTGCGTCCCGCCAGAGACAGTTATCTCCTTGGGTGCGATCTTCTTGTATCGGGATGACATAATGAACATGAGTGTCAGGGAAACGGTGCACAGTGCGACACATATGAACCACGGTCTCAGGAACCATCTTTTTTCCGGATCTGTTTTCCTCGGAAACAGGGTGAAGGCGATCACAGCAGTTGTGATCGTAAAGCCCAGAAGATCCCAGAAGGTATCATTGCGAAATGACCAAGATACTGCGAACGCGAAGAAAAAAAGCAGTGCGATTAGGAAGAGTATTATTGAAGCGATGAGACGGATAGCCCCGTGCTTAACATCCCGTGCAGATCTCAGAAGTCTTGCTCTCCTGATGGAGACCTTGTTCTTGCCGGCGAGAGCCCGCGTCACTCTTTTGAGCAAGGCATCCGGAGCCTTTTTTGCATACCTTCCGAAAGCGTCCTGGAAACTGACAGTGGACAGATAGTAATCCATGGCGTCTGTAGGCTTAAGATCAGAGATCCTGTATGGAATGATGATCTTCTTGAGGGAGACGGCTTTGTCGATCTCGCGCAGCACCTGAACAGAAGCATTGGAAGCTTCGCTGAAGATCAGTAGGACTATCTTGCAGGCGTTGAGAGCATCCATGATGGCGGATGCCCACTCGTCTCCGGGACCGATATTTCTCGGGGCGATCCAGCATTCGATGCCGCTCTGCTCAAGCTTCTCGCATACGGAATCCGCAGTTTCGGCATCAATATGGGAATAACTGATGAATACATCCTTTGCCATGGTGACCTCTTTCCAGCCTGCGCTGACGGGAAAACACATAAATTATGAATAATATACTATAATGAAGCGCGGCATAACAAGGAAGCATAAGCCTCCAGAACACATACAGAAAAGAAAAAACAGACGGCTTGTCGCCGTCTGTTTCTATAACGGTGATGTCAGAAAAGGATCCCGAGAACGCTGACTACCACTGCCACGGCACCCAGCACGAAACCGCAGGTGGCAAGGGTCGTCTGGTTGTCCCTGCGGGCTTTTGCTCCCAGGACGGTGGCAACTACGCCGAGGACTATGCCGAGGATCTTTCCAAGATAGACGCCGAATACCGCAAGGACCAGAGATGCTATCTCAAGAGCGGTAGGCTTGCCGCCCTTAGTCCTGTAACCGGCTCCGCCTTCCTCCGACGCGGATTCAAGCTTCTCGCCTTTGAAGGCAGCCTTGAATTCTTCCACGACTTCCTTGCCTTCTGCTTTTACCGTATCGACTGCTTCAGCGGAATATCCTTTTGTGTCGGCGGCGAAAGCTTTTGCCTCCTCTTTTACGCCTTCCACAGCACTTTTGGCGGCGTCAGCAGCCTGACTTGCCGTTTCTTTGATTTTGTTTTCAAGATCTGCCATTAAAAATATCCTCCGAAGATATGATTTCGTTCTGCTGCATCCAATTATAGCACCTAATACCGGGCAATAATACAGCATGTGTTTTCTGAAGGAAAAATCAGAGATTGACCGGAAGATAGGCTGGTGCTATCCTCACTTTATCATGACATGTAAAGGAGACGACTCAGTTGAAAAGGATCGACAGGATCTCAGCCATGGAAAAGATCATGGAGGAGATGCAGAACAGCAGCGCGGAACTCAGGTCAGCACTGGAGGGATTCAGAGACGGTCAGAAAAGATTTTCGAAGCTGATCGACTATTATGGATCCGCTCAGTGGATGAGCGATTATGAGGCGGATGAAAAAGGAAAGCTGCCTGCTGATCTGAAGAGAGGAGTACTTTCCGAAGACGGTCTGTACGATCTTATACTGGAATATAAGGAACTGCTTATAGATCTTCTGGCAACCGCCGAAGAGGGACTGAAATCTGTCTGATGGGAGAGACCGGGATGGCAAAAAAGGAACAGGAGAGGAAACTTACACCTGCGGAAGAGAGAAGGCTGCGCCTTTTTGAAGAGACATCCGCAAGACTCGTAGAGCAGGGATACAGAAAAACGGAACTGACGATAGACCTGAAGAAGGCCAACATTATACTGATACTGATCGCAATACCGTTTTTCATCCTGAGCACAGTGCTGTTTTTCCATCTTAACGGAGAAGTAGACTTCTCTTTCGGATTAGGAAAGTCTGTCCTTTTGTTCATCGCGCTTATCGTACTGACAGTTATTCACGAGCTTATTCACGGAGCAGGATGGAGCCTTTTCTGCGAGAACGGCTGGAAAGATATCGAATTCGGGATCATCGTTCAGCAGCTCGCCCCGTATTGTACCTGTGCAACACCTCTTTCCAGACGGCACTATCTGATCGGAGCTCTTGCGCCTCTTGTCATAGTTGGTATTGTGCCGTACATCTTCGGACTGTTCTCAGCTGATCTCAATGTATTTCTTCTCGGAACAGCCATGATATTAGGTGCGGGAGGAGATATAATGCTGACCATCAGACTGATCCGTTTCAAAGCGGAAGGGAAGGATGTGCTTATATACGATCATCCGACAGAAGCGGGTAGTGTAGTTTTTGACAGGTGATCGATAAGAATGACCAGAATGATAAAGGCTGGCACCGTTTAAGGTGCCGGCCTTTTGCTTTCTTTCAGATTCTCAGGAAAAAGTCATTTCCTGTTGATGTCAATGAGGAAGCGGTCGCGTTCGCTCACGCCGTTGCCCATGGAGATCTCATCAAAGAACTGGATGGAGCTCGGATTCTCCTTGGTATAAGGAGTCCATACGGGCATCGGAGTGCCATCCTTGTCGTTCCCGTTGGGATCGCCGTTCTTGGCGAAGTTAGTCCAGTAGTTGCACATCCTGCGGGCGAGATCAAAGTGGTGACCGTCGAAAGGTCTCCAGCACTTCATCAGCGTTTCAAATTCAAACCAGAGGTCTGAACTGTGGAACGCGCCTGCATCATCGCCGGGGATCGTGGGACCGAACACGTAAGTGTAGAACTTTCTGCCCTGTTCTGCAGCGACTTCGTCGAAGATCTCGTTTCCGAGCCACATCTGGCTGACGGAAGCATTCCTGTAATAATCGCCGGGCATGGCCTTGACGATCTTTCTGTATTCATCCGCGTACTCGCCGAAGGAAGCGTCGATCCAGTTGTCGACCTTGGTGGTCTCGTCGATCTCAACTGTCTCAGTTTCTGCACCGGCCTGGTTGAACGCGAACATCTTCTGGGTCCTTGCATCACCATCGGGTTCAACGAGGAACTCGTCCTTGGTGTTGCCGACCATGAAGGTATCGACATGGATGTCGCCGTCCTTTATTGCCTGATCATAGGGCTTTGTGATGACCTTGCCGTCAACGCAGTATCCCCATCTCCAGAAAAGTTCATTGAACTTCTCGGATATGACCTTGCCGTCAAGAGCTCTGGCTTCTTCAAGACTGCTGACTCCGAGTTCCTTGAAGAATGCTTCACCGAGTTTTTCCTGATCCGCGAGAGTGAGGGTCACTCTGGGATTCGGGCGTACGGGATATGTAAATCCCATGGCGCCGATGGACTCGACGATACCCTTCTGGAACATTCCCTTATCCATGGGCATGAGCATATGGGCGAGAGTGCTGCTGCCGCCTGCGGACTGGCCGAAAACGGTGATGTTTTCCGGATCTCCGCCGAAGTTGGCGATGTTGCGCTTTACCCAAGCTATTCCTGCGCTCTGGTCCTGGAACCAGAAGTTGGCGGGACAGTCAGGGTTTTCTGCAGTGACTTCCGGATGAGCAAGCAGTCCGAATACGTTTACCCTGTAGCCGATGGAGCAGAGGATCACGCCGCGGGAAGCGATGCGCTCGCCGTCAAACTCCATCTCGTGGGGATATCCCTCCTGGAGTCCGCCGCCGAATATCCATACCATTACCGGGAGCTTGTCATCAACTGTCTTGGCGGGTGTCCAGATATTGATCCTCAGACAGTCTTCTCCCATGGGAACTTCGGGATCCACGTGCCATTCCTTGGAATAGAAGCCATCCGGATTTGCGCCGGGTTTGCGCTGCATCGGGATAGGCCCGAACTCAGAACAGTCTCTGACGCCTTCCCAGGGCTCTGCGGGCTGAGGGGGACGCCAGCGGTTCTTTCCGGCTGTGCTTGCGGCGAAGGGGATACCTTTATAGACGGTGATGCGCGCGTCGGTTCCCACTACACCTTTGACAAGACCGGTCTCGGTCTTTGTTGTGCGTAACATTGAGTATTACCTCCTGTAGTTTTTTCTTTGTTAATTCTATATTATCCCGCATCAGGACAAGATTCAATCCGGTATGGTATGACAGGAAACAGAAAAAAGGTGCAGAGCAATTAGCTCTGCACCTTTTGATCATTTCAGTAGATGATTACTGCCTTCTGGGGTTCTTGATCTCAGCCTGCGCTGCAGCGAGGCGGGCGATCGGTACACGGAAGGGTGAGCAGGAAACATAAGTGAGGCCGATGTTGTGGCAGAACTCGATGGATGTCGGGTCGCCGCCGTGCTCGCCGCAGATTCCGAGCTTGATGTCGGGACGGGTCTGCTTGCCGAGTTCAACAGCAGTCTTCATGAGACGGCCTACGCCGACCTGATCGAGGTGGGCGAACGGATCGAGCTCATAGATGTTCTTGCCGTAGTAATCGTTCAGGAACTTGCCCGCATCATCACGGGAGAAGCCGAACGTGTACTGGGTGAGGTCGTTTGTGCCGAAGGAGAAGAACTCTGCTTCCTTGGCGATATCGTCAGCTGTGAGAGCTGCGCGCGGGATCTCGATCATGGAGCCGACCTTGTAGTGGAGGGGCTTGCCCATCTTCTCGATGATCGCGTCAGCTGTATCGCAGACGACCTTCTTGACGTACTGGAGCTCCTTGATCTCGCCGACCAGCGGGATCATGATCTCCGGGGTGACTTCCATTCCGGTGCGATCCATGACTGCATAAGCGGCCTGGATGACAGCGGTTGTCTGCATCTCAGCGAGCTCAGGATAGGAGACGGCCAGACGGCAGCCTCTGTGTCCCATCATGGGGTTGAACTCGTGCAGGTTATTGATGGTCTGGTAGACTTCTTCCACGGTGATGTTCATCGTGTGGGCCAGATTCTCGATATCGGCCGCATTGGTGGGAACGAACTCGTGGAGAGGAGGATCCAGGAAGCGGATGGTGACGGGTCTGCCGTGCATCTCTTCATAGAGCTTCTCAAAGTCGCCCTGCTGCATCGGGAGGAGCTTGGCAAGAGCTGTCTTGCGCTGCTCAGTCGTCTTGGAGACGATGAACTCGCGGATGGCTGCGATACGGTCGGACTCGAAGAACATGTGCTCTGTGCGGCAGAGGCCGATTCCTTCTGCGCCGTACTCAAATGCCTGTCTGGCATCGGCGGGCGTATCGGCGTTGGTGCGGACACCGAGGGTGCGGACTTCATCAGCCCATCCCATGAAGCGTCCGAAATTGCCGGAGAGGGAAGCGGGAACTGTGGGGATGGCTTCGAGATAGATGTTGCCGGTGCTGCCGTCGAGGGAGATGTAATCTCCGCGGTTGACGCGCTTGCCGAACACTTCGAAGTATCCTTCTTCATCGTGCATGCTGATGTCGCCGCATCCGGAGACACAGCAGGTGCCCATTCCGCGGGCAACGACTGCCGCGTGAGAGGTCATTCCGCCGCGAACGGTGAGAATACCCTGGGAGACATGCATTCCTTCGATGTCTTCGGGAGAGGTCTCGAGACGGACGAGGATGACTTTATTACCCTTGGCTGCTTCTGCGATAGCTTCCTCTGCGGAGAATACTACCTGGCCGCAGGCGGCACCGGGAGAAGCCGGAAGAGCGGAAGCGACAACGGTCGCCTTCTTGAGAGCATCAGCGTCGAACTGGGGATGGAGAAGAGCATCGAGCTGCTTGGGATCGACCATCAGAAGAGCTTCTTCCTTGGAGATCATTCCTTCATCTACCAGATCGCATGCCACACGGAGGGCAGCAGCAGCTGTGCGCTTGCCGTTACGTGTCTGGAGCATATAGAGCTTGCCGTTCTCGATGGTGAACTCCATATCCTGCATGTCGCGGTAATGCTTCTCAAGCCTGTTGGCTATCTCGGAGAACTGCTTGTAAACTTCGGGGTTGGTCTGTGCGAGCTCGTCGATGCTGGAGGGGGTCCTGACGCCTGCGACGACGTCTTCGCCCTGGGCATTCATAAGGAACTCACCGAAGAGACCCTTTTCGCCTGTGGCGGGGTTGCGTGTGAAGGCAACGCCTGTTCCGGAGTTGTTGTTGAGGTTTCCAAATACCATCGGCATTACGCTGACAGCGGTTCCCCAGCTGGAGGGGATCTCGTTCATCTTGCGATAGAATATGGCTCTCTCATTGTTCCAGGAACGGAAAACGGCCTTGACGGCTCCCATGAGCTGGACGTTGGGGTCCTGCGGGAACTCTTCGCCGATGTTCTCTTTATAGAACTCGCGGAAAAGCTGGAGCATTTCCTTCAGATCTTCTGTATCGAGCTCGATATCCTGCTTGACGCCCTTCTTCTCCTTGATATCGTCAATGATGGTCTCGAAGCGCTTCTTGCTGAGGCCCATGACGACGTCAGAGTACATCTGGACGAAGCGGCGATAGGAGTCATAGACGAAACGCTCGAATTTGGGATCAGAGTTGCCGGCGATGAGTCCGGCGGCGACTTCGTCGTTCATACCGAGGTTGAGGATCGTGTCCATCATGCCGGGCATGGAAGCGCGGGCACCGGAACGAACTGAAACGAGAAGGGGCTTTGCGGGATCGCCGAGCTTCTTGTCGTTGATCTCTTCGATCTTGTGCAGATATTCAAAGATCTCTGCCTCGATCTCAGGAGCGACAGTCTCGTTGTCCTCATAGTAGCGTGTGCAGGCTTCAGTAGAAATAATGAAGCCCTGGGGCACAGGTAAGCCGATGTTTGTCATCTCGGCCAGGTTTGCACCTTTTCCACCGAGGAGCTCTCTCATTGAGCCGTTTCCTTCGGAGAAGAGGTATACATACTTGTAAGCCATAGAAACCTCCAGAATAATGTATTTCAATTAATTAAGTGCTTTTTAGGCAAACGTAATTATAACAGAATATCCGTGTCAAGACAATAAAAATAAATGATGTTAAGAGCCTTTTTGAGAGGATATCGGAGGATATAAAAGAGATACGGCAGAAATCGCCGGATTCGGCATTATATTGAGTTTCACGTTCTGCAGACCGGCTCAAATGATGTAAAAAAAAGAATGGTTTCAGTTGAAAACGGATACTTCAGTTGCGATAATATTAGTGGTAGATAACTGAATTTATGATAATTGCAGGGGCAAGAAAAAAAGACAGGAGAAGAATAGCGAATGAACGTTCACGGCAGTGAGATCAAGCTTTTTGCTGGAAATTCCAATCCGGGGCTTGCGCAGGAGATCTCTGACGCGCTTGGGATACCTCTCGGAAAGTGCGACGTAGGTAAATTCACTGACGGAGAGACATCCGTCTCGGTCTATGAAACAGTCAGGGGCAGCGACGTCTTCGTCATCCAGTCCACCTCTGAACCGACAAATGATAACCTTATGGAGCTCCTTGTCATGATCGATGCTTTCAAGAGAGCTTCAGCCGGTAGGATAACGGCGGTAGTTCCGTATTTCGGTTATGCAAGACAGGACAGAAAAGCAAAGGGTCGCGACCCGATAACTTCAAAACTGGTCGCGGATATGATCACTGTGGCAGGAGCAGACAGGATCCTTACGATGGATCTGCATGCGCCTCAGATCCAGGGCTTTTTCAATATCCCTCTCGATCACCTCGTGGGAAGTGCGATACTTGCTCCGTATCTGTTAAAGAAGTTCGGAACAGACAATCCTGATCTGGTAGTCATGTCACCGGATGTCGGATCCATCAACAGAGCGAGAAAATTTGCTGAATACTTCAATGCGCCGATCGCGATAGTGGATAAGCGCAGGCCGAAGGCGAATGTCAGCGAGGTCATGAACATCATCGGTGATGTCCGCGACAAGGACATCATCATATTCGACGATATGGTAGATACTGCGGGAACACTGTATCACGCAGCATTTGCGATAAAGGAAGCCGGCGCGAGGAGCATTACGGCAACGGCTACTCACCCTGTACTGTCCGGACCCGCAGTTGAACGTATCCAGGAATCACCAATAGATCAGCTTGTGGTCCTTGATACGATAGCGGTACCCGAAAGAAAGAGGATCGACAAGATAGTTGTCCTGCCGGCGGGCGAGCTGTTCGCTGAGGCCATCGAGCATGTCTATACGGACAAACCCATGTCTCCTCTCGTCGACAAGATGGTTGAAGCAAAATAAAGGAACCATGTAGAACGACTGCCCCGTAAAGGGGCAGTTTTGTTATGCAAAAAAGAGCCTTCCGGAGGGAAGGCTCTTCCATTTGATGTCGCTCATTTTCTGATCTTTTTTACAAGTTCTATCAGGTCGAATCTGAGGTTTCGGTACATCGGACGGATCTTTTCATATAGGAAGAACCAGAAAGGCTTCGTGACGAGATCGAATTCACCTATGAACTCAACGAGTCTGCCGCCCCACTGCTTCTTGAACTCATGAACTGTGCGGAATCTCTCGTCGATCTCGGTGCCGAACATATCCAGGAATACACAGCCGGCGTCCTTCTGGGCCATCAGTTTTTCATAATACACCCGGTTGTTGCAGAATGTCTCGTTCATCTCGCCTAGGCTTCCGGCATGTACTGCCCAGGCTTTATTGCCGTATCTTACTACGAGGTGTGCGCTTACGGGAACTTCTCCAGGATACTGTTCCGCGTAGCCTCTGAAGAGCTCGATCTCTCTCAGAAGCCTCGCCTCTGATTCCGCTGATTCTCTGAGAGGACCTTCTTTTTTCAGCTTTGTACGCCGCTCAAGCAGCTCGGCAAGTTCCTGCTGCAGCATCGCTACCGTGGCGGAGGGATCGACATACCCCAGATACAGATGGGCCATTCCGTCCTTTGCCAGATGATCGTAAAAGCTCTGGTAATAGGACTCGCGGTAAGGGACGAAATCATCTCTGTCGGCGGTCCTGGTGAGCAGACGGTAGAGCGTGGGGATATCCGATGAGGAACCTTCGCAGAAACGCACGGCATAATGATGCGACTTGCGGACGTTCTTCATGATGTTGCCGGTAAAGGATCTCTCTATATCCTTCTTGTCTCTTGTCAGGTCGATCCTGAAAGTAAAACGGGGAGACCTTCCGAAATTGGTGGTCCAGCCCTTGTGCCTGTAGCCAAGAGAGAGCAGATGATCCACTATGCCGGAATTGTCAAAGCCGCCTGGAACAGGTTCGCCGTCAGAGGAAAGCTCCCGCCTTTCGACATCGGGATCTATTGCTACGAACATCGCCCCGAGAGAAGAAGCATAGTTTCTGACAGCTTCAGTCATCTCTTCTACCAGCTCTTTATCGCTGAAATCACAGACGTATCCTCTGGGACAATACAGATAGGGAGGGAAGAAATGTGCTGGTTTTCTTTCCAGAAGAAGAGCTGCCGCTCTGATGGCTCCGGAATCGTCTGTCAGAGCGACTCGGTGGACTCTGTCGCCGTGCTCTGCAGCGTTATGCTCTCCCCATGCCGGGCTCTGCATGAAGTGACTTTTGACGCTGTGATTTCTTACGAAATCATCAAACTTTTCGTAATCTACGTTTTGTATAAAAGTCATCTCGCAACTCCGGATTTCGAAATAGTTTTAAACACGGCAGAGGCATATGGCGTACCGCGGGAATCAGATAAAAAGCTTCGGCAAGAAGTAGATTTATGACACTGAATTCTATAGAATTTGCGCAAAGCTGTAAAAGAAAATCTTTAGAATTGAACAGGTTTGTACTAATTTAAATACAAAAGCAAATAGCTGGTTTTTTAACGTTATCAACAATTTCAACAGGTTTTTCAACAAAGCGAAAAACAGTCGGTATAAAACCGTTCTGCAAAGAAGGCGACTGACGCAGGAATCATCAGGAATAGTATCTTTCTCTGACGATCGTCCAGGCCTGAACGAACTTCATCATATCTCTCGAGTCCTCGGGATCGAAGGCGAAATCGCGGTCTTCTTTGGTGTTTCCGGGTATGTCGAAGGCCCAGAGAGCAGCTGTATGCGTAAGGCTGAAAGTAAGCCCCGGATTCACTTTATACGTGAATGGCTCACCGTCTCTGGTCACATCAAGAGTGAGTCCGTCCCTGTCGAGGGTGGCCGTTCCCTCTCCGTGGCATCCGTATCCGCTCTCGGAAAAATCATCCACGGCTGATTCAAGGAACCTGCCCTTGAGAGTCAGGGGAAGGAGAGTTCCTGCATCAAGCTGCTTTTCGAGCTGCTCCTTCTGCCAGTTATACCATTTCGGGGGAGTGTCAAGTTCTGCAGGAGTCCCGTCAGTGTTTTTAAGAAATCCGTACTCGTCAGTCTGTACCCGGTATCCGCATTCTGTGCAATAGAGATATGGACCGTCTGTCTGCATGGTGTGCTCTTTTCCGCACTCCGGACAGAGCCAGAGGATGTTCTCCAGACCGTTCACTGTCCTCGGACGGCGGCTGGGGTGCATCTCTGTGCGCTGCCACTCATACTCGTCGTACGCAAGACCCTCTGCTATTCTGTCGGCTATCTCGGAGTCCGATAAAGAGTCTATCTCGTCCTTGGACAGAAGAAGCGATCCCTTGGCAACGGTATAACCGGGGAAAACCGCTCCGTTGGCATATTTTGGAGCTGTGAGGAAATTACCTCTTATCTGGATATTGACGACAGGTACATCCATCGCCTTTACAAGTTTTCCGATGGCGGGATCAATGTCGTTGCACTGACCGCTGTAACATGTCTGTCCTTCCGGAAATATACCGACGCTGAGTCCGGAACGGACCGCACGGAGCATCTTTCTGACGGCCGAGAGATCCGGGAAGAACTGTCTCTTCGGTATGCATCCGCCAAGTTTGAGACCGATACTGAGAACAGGGTCCCTGAAGAAGTGAGTAGAAACGACAAAGCTGATCAGATCCTTTTTGCACACAAGAGCGGCAGCCCCGAAATCCACCATCGACTGATGATTGCATATCAGGAAATACGGCGGCTTAACATCCTTGAGCTCCGAGCGGTCTATATGAAGATGTCTGAAAACCCGTAGATAGACCCCGAACAGGAATATCGCGATCCTGTAAAGGATAGAGACCGGCCTGATCGTCAGGTCTTTTCGTTTCTTGTTGGAATTCTTCGACATCACAGTTACCTTTAAAAACAGCGCAAAGCGCCGAAACAGACACTTTGCGCTCAATTATTCATAATAAGCAGAGTTGGGATATTATTTTGTTCCGAAGATCCTGTCGCCGGCGTCGCCAAGACCCGGTACGATGTAGGCGTTCTCGTTGAGTTTCTCATCGAGAGCGGCGCAGTAAACGGGAACATCCGGATGCTCTCTGGCTATGCGTTCAACTGCCGGAGGAGCAGCGACCATGCATACCATACGCAGATCCTTGCAGCCACGGGCTTTGAGAAGATCAAGCGCAGCGCAGGCGCTTCCGCCGGTCGCGAACATCGGGTCAAGAACTATCACGATGCTGTTGGCGACGTCATCGGGCATCTTACAGTAGTATTCTACCGGCTCGTGTGTTTTGGGGTCACGGTATACGCCGATATGTCCGACGCGTGCGGTAGGGAGAAGCCTGAGCACGCCGTCTACCATTCCCAGACCGGCTCTGAGGATGGGAACCAGTGTGATGTGCTTGTCCGAAAGCATTTTGAATGTAGCTTTGCATATGGGAGTCTCGATCTCAGTATCCACCAGAGGCAGATCCTTGGTGATCTCATATACCATGAGTTCTGCAAGCTCATTTGTGAGGGTGCGGAAATCCTTGGTGTTTGTGTTCTTGTCACGCATCAGCGCAAGTTTGTGCTGTATCAGGGGATGATCGAAGATAAAGGCGTTTCCAACCTGCATGGTTATTATTCTCCTTTTTAATATCTTAACTCGAGTTGATTCTAACACAATGAGAGGAGTATAACAACGAGAAAAAACAGAGAAGTTCCATGTATATCTGTCGTATGAGCAATTCTCCGTGTGTTGTAAAGGGGTGAATAGTATGCTATTCTTCTTTCCGTACACTGAAACAAGCGCCCGTAGCTCAGCTGGATAGAGCGTCTGCCTCCGGAGCAGAAGGCCGGAGATTCGAGTTCTCTCGGGCGCGCCAGCAATACCCCCGTAAAATAAGGCTTTTTCGCCATTTTGCGGGGGTTTGTTTTTTTGCTTTTTAGTGGTGCGCATAACTGG
>JAEEGL013978343.1_pt1 | contig 14986 bp, 19 predicted proteins | sample 9134231 | NCBI WGS metagenome assembly JAEEGL01 (sample SAMN16246548, study PRJNA631951) | gut metagenome | biome: gut microbiome; feature: rumen; material: fiber-attached | host: Bos | place: Iran: Karaj | collected 2018-10
CCTGCAAATGATGATTTTTTGGTCCAAAGAAAAAGAAATGGGTAGATAAAGACAATATTTTTGTCTACTCTATGTATAGCGTTTTTGCAGAGTGTGAAAACACCCCCCTTTCCTCCGACAAATAGGTATTTGTATAACTTTCGCACTTGCAAAAAACTTCTGCAAGCCCTCGAATACTTGCCGATATAAATTTAAACTATACCGGAGGTTAAGCCATGTACACAGAAACAATCAACAAAATTAAGTCAATGATGGAAAGCGAACTGCAGCCAATGCAGATGAAAAAGCTGGACGAAGTGCTCCACAAAGTTTTTGCAGAAAGGGCAGCCTCCGGTTCTTCAAAAAAGGAGAAAAGGAACCTCATAAAGCAGTTCATCGATGCAAAGCGAATTGAAGGCTGCGCCAAGCGGACTGAAAAGTCTTACTCCTCAACATTAAAATTTTTTGCAAAGTCCATAAAAAAGGACGTGCGATTAATAAGGACGGACGAAATACGTGACTATCTCCTTGGCTACCAGAAAACAAACAACTGTTCAAACGTAACCCTCGACAACGTGCGCAGGATTTTGTCCACCTTCTACAACTGGCTCGAAGAAGAAGACTTCATACTAAAAAGCCCAATGAGGCGTATACACAGGATAAAAGCACCCACAGTCATAAAGCCAGCACTCTCCGATGACCAAATTGAGCTCATAAGGAAAGCTGCCGAAAGCAACACGAGGAACATAGCTATCATAGACATGCTGCTCTCATCCGGCATCCGTGTAAGCGAGCTGGTACGGCTTAACCGCTCGTCCATAGACCTTAACACAAGGAGCTTCATAGTTCACGGAAAGGGAGCAAAGCAGAGGGTTAGCTATTTTGACGTAAAGACAAAAATCGAGATTGAAAAATATCTGGAAAGCCGCAAGGACAAGAACAATGCCCTCTTCGTTTCGGCACACAGGAAGACAAAGAGCGGAACATATTCTAGGCTCACCATAAATTCCATAGAAAAAATAATGCGCGACATAGGCGCAATGGCAGAGATAGACAATGTGCACCCGCACCGCTTCCGGCGCACAATGGCAACCCGCGCCATAGACAAGGGCATGCCCATAGAGCAGGTTCAGGTGCTGCTGGGACATGCCAAAATAGACACGACGCTGCGCTATGCAAACGTGCTCCAGGCAAACGTACACCACTCTCACCAGAAGTATATCTGCTAGGAATTACCGCAAGGATTACCGGCTCTCCTCACCGTGTTGCACATACTCTCCGCATGATGTCTTAAAGTATCTCGCCACAGCGGAGACAGAGTGTCTCCATATCACTGTCCAATAAAATTGAATGGTTTCAATTTTCTCTTGACACTTTTTTTCCGATATGATAAAGTAGCATCAAGTTCAACGAAATCGAACAACCTTTATTTTATTGGACTTACATTTGGAGGAGAATTATGAATGGGAACAAAACCTTTGCGGAGAGGGTGAAGGCACAGCGGGAGAAGATGGGGCTTTCGTCAACGGAACTTGCCTCAAAGCTTGACATTCAAAAAACTCGCGTTAGCATGTGGGAAACGAACGGCACGGTTCCCCGACAGGAAATGCTTTTTAAGGTCTGCAAGTTTTTTAATGTCTCTGCGGATTACCTTCTGGGCAATGACAGGACAGACGGTAAAAACCCAAAAAACAAAACCATAAGTTCAATACAGAGGGGTTTGGAGCAATTGAGTCCCACCGATCTACAAACAGCACAGAATATTTTAAAGGCAGCCTTTAAGGATGCTTTTGGAGGTATATAACATGCAAGAAGATTTTTCGCCGGATTTCAAAACTGCCTGCAGCAAGGCAGACGAAATCCTTGTTTGTTCGAATACGATTACAACATTTCCATTTTCTCTGTCCAAAGTGATGGACGAGTTTACAGAAATTGAAAAAAGACCGTTCTCTTCATTAAGCGGAAAATCTTTGTCCCCAAGTCAGATAGTAGGCTCTGATGATGGAGCTTTGCTTACTGACGGATGCGGAAATTTCCTTATATATTACAACGAAGAAAAGCCACAGGTCAGGTTAAGGTTCACTCTCGGTCATGAATTCGGGCACTATATGCTGGGGCACGACATGGAACTTGTGACCTTATACAGGCAGAAAAATGACCCTTGCCTCGAACTTCTTTACAAGAAATACGAAGCAGAGTCAAACATGTTTGCAGCCCAGCTACTCATGCCGGAGCAGATTATCATGGAACTGGCAAGGCGTGGCTGCCAAATAAATGCGGAATTCTTGCAGCAGACCTTCAAGGTGTCCAAGGAAGCGGCAGAGATAAGAATCAAAAACCTCAACAAGGCCTACAACCTAACTGCATATAGAAAATACAGGGCAGATGATGCAATGTCTTGTGATGACATTATCCTAAGAAAATTCAAGCCATTTATTGACTGCATTACCCCGCGCAAAGACTCCTTCATGGATGAATTTGAACGTGAGGAAGCTTTGGAAAGGGAGAGGCAGTCATGGTATTGAAACCTTATAGATTTACACGGAGTATAAAGAGAATGAAGACAGAAGAATGTCACCCTTCCGGCAAGCCGAAAACGGAAGGGCAAAAAAAACAGCCTGTAGGCTTATTGCAGTAAGTCAACAGGCTTAAGAAAAGTGTGGTACCTTCTCTCGGTCAGTTAGAAGATACCACACAAGACCGTTCGGGGTCAACAGGCGGATGCGCTCCGCAAAAAAATTTCTCAAAAAGGTGGTATCATTATGAATGATAAAGTTAACAACCTTTCAGACACAGTGAACGTGACTATGCACACGCTCACTCTTTCGGACAAGCCTGTTTCTTACGCAAAGGTAAAAAGGAACACGGCTTTTATTGGAAACATTGTCTCCAAAATACTTGAGCATAACAAGGTTTTGGATAGGGAAACGCTTCTTTATTCCGCAGGACTTTTTAGGAACGCAATCCTTGAACTCCTTAGAACCGGAAAAGCAGTTGACTTGCTAGAAATGGGTATTCTGTACATAAAGCCGTCTTCGAGCATTGACTCCTTAAACCCGGGGATTGCGGATGTTCCAGACATGACACTTTCCTTTACGCCTAGCGACCTTGCAGTGGAAGCCGTAAAGGGAGTAACAGCAGGTGCAGACATAACAACAACTAATGAACCTGTCTTGTCTAGCCTTTATAACATCCACACAAAGGAAGAAGGTTCGGAACTTTCAATCGGACATTCCGCCAGAATCACCGGCAAGCGTCTTAAAATCGCAGGTGAGGAGACGGAGACAGGGCTGTACCTTGCCTCTTGCTCGGATGACGGAACCTATGACATGGATTCTTCCACATGGACGGCTCTTGGAATGGAAAACATTGTGGACAACACTAACACAAAAATTCTGTTCAACATTCCTACAACCGTTACAGCAGGAAGCTACAGGCTAATACTAAAGACTGCCTACGGATCCGGAACGCGCATAAACAAAACCGTAAGAACCGGTGTCTACGGCGAAAAAGTTATGCTTGCATAAAAAAAAGCGGTAGGGAACTCTTATTCCTTACCGCCATTCACCCCAAAGAAGATTTTCCCGGGGGTTATTCTTTAAGGCTTTTAGCGGCCCCAAGTCATAATCAAATCGTAATTGTCTTCGCGAACTTCAAAATACTGATTGTATTCACCGCAAGTTGGGCAGTATTCGGGTGCATTTGGTCCAACAGCAATGTGTCCGCACTTAAGGCATTCCCAAACTTTAACGGTGCTGTTCTTAAGCTGGGCGGAGGTGTCTTCATCTTTTAAGAGGGAACGGTAGCGCTCTTCGTGACGCTTTTCTATTTTTGCAACTGCGCGGAATTTTGCGGCAAGTTCCTTAAAGCCTTCTTCTTCTGCAGTCTTTGCAAAACCTTCGTACATGTCTGTCCACTCAAAGTTTTCTCCGTCTGCGGCAGTCTTTAGGTTTGTGGTTGTATCGTTAATTCCGCTAAGTTCCGTAAGCCACATCTTTGCGTGCTGCTCTTCATTACCGGCTGTCTTTTCAAAAATCTTGGCAATTTTTTCAAGGCCGTCTTTTTGTGCTACCTGAGAAAAATAAATATACTTGTTGCGTGCCTGTGATTCACCTGCAAACGCCGCCAGCAAATTTTTTTCTGTCTGTGTACCTGCATACTTGCTCATATTAATCTCCTTACACTTTAGTCACTAAATATCTTCCATTATATTTCAGAATTCACATGGCTACAAGTACAATACACGAGAACACAGCAAATATTTTTACTTTTTTGTGCCCTTGCAAAAGACCTTGCTTTTAGTATAATTGCAAAAAAAGGAGATTAAAAATTGGAAAAGCCTTCAAAAGATACAAGCAACCCCACGTTCTCTATCAACAGCATAGAGGCTGGGTGGATTTCTGGCTGTATAAACGACGGAAAAACAGAATTTTGCTTTGACTATAGCGCAGCAGACGGAGACTTTCCATCTTCCCTTCTAAAAACTCTGCTAACAGAATACGGTGTTTTGGAAAATGACGACAATTCGAATCTGTTTGGTTGGCGCGAACCGGAACTTGACAAATGGCAAATAAGGCAAAGAAAAAACAGCATCTCCATAACAATCAAAACTTACGCAGACAACACGGCAAATGCAGCTCTAACAGAAACAAAGCAGCTGAACTTTAATGCAGAAACGCTTATTAAAGATGTAATAGAAGCATACAAAAAGACTCTCTGGACCTATGGACTGCTCGGCTACAAAAAATCATGGTGGAAAGAATTTCCCCTTGCCTATCTCATAAAACTAATGGATTTTGCCTGCAATAAAAATTCCATAACTCTGCAAAAGAAGGATATGGGAAACTACAAATCTTCCATTCCTGCCGAAAGTGACTACATAAAAACCCTTTTCTTTACCGAAAGATAAAAAATCCGCAAAAATTCCCTAAATTTAATAACAATATTTTACCCCCATGAATAATTGTTATTAAATATTGCAAAAATCTTGCTTTTATTTACCTCTTTCCTGTGCTATCCTTTTTACAGCAGGAGAAAAAAATGGAACTTATATTTGACACGGCAACAAGCAAAGACATAAATGAACTGGTTCGCCTTAGAATTGCATACATGAAAGATGATTTTGGTTCCGTAAGCCAAGAAGAAAAAAACGGTATGGAACAACAGCTGCCCGACTATTTTAAAAGAAAGCTTGGTTCGGAGCTTATAGTTTTTACCGCTCGCGACAAGGAAAAAATTGTTGGGGTTGCATACCTGCACATAATAGAAATGCCGGCCAATTCACTTTTGCTGAACGGACTTTACGGAGAAGTGCTAAGCGTGTACACGGAACATGAATACCGCGGAAAGGGAATCTGCACAAGGCTTATGCAAAACCTGGTAGAGCACGGCAAAAAAATAGGACTTGGAAGAATAGACCTAAAAGCCACAAAAGAAGGATATCCCATCTACAAAAAGGTTGGCTTTACGGATATTGAAGCCCGCTACACAGCAATGCGGATAAAATTTATCTAGCAGACACAAGCTACAAAGTATGCTATTGTATAATCAAATGGAAATAAAGGAAATAAGCGAAAACAAAAAAGAATTCCTTGACCTTCTTCTTTTGGCAGATGAACAAGAGGATATGGTAGACAAATATTTGCAGGAAGGAAGGATGTTCGTCCTTTTTGATGACGGGGTAAAAGGCGAAGTGGTTGTTACCAACGAGGGCAATGGCATACTCGAAATTAAAAACATAGCTACAGATCCAAACTGCCACGGTAAAGGCTACGGCAAAAAGCTTATTCAGTTTGTGGAAGAAAAATTCAAGGGAGAATATTCTGTCCTTCAGGTTGGAACAGGAGACAGCCCCCTTACCATTCCCTTCTACGAAAAATGCGGCTTTAAGCGTTCACACAGCGTAAAAAATTTCTTTACGGAAAACTACGACCATCCAATTTTTGAATGCGGCATTCAGCTGGTAGACATGATCTATCTGCAAAAAAATATATGAGGAGATTTTTATGGGAGTAAAATGGGGTGTATTAGGAACAGCAGGAATTGCTCGTTGGGCTACGATTCCTGGAATGAAAAAATCAAAGAACTGCGAACTTTACGCAATCGCAGGCCGTGACGAAAAAAAAGTCGATTCATACAAAAAAGAATTTGGCTTTGAAAAAGGATATGTGGGTTACGATGCTCTCTTGGCAGACCCGAATGTTCAGGCTGTCTACATTCCTCTTCCCAACCACATCCACTGCGAGTGGGTAATAAAAGCCCTTGAAGCAAAAAAACATGTTCTCTGCGAAAAACCCCTTGCCTTGAATGCCTTAGAAGTTCAGAAAATGTTTGATGCTGCAAAAAAGAACGGCGTAATTCTTATGGAAGCCTATGCCTACCTCCACAGCCCCTATGTTGAATCTCTAAAAAAAGACGTACAGAGCGGAATAATAGGAAGCGTTGACTTTATTGACACCGCATTTGTAACCCAAGGCTACAAGGAAGACTTCCGACTTCACAAGGAATTTGGCGGAGGTGCAATGTATGACCTTGGCTGCTACTGCACCACAATGATTTTGTCGCTTATAGATTCAGACGTAACAGAAATCCATGCAAGTGCAGACATTAAAAATGGCGTTGACTATTTAACGGTTGCAGGACTAAACTTTGCAAACGGGGCAAGAGCATCTTTTACCGTAGGAATGGCTTTGGGCGCAAACACGAATGGACGCTATGACCGCCTGTACATCCACGGAAGCAAGGGCAGCATATTAAGCTCTGTAGAATACAATCAGGAAGGAAATCTTAGCTACACAATTACGGCAGAGGGAAAGACTCTTATAAGGAACATAGACGTTCCGCAAAACTATGCGCTAGAACTTGACCAGCTGAACGCCTGTATCCTGAATGGGGATTCACCGCACATAACGGAAGAATTTTCTTTAAAGAACATGCGCTTAATAGACAGCGTGCTAAAAGAAATCGGTTACTAGGAAGAAAAACATGGGCATAGAACTGCGCAAGATGAACTTTGAAGATGAATACGCCCAGTGGGAATACGTAACAAATCTTCCGGAAGATGAAAACGGCCTTACCAATGAATTTAACGGGGTGTCCTTTGAAGACTACAAAAAATCTGTTCTTCCAAAGCTTATGTCTTACGAGCACCCCACCAACATGCCAGACTGGTTTGTACCGGAAACATATTATTACCTCTGGGCAGACGGAGTTCTGGTGGGAGAATTCAGGATAAGGCACCATCTTACGGAAGCGCTAAAAAATGGATCCGGGCACATTGGCTACAGCATTGCAAAGCAATACAGGGGCAAGGGCTATGCTACAATCGGACTAAAAAAAACACTTGAACTTGCAAGGCGCATTGTTCCCGAGCAAGAAATTTATCTTAGGGTAAACAAAGACAATATTGCTTCCCTCAAAGTGATGGAAAAAAACGGAGGCAAAGTCGTAGGAGAAGATAGCGGCCATTACTTTGTGCGGGTTGCAAAATAGCTTTTTATTTTACCATCTCCCCTATGCTTTCCCAATCTGTACAGCGGAAAAAGTTTTTGTTTGGAAAGTCGCAGTCTTGATTCCACGGACGGTCATAGACAAGCACTTTTAGGTTTGGAAGATGATTAAAAAACTTAAAGGCAAGAGGCGAATCTTCCACCGCGTAGTCAAAGTTCATCTTGTAGTAATCCTCCAGGCTAAGGCTAAATTCGCTCCCCTGAATAAAAGTGTCTCTTCCGTACTTGTCCAGGCAATAAAGCTTTACACCACCAAGACCATGTTCATCAAGCCACTGTCTGGAAATATCATAAGAAGAAAAAGGTCTTCCCGTAATAATGGAAACAGAGTAGCCCTTTTCTAACCAAGATCTAATAACCTTGGAAGCACCTGGAGATTCTTCATAAGAAAGAAGTATTTCCGGCGTGTGTCCCTTAAGCATCATTTTCTTGTATTGCTCGTCTGTAAGAGAAAAAGATTTTTGCAGATTAAAATAGCGGATTTCTTCATAGGGTACATTTGTTCCAAAAAGTTCTTCAACCATTTTTGAAAAGGCCCTTGCAGTTTCGCAAAGGCAGTCATCAAAATCAACATAGATATTCATATTGTTCTCCTTTGGCGGGACCTTATTGCAAACCATATCAAAACCAGTATAAACGAAAGCGACTGTGCAACTGCTACGCGGACGGTCATCATTTGGTCTTCCCCGCTTTTTGAAACTACATGCAAAATGTTTACAATCGTATTGTTTACAAAGTGGTCTCCCATTCCCATGAATATGCTGCCGGTCATTTTTGTAAGCAAGGCAAACTTAAAGCCAACAAGCGCAGACGTAAAGACCAGCATTATTGCACTTGCAACAGTTCCAGCCATACTTGTTGAACCGTCAAAATAATTCCTTACAGGACCAACAATGTGCCAAAAGCCAAACAAAGCGGATGCTATTAAAGCAGAAACTACAAAGCTGTACTTCTGGCTAAGGATTTTATTAAAGAGTCCCCGGAAGACACCCTCTTCCATAAGAACATTTATTATATTACCCACAATGCAGATTAGGAAAAACACGAGGCTGGTATTATGTCCAAGATTTTTGTCTATTGCATAAGTGCTTACATAAAGCTTTAGGCATTCAAAATTTCCAAGAGAATTAATTATAAGGCATTCCACCGTGTAGGCTACGGCAAAGGTGCAAATTCCAAAGGCAAGTCCCTTCCCCAAATTGGCCACAGCCCTCTCTTTAGAAAAACCAATTTCTGCCGCAGAAAAGTGCAAAATTCCTGCGGAAATAAAAAGTATTAAAATTCCAATAATCTTATGTACAACCGCTTCGCCAACCCAAGTCCTGTCCGTGCGCAAAACAAAATATTCAAAAATCCTGAATCCAAAACAGATAAGATAGATAGCAAGAACAAGTAAAAATACCCTTTTATTTTTTTTATCCAACATTTATAACCCTATATCTTTTATAATATTTGCCACTTCCAAAGGTTTGTCTCCCTGTGGAGTGTGCCCGCATCCCTTAACTTCAAAAAAGCCTTTTTTGGGAGCATTTATTTTTTCATAATATTGCCTTGCAAGTATAACAGGGCAAGTCCAGTCCATTTCTCCGCTTATAAAATAAATCGGTGAATTAAAATTCATTCCATAAACATCTATTCCTTCCGTTAGCTCCTTGTCAAAAACGTAGTCAACAAGAATCTTATTATTCCTGTATATTTTTTCTGGAGATGCATTGTCAAAAAACATCCACCTCATGTCATCAACCCATCACCCTTATGAACTGATTTTGTCCGTTAAGGTTAACATAGGCGTCTTCAAAAACAGGATTCTTGGCAGAGGCAAATGCTTTTATGAATTTTGCATTTCTAATTCCAAAGTATCCTATAAGAAGCAGAACCGTAAGAACTCCCAACACTTCAGCGCTACGTTTTAATATTCTAATGGCAAGATTTTTCCTCTTCTTTCCAAAAAGCGAATCCCTATGCCCAATATGAATTCCTATATGTCCTATTCCAAGTATTGTTGATGCAAGAAGCAAAAATGAATTTGAACCGTAAAGGCCAAGCACAAAAAATGCCAGTACAGGATAAGTTGCTCCCGCTACAGGAATTCCAAAAAGCGAAGAATAAAAATCCTTTAGGCTTCTTTCGCTTTTAAAATAGCGTATCCAGTAGAACTCGTAGCAAATCATCAAAACGAATGCAAGCACAAGAAGCGGAAGGGTAAAAAGTCTGTTTAGGTCTATGTTAAAATCTTTAAAAAGCAACAGGGTAACTAGAACTTCGCCAATGCGTTCCATGGCAAGCAAAAATTTATTTTCTTTTAGAGATGCTTCTTCGTAACCCAAAGGCTTTTTCTTTGTCCAAATAAAATTCGGAATAAAAAGCATGCAAAGAAAAACAAGTCCAACGTAGGAAAATCCAAAATGAAACATTTAATAAGGATAGCATAAAAAGAATAAATCTTCCATACTCCCGCCTGACCGCTATTTAAGCTTTACCGAAGTTTCATTGTGCCTTGTAGGATAGATTTCTGTGTAGACAATTTTTCCGTTAACAAGGCCAACCCTTACTATCTCAGAATCCAAGGCTCCGTAAACCGCAAACTCAGACTCTCCGTTAAAGATGAAGTTTCCCAGCGAATAGACGATGAGCTTTCCCTTGTACCATTCTGTTGGTTGAATTACATGGGGGTGGCTTCCAAAAACAAGGTCTGCCCCGCAATCAATGAATTTTTCGTAAAGGTCGCGCTGCAATTGATGGGGTTTGTGTTTGTACTCAAATCCTCCGTGAACATTTACGATTACAAAATTTCCGGCAGCTTTTTCTTTTTTTATGTTCTCAAAAAGTTCCTCGTTTTGCCAAAGGATTCCTGCCCTTGTATCTGTTGCAGTGGCAGTTTTTTCTCCGTTGAACCCCGTTCTCTCTATTGGAAAAGCTCCACAACTTATAATGGCAAAGTTTGTTCCGTTTACGCTTTTGTAATAGAATTTTTTTGCCTCTTCTGCGGTGTAGCCTGCACCAGAAGTTGGTATGCCGTATTCTTTTAGAGCGGCAAGAGTGTCTTTAAAGCCTTCTTCACCGTAATCGTAACAGTGATTGTTTGTCTGCATAAAATAATTGAAGCCCGCTTTTTTTAACGCAGGAAGCACTTCCTTGTGGAACTTAAAGGTATAGGATTTATAGATTCTTTTTCTTGATTCTGTTACGGCTCCCTCCAAGTTTCCAATCATTATGTCGTTGCTTTGCAAAAGAGGAAGAGTTGTGCCAAAAACTTTTTCCAAACCATTTTCGTCTTCTATTAAAGTTTTCTGCGCACCGCCTTCTACCATTATGTCTCCGACCGCCGCAACAAAAGCTATATTGTCTTTACAAATATTTTTGTCCTTAAAAAAGTCATCAAAAAAATCAAGGACGGGCTTTTCAAAATCATGAATAACGACAGTGCACCTTGCGTAAGTTTCTTTTTCCAGGGCATAGCCTTGGTCTCCTGCATATTTTGAATCCACAGGAATTGCTTTGTTTCCTTGGGGAAGATTTTCTGCATCGGTCAAGAAAATAGTAAAATTGGGCTTGCTGGTATTAAGTGAAGACACTTGGCTAAAATCTGTTTTTGCCGAAGGAAAATAATATTTTGACTTTAAGCTGTAGTTTTTTGTGTGGGTATTTTCTTTTTCGCCATCAAAAAAAGCCATGCTCTCGTTTTTTGTAACAAAGGCAACCGCACATGCATAAGGGCCTTTTTTTGCTTCATTTCCGCAGTTCAAATCAAGAGAAGAAAAATCAGACAGGGAAATAAGTGAGAAAGCTTCTGGAGAAGGGGCTTCCCTAAAATATTCTTCAAAAAGGCTGTCGTCAACCACGGCATAATAATTTTTTGTACAAGATAAAAGCTTTTTGTGTTCAATTAAAAAGAGCAGGACAAAAGACGCAAGTGCTAAGAAGAGAATTCCTGATATGGTGGCCATAATCTTGTTAGGAATTATAGTTTTCTTCATTCTATAATTCTAACTGAATATGTAAAAAAAGCAAAGACAGAAAAGCCTTGTCTAAAGCAAAAAAGTATTTTTATATGCCGTTACAATCTGGTTTAAGGAATAGCCCATTCCGTACCAAGCTTCGCACATTCCCATGCATGCCTTGTATTTGCAAAGACAGCGCTTGGCAGTTTCCACATCAGAATAAGTTTTCCAGTAGCCACAGAATTTACAGTCATGCCCCTTGTGGCTTTCAAATTCAATTACGTCATTAACTGGGTATCCCAGAACAAATCCAACTTCATGCGGAAAACATCTGTTCCTCTTCATTCTGGAAAACAATTCTTTTAGGAAAGCAAAAATATCTGATTCATCATATCCTTTGTCTGCAAGATATTCTTTTACAAAAGCGTCACTTAAAATTTTACTTGCCCAAGGCACATTCACCACAAGAACCGCTGTTGAAGTTTCAGAAAGTTTATGGGAAAAAATCATCAGACCCAATTTTAGAAAATCTTTTTTCCACTCTTCAAAACTTGATTTTGAAAATATCTTATTCTGAACAAAAAAAAGATTCCCAGGTTTTATATTGCAAAAGGTTGGTGCGCAAAAATGAATCATCATCTGGTTAAAATTCATATTATCTATACCGCTAAAAAAGAGGGCTGCCCAGCAGTATGGCAAGATCCGGACAGCCCAAGTGTTTTATAAGAGCCTATTTTATAGCAGACGCAGCCCAATCCTTACACTGTGCAATATCTGCGTCTTCGGGTGTAAGGTGAACCATAAGGGGTTCTTCTGCACACACGGCACCCGCATTTGTAAGGCGATCATTCCAGTCGCGGAGCCACTGACCGTCTCCCCAGTCATAGGAACCAAAGATTCCAACTTTTTTACCGCTAAGTGAAGATTCAATTCCCGAGTAGAATTCTTCCATGGAATCTTCAAGAACCTCATCACCCATTGCAGGGCTTCCAAGAAGAATTACATCGCATGCAGCAACCGCTGTCTTGTCGGCACTGTCTGCCGTAGCAAAAACTACTTCTGCGCCAGAAGCTTTTACTGCCTCTGATATTGCATTTGCCATTGCTTCTGTATTTCCGGTTGTGCTTGCATAAATTACAGCTACTTTCATATTCACCTCGATTTTTATAGGAGTAGTTTCTCTTTAGTTAGTCATAGCTAACAAATGTAATATAGCTGGCTTTTGAAAGTTTGTCAATGCTAACTAAAAAGTTTTTGTAAGCTATTGCTAACTTTTTTATAAAATGTTAACCTGTCGTAGTTAGTTAAAGCTAACAAAATGTATTTGGAGTATAAAAATGACAAAACTTGTTCTTGTTAGACACGGCGAAAGCGAATGGAATAAACTTAATCTCTTTACGGGTTGGACGGATGTTGAACTTTCCGACAAGGGCCGCGAAGAAGCAAAGGCTGCAGGAAAGCTTTTAAAAGATGAAGGCTACGATTTTGACGTCTGCTACACTTCGTATTTAAAGCGGGCAATTCATACGCTAAACGGAATTCTTTGCGAAATGGACAGGGAATGGCTTCCTGTTATAAAAACATGGAAACTGAACGAGCGCCATTATGGAGACCTTCAGGGAAAAAATAAGGCAGAGGCAGCAGAAAAATTTGGTGAGGCTCAGGTAAAAATATGGAGACGCTCTTTTGACGTAAAACCACCGGCACTTGCAGATGATGATGAGCGTTCTGCAAAAAAGCAGGCTATGTACCGCGATGTTGACGAAAGTTTTCTTCCTCAGAATGAAAGCCTTGAAACAACAATTGCACGTGTAATCCCCTATTTTTTGGAAGAAATCAAGCCGCAAATGAAGGCAGGAAAAAGAGTGATTATTGCGGCTCACGGAAACAGCCTGCGTGCTTTGGTAAAATATCTTGATTCCCTTACCCCGGAACAAATTCTTGAAGTGAACATTCCCACAGGCACACCTCTCGTATACGAATTTGATGACAGTTTTAAAGTAATAAGGCACTACTATCTTGGCGACCAGGAAGCCTTAAAAGCAAAAATGGAAGCCGTTGCAAATCAGGGTAAGAAAAAATAAATATAAGGAGGCTCTAGATGAGCGAGTTTTTTAAGAATACTCCTCAAATTAAATTTGAAGGAAAAGAAAGCAAGAATCCTTGGGCGTTTAAGTTCTACAATCCGGATTTGATGCTTATGGGTAAAAAGATGTCTGAGCATCTTCCTTTTGCAATGGCATGGTGGCACAACCTTGGCGCAAACGGAGTTGATATGTTTGGTTCTGGGACAGCGGACAAATCTTTTGGTCAGGTTCCAGGAACAATGGAGCACGCAAAGGCTAAAGTTGATGCCGGCATTGAGTTTATGCAAAAACTGGGAATCAAATACTACTGCTGGCACGATGTTGACCTTGTACCAGAAGACCCCAATGACATTAATGTAACAAACAAACGCCTGGATGAAATATCAGATTATATTCTGGAAAAGACAAAGGGTACGGACATTAAGTGCCTCTGGGGAACTGCAAACATGTTCGGTAACCCGCGCTTTATGAACGGTGCTGGTTCTACAAATTCAGCCGATGTTTACTGTTTTGCAGCAGCACAGGTTAAAAAGGCTCTTGAGATTACAGTTAAACTTGGTGGACGCGGTTATGTGTTCTGGGGTGGGCGCGAAGGTTATGAAACTCTTCTTAACACAGACGTAAAGCTTGAACAGGAAAATATTGCAAACCTTATGCACATGGCAGTTGATTACGGCCGCAGCATTGGCTTTAAGGGTGACTTCTACATTGAACCTAAGCCAAAGGAGCCAATGAGCCATCAGTATGATTTTGATGCCGCAACTGCAATTGGCTTCCTCCGCCAGTATGGACTTGATAAAGACTTCAAGATGAACATAGAAGCTAACCACGCATCTTTGGCAAACCATACCTTCCAGCATGAACTTTGCATTAGCCGCATAAACGGAATGCTTGGTTCTGTAGACGCTAACCAGGGAAATCCTATTCTTGGCTGGGACACAGACAACTTCCCGTGGAATGTTTACGATGCAACTCTTGCAATGTACGAAGTCCTTAAGGCTGGCGGTCTTACCGGTGGCTTTAACTTTGACTCAAAGAACCGCCGCCCTTCAAATACTTTTGAAGATATGTTCCACGCTTACATCATGGGAATGGATACTTTTGCACTTGGTCTTATTAAAGCTGCCGAAATTATTGAAGACGGTAGAATTGACGGCTTTATAAAAGAAAAGTATTCAAGCTTTGAAAGTGGAATTGGCAAAAAGATTCGCGACAGAAAGACAACTTTGGAAGAGCTTGCTAGCCGTGCCGCAGAAATGAAAAAGCCTTCTGATCCAGGTTCAGGACGCGAGGAATATTTGGAAGGAGTTGTTAACAACATCCTCTTTCGCGGATAAAAATCTGGATTAAAAAAATAGGAAAAGGTGAACAGTTATGGATTTAGCAGAAATTGATGAAAATGGAAAAGGCTTGCAGTTTTTTGGAAAGACAAAGGTTGAACGGCTGGAAAAAATTGAAGGTCAGCCAAACG
>JAEEGL014246940.1_pt1 | contig 14986 bp, 7 predicted proteins | sample 9134231 | NCBI WGS metagenome assembly JAEEGL01 (sample SAMN16246548, study PRJNA631951) | gut metagenome | biome: gut microbiome; feature: rumen; material: fiber-attached | host: Bos | place: Iran: Karaj | collected 2018-10
AAAGCAGAAAAGAGACGAAACGAAAAGAGAGATGCGTGAATACGCATCTCTCTTCTTTTTTGCTCAGGTCACATCGTCCCAGGTCTTCTTGTAGCCGCTTGCGTTCCAGATAACTTCAAGGATATCGCCGAGGCTCTTGTCCTGACGGTACGCTGCCAGCATCTCCTTTTGCGTGAGACTGCCGTTCAGCTTCTCGCCATCAAGACCGTCTGCAATACCGATGACGTTCTTGTACGCTGCTACTGCGTCCTTGCCCGAGTACCCTGCGTCGCGCAGGCCATAGAACACACCGAGGAACTTGTCACTCATGTAGTGGTCTATAGCCAGTCCCTTCTCCGTCTCGGTGAGGTCGGAGTCGAGCACGGCGTTCGCCACGGCAAAGGTAGCGTTCTCGCCCCTGCGGCCCATGTCGCGCTTGAGGTCGGAGATCTCCTCTGCCAGCGCGCCAAAGGCTTCCTCGTTAGCCTGGGAAGCGAGCCAGAAGTCCTTGTCCCCCGCCCAGCCTCCAACTTTTTTCTCGGCCTCTTCCTGCGTGTATCCGGCGTTCCTGACCAGCCAGTTGACGGACTCTTCCTCGGTCATGCGGTCTTCGTAGAACGCATTCTTGATGCCGGTGTCGGCGTAGGTCTCCGTGATGGTGTCGTCCGTGTGCAGCACGTTCCAGATCGCCTCGATGCCCTTCCGGTCGTCGGGGTGCTCCAGGAAGTACCGGAACAGCTCCTTCTGGGTAAGCGTGGCCTGGTCATCGGAGTTGACGCTGTCGATAAGATCCACAGCTTCTTTGGAGGAGTAGCCTGCAGCAGTCAGAGCATTGAAGCCCTTGAGGTAGGACTCGCTGAGGAACTTGCCCATCATGGCCTGCTTCTGGGATTCCGTCAGGCTGCTGCTCATGATAATGTCAGCAACCTGCATCGCTCTGGGCTCGCCGCCCTCGACCGTCTTCACCGCGTCGATCTGAGCCTTGACCGCCTTCACCCCATCTGGGTTGGCGCTCGTAGCTTTGAAGTACGCGGCTTCGATATCAGCGGTTTTCAGGGCTTTCTCCAGTTTCTTACCGTCGAGTCCAGCGTAGGTCTTGAGGTATTCCTCAAGCCTGGTTCTGGTCATGTTCCCGGAAGCGAAAGTCTTGACGAGGTACTTCTCGATATCCTCGGCCTGATTCGCGTCCAACGTCTTCATCAGAGCAGCGGCCTTGTCGTTGTTGCCGCGACTGATCTGCAGCAGTGCTTCGTCGATGGTGACAGCCACGAGCTCTTTAGGCTTCATCTTCAGGTACTTGTCAGCCAGCTGCAGCATATCGTTGTAGCGCATCGTGTTCTTCCCGTTGATGTCCATGGAGTACATGACGAGGGAGTTCGCGACGGCGTAAGCGTTGTTGAGCGGGATGCCGAAGTCCGTGGCAAGGTTCCCAGCCAGCTTCTTGAAGCCGTAGATGGTGGGCTTGTCGATGAAGTCATTGAAAGAGCTGAAGGTGTCGATTACAGTGGAGACCCACCCGGCGCTCACGCCGTAGTAATCGTTCGTCTCAACGTCGGTGTCCTTGGTGGCCTTGTCGATGATCCACTGGGCAAGAGTATCTCCGAAGATAAGCATGCCGGAGGAAGCCTCGATGGAGTTGAACGCGATCCTCGCGATGACCTTGGTGCCGTCAAGATTGCCGTCCTCGTCCTCCAGATCTTTCCGGCGGTGGTACAGCAGCTTGGCAGCTACGCCGAGCGCGCCGAACATGACAGAAGACACGACCTGACCGCTGAGGGTCTTTCTCAGCGCAGCAGCGGCTTTGGCCTTATGCTCTGCGTTTGCGGCCTTGTACTCATTGACCGCACGGATCATCGTGTTGAGGTTGCGCAGCGGCTGGGTCTTGAACATGCCGAACAGGCGCACCCACTCTTTGTCCGATGTCTGGACGTAGGGGCGAAGCAGTTTGTTGAACTGAGGCTGCGTCTGGAGGAAAGCCTCCTTGAACAGCTCTTCCTGCATCGCGGGGGTGAGACCGTCCTTTTCAGCCTGATACTCAGACGCAAGCCAGATAGTCTGGATGGCTTTGGAGTCTATGTACTCAAAGCCGCCACCGATGGCGTTGAGCACCTTCTGCATTCTGCTCTTGGCTTCCGGCTTGAGGACTTCGGCGATAGTGGAGTCGAGGTTGCCCTGGTGACGCGTCTTGATCGCGCCCTGAGCAGCAGCTCTCGCCCGGTTTTCAGCCTTCGTCATCATGCCGATGCCGTGAAGGATGGCATCCATGTCCAGTACGCCGACCGCGTTGAACACCGAGGGATACTGCTTCAGCATGGAACCGACGTTCCCGAACAGCGCGCCCTTCTGCAAGTTCAGGCGGAGCTTGCGGAAGATATTCGCGGAAGCGTCCTCTTCTGCCCGGAAGTTGCTCGCGTCCTTGATGAACTGCTCAACGGTGTCGACAGCGCCCTGGCCCCAGGTATTCCGGATGATGGAAAGGAGGTTGTCGCCAGCTCCGCTTCTGCTCAGACGCTCCATAGTAGCGCCTGCCTCAGCTGCACTGATGAGCTTCGTCGCCTGCATATCGTAAGAAGCGAAACGCTGCGCGGGGTCATAGACCTTGATGAAGCCGCCCTTAATTTTGGTACGCTCCTGAGTGAAGCCCAGATTATCCAGACCGAAGCTGCCATCTCTGCCGGAGGTATTGTTCCCCTTCCCCATACTGATGGAGATAGGATAGTAATGGCCTTTACGGTAGAGCCTCATGTTGCGGCCCGTCGCGGACTTCACAGCGTTCTGGACAGGGAGGGCATATACGTCGTAAGACTCGCTCAGTGTGTCATAGTAAGCCTTCGCAGCCTTGTTGCCGTCGACTGCCTTCTCAATCGCATTTCTGACAGTGATGTAATGCTCCGGCTGACCGAGGTGCAGAACGTCTCCGTTGCCGAGCCCGTAGTACATGTCGTCATGGGGGTTGAGCTTGCTGTCGACGATGGTATCGAAGATGTGCAGCAGATCAATAGCGTCCGCCATCTCGATTGTGTGCTGCTCCTTCTCCCCGTTGCGGATGAGCTCAATGGCAATCGTCTTCCTGCTGACCGGGTCTGCGTTGAAGGCTTTCTGCGCAGCCAGTACCGCAGCTTTCGCATTGCCGCTTACCTTGAGGGCCTCGTACACTCTGTCTTTGATGATCTGTGCCAGCATGTAGCCGAAGCCGTTCGCGTTCTTGTCAAAACCATCCAAGCCCTGCAGGATGTTGATGGTGTCACGCTGCCAGCCAACATACATGGATACGAGCGCTGCTCCCGGCTTTGTGCCGGAAATGTACTTCAGGAACTTGCTCTTGCTCAACAGCTTTTCCGTATTCTTCTTGAAAGCGTCCAGTATCTCAAGGGACTGCGGGAGAGTTTCAATCTCCTTTTGGATCTCCTCCATGAACGCAGCGGACGCGGCCTCAAACTGCTGCCCCTCATCGGCCTTGCGCAGCAGCTCGGCAGTACGCATGATGTTGCTCTTCTTCGGGTCTCCGAAAACGAACTTCAGCGCTTCGCTGTCTGTGATGGTATTGCGCAGATTGGAAGCGAAGTCCACCAGAGACTTGCCGCCGTCATCCGTGTAGAAGGCATCGAGCAGTGCCTTGCCAAAGCTGCTCAGTGCAGCGCGATAGTCGCCAAAGCGTTCTCCGAGGAACTCCTGAGCCGAATCCGGAACTGCTGTCTTCGCACCATTGCCGATACCGGTGTTGATGCCGGCGGCAGCGTCGCTCACACGACCGTATGCCTCTCCGTATGCTTTTTGGTTCTTTGCCGGTGCTGCTGCGGGAGCAGGCTTCGGTGTCGCTGCGGGAGCAGCCTTTTGAGGCTGTTCCGCTTCTGCCTTTTGCTCTTGATTTCCTTCCTGACGAGGCGGTTCATTGCCACTTTGCGGCGGGGCTTCCTTGTCAGTATGAGGCGGAGCTTTCTCTTCCCGAGGGCCGCGTTTCTCGCCCGTCTTCTGATCGGCGGTGGAATTGCCGGACTCGAAACTGGCGTACCGGTTCTTAAAGTCTTCGGTGAGGGCTTCGATCTCATCAGTAATGTTGGAGAGATCTCTCTCCTCAAAACCAGTTCTCTGCTCCACGCCGATGCCGTAGTATTCCCTGGTGGCGTACGCATCCTCGGCTGCGGCTTTTATTCTGGCGTAGTCTTCGTGAGCAGCATCCAGCGCGTCGGTCAGACGACCCAAAACCGCATCGACCTTCTGGATCTGCGCGTCGTATCTGCCATAGATGGCATCCATCCGACGCTTGGCGGCTTCGCCGATGTCTTCTGCCGCGTGCAGCTCCTTTTGCGCTTCGATGAGCTGCTGCTTGATCTTCGCCGCACGGTCAACATATTCGTGGTACGCTTGCGCATTCGCCAGTGCTTTTTCCAACGTCTTGACGTACTCAACGGAGCTGCCGTAGTTCTGGATGGCATGCTCCATCGTGGAAAGCCTGCGCGTCAGATCCTTGATGATGCCGTTCAGCCTCTCGATTTCTGCGGACATGTTGACGCGAATACCGAACTCTGCGCGGATTCTCTGCTCTTCGTTTGCGTCGGCGGCTCTCTGGAAATCATTCAGCTTTTTCTGTGCCTCTTCAAGAGTCTTCTGAACTTCCGGCAGGGCATTCTCAAGGTTCTTCAGATTCGCCAGAATCCTCGCGTTCCGGGAGATGATATCAGAGCTGGATTCTTCTTTGCTGAACCTGTCATGGGTCTTCGGGTCGAAGTTGAACAGCGTCTTCCATCCCACGCGATCCCCCTTTACAGACAGAACGTAGAGCATAGCAGACGTGAACTGCTCATTGTCGACACCGGCAGCTTTGTACAGCTCGTAGAGCATCTTCTCGCGGTAGGCGTTGCCCTCCGTGTTTTTCTTCGGACCGCGTGATTTCATGATGGCTTCGTAAGCGTCGACGAGGGCGATGCGTAGGGCCTTGCCGTCCTCACTGGAGAAGAGCTGGTTCAGCTGCATCCTGTCCACGGTGCTGAGTACGGACAGGTCGATGCCGCCGTAGCCCTCATCGTCCATCCATCTTCTGAACTCATCATACGCCTCGAAATAGGCGGCGATTTCCTTGGGGAGCTGCTTGGCGAGCGCTTTGTTGTCCGTGTTATACATGGCATCAAGGATGCTCGGGCCGCCCTGGATGAAGAACTTGGGCTTTCTGCCCTTCTTTTCGCCCCAGTCGCGCTCTGCCCACTGCACTTCCTTGAAGCGCTTCTGCTTTTTGGCGCCCGCGTATTCCCACGAAGCCGGAACAGCTTTCTTGCTGCCCTCGACGTAGTATCCGTTCTCCTCTGCGATCACGCTGATTTCATTGAGGTAGGAATCTACGACGCTCTTAAACTCCGGGGGATACCACATCGTCTTCGCATAGTCGATGTTCAGCTTGTACGCCGCCGCGAACAGCGCCGTAACATAGGCCCTGTACTTCCTCGCCTGCTCATGCACGTCGCCGGTGATCTTGGCGTTCGGGTGGGCGCTGTTGTAGCGGGCAACAGCTCCTTTGAGCTCGTTGTCCGAGAAAGCGCTCATGTACTCGATGCCGGTATCGAACTTGCCGATGCTCTCCTCTTCTTCGGCCTTCATGCCAGCCGCGATGGAGGCAATCAGCGTATCGACATCCTTCACCATCTGCGCCTCGGCCTTGCCGTGCATGATCTCAGTGAAGATATCGCCGGGGTTGTACTCGCCGGAAATCTTGCCGTCCATCTCGTCGCGGATTTTCTTGATGCCCTTGACGATAGCGCCCTGCGCAGCAACGCTGGTGTCGCCGTCAAAGTCACTGTCGAGGAACAGAGTCAGAGCATCGTTCAAGGACAGCCAGGTCACGTCCTTGTCCGCGCCGTACTTTTCCATCATGGCTTCGTAGGCTGCGTTCCTCGCATTCCGGCGGATCTGCAGGTCGGACATCTCCGTGTTCGGGAATCGACCGATCAGCGTGTCTCCGCTACCGCTTACCAAATTGCCGTCCTTGTCGAACTTCACGCCCTCAAGGTTGAAGTTCTGGATCTCGTTCTTTTTCAGGAACGTGTCGATAAGCGGCTCTTTGGATTCCTGGAATCTGGTGTCCGTCAGCTTGTGGTGCTCGTCCGCTACCTTGGCGCCGGATTTCTTAACCTCCTCCAGTTTGCTCTGCGTGTGCTGGAATACGAGGGAGGTCATGGCGTTGAACACGCCAGCAGGGTCTTCACCGAGCCACTGGTAGTTCTCTTTCTCGTCCTGGAAATAGAGCTTGCCGCCACGGAAATCGTCGAGTACGGACTGAATCTTGTTTCTCAGGAAGTACTGTCCGAGCTGGGTATCGAAGAAGTCCGGCCCGAAATAGTATGCGAGATAGGCAGGAGTGTCCCCCGCGACCGGAGGAGTATTGCTGTCAAAATCCACACCGAGTACCTTGCCCAGCCGCTTCTTGTCCTCCAGGATATACGCGATGGGGTCAGTGATGTTCTCGTCGATGATTTCCTTGAAAATTTCTGCGGTGGGGGCGGGCTGCGTTCTGAGGAGCTGCCGCAGACCGGCGCGGTGATGCTCGCTAATCATGCCGCCGCCTTCCCGCGAACCGTAGACATTCTCACGGGGGATGGAGCGCACGTCGACACCCTTCAGCTTGTCGTAGAAGTCAGCAGAGTCTTTGTAGAAGCTGGCGAACTTTACGCAGGAATCGAAGAGCAGCATCTTTTTGCCCTCGATCGTCTGCCAGGTTCCCCACTTGTCAAGAATCTCTACCTTGCCATCGACCTTGCGCATGCCGCCAGCGACCTCGCCGTCCTCTCCGAGCCATGCGTACTCTACGCCTTCGGGAATGACATCCTGAAGCTGTTGTACCCAGTTGTACGCCCCGGCAAAGCCCTTGAAGCCGCCGATGGCGCGGAACTGCATACTCTTCGTCTTATCGCCGAGTTTCGGGTCCCAGACGAAGCCCGTGCCGTCTGTCATGTTGCTGATGAGGTCGCCGAAGACCATATACGCCTGACCGACGAGCTTTTCGGACTCGGCAGCTTCGCCGTTCGAGGTAACGAGCCTGCGCCGAACAATCGTGCCCATCTGCTTGTAGATGTCGCCCGCAACGATGACCTCGTCCATCTTGATGCCGGTGTCGGCGTTGGAGGGGGTGAAGTAGAAGCCCTGGTTCGTCAGATACTTGGCGGGATTGAACTTGGCAATCTCGTCCGGGTCGTTCCCGCCGACCATGCGCTTGCGGAGCTTCCTGTACTCCTGCTCAGGCATGACGAGGCACTTGTTGTTCTTGCGCTGGTTCGCGGTCTGCCCGACGAACACCCAGTGCGTACCGTCTGCGGTATAAAAGCCCATGCGGAGAAAATGCTCCAGTCTCTTGCTTCTGTCGAACTTGGCGTTGTCTGTGCCTTCGCGTCCCTCATTGCCGTCAAGGATGAGACCGAAGTCCATCTCCGCCATGCTCTTCGTAAGGGGGGATCTGCGATAGGAGGCGAACTCCGTGTTCAGATCTTCCGCAGCCTGGCTGGTGTTGTGAACGGTCAGCCTGCTCCTGTCGAGGAAGGGCTGGTCATTCTTCACACGGAGTCTTCCGCCCTCGTACTCCATATCCTTCCCGTTGAGGAAGAAGGTGGTCATCAGGAAGGTCTTGGCTTTGCTGTTCAGGATACTCTTCGCAGTTCCAAAGCTGTTGACCTTCGCGCCCATGACGTTGTTCGACCAGTCTACGACGTAGTACTCTTCCGCACTCCCGCGCTTGACGATGCGCCCCCTGAGGTTGCGCATCACGACTACATCGTTGCTCTGGCGGCGGTACTTGTTACTGTCGAAGAAGACGGTGCGAGTACCGGCAGGGAGCGTTGCGCCCTTGCCGGGGGTCTCTACGCTGACGGCTTTGTTCCCCTTGGAGTCTTCCGTCTCCGTAAACTTCGCTCTGACGCGCTCCTCCCCTTCGAGAAGCATGTCGATCACGTCGTCTACGCGCTCTTCCCCGGTGACTGAGAGCAGCGCCTCGCGCAGAATGCTCGGGTCTCCGTCTGCCGCATTTGCGATTGCGTCGCTGACAGACTGGTCATAAAGGGACTTGTTCGTGACTTCCTCGGAGATGTTGTTCACTGCACAAATGCGGCGAACATTCGGCAAGAGACCGTCACCAGCAGCAGTCAGCAGCCGAACAGCTTCCTGGCTGACAGTGGTGTAAGCGTCTTCGCCGAATTTCTCGATAATGGATCTCGCCCGGTTCGCCCGCTTCTTGGTATTCTCCGAAATGCCGAAGCGAGCGTCGTGGGAAGATTCACTTACTCGATTCCCATGCTCTTGAGCGTCTTCGCCATGAGCGCTTTGTGCTCCTCGTACTCCTCCGGAGTCATTCTCTCCATCCGAAGTGCTTCCTCGTAATTCTCCTGCTGGTCCGGAAGATCCAATTTCATCTTCGTAATTGTCCCGTCCGGCATCTTGAACTGGTACTCTTTCCGCGCCATTTTCTTTTCCTCCTTCAGAATTTTCGGGGGCGGCTTGCGCAGCAGCCTCCTCTTGCGCTCTCATTGTAGCACTCGGCTCCTCGGCGCGCAAGGATTCGTTCACGTTACCGGCCTCTGTTTCGCTCGCCACGTTACCGGTGCGCTCCTGCGTCGAGTTAAACTGCTGAGGTTGCGCTGTGGCGTTCGCTGCGGTTTCAGCCGGGTTGTTTGTTACCCCAAAGTCTGCGTTGCTCTGAGGGGCTTCTGTGGGCTTCTGCTGGCTTGCGCTGTTGACGGCTGCCGCGCGGTTGCCAAGGAAGGCCATGATGTGGTCGATGGCAACGCCTCTCTGACCTTTCCCACGCGGCACAGAGAGGTCGCCCGTGAGGCCCTGATAGAGATCCATAGCCCTGTCGTTGCCGACCAGATTGCTGAGAGCTTCGTCCGTAGGCTGCAGCGAATTCACTACGAGGTTGACTGCCTGCTGCGCTTCATAGGCGGCATTGTACTCGTAGACCTTCTGCATGAAGGCTTCTCTCTGCGCGTCGTCCGTCGCGTTGTTCGCGGCGACCTGAGCTGCGCGGGCGAGCTGGAAATTGTGCGTTGCGGACCGGGCGAGATCGGCTGCGGAGTTCGGGATGTTGACAGGCTCGTTGAGGTCAACGCCAGCTTCCGTACTGTCTGCTGTTGCGGAGCTCTGTGCCTGCGGTTCGGGATTCGTGGTCTGCCCGCCCGGGGTGACGGATTTCTGTTCGGGAGTAAGCGCTTCGTAAGCCTCGTCGATGCGTTCCCACTGACGGGTGCGGCCTTCGGACTTGAGGCTGTTGACATCAGTACCGGCTTCATGCAGCGCGTATGCCATCTGGATCTGCTCTTCCGTCATCTCGCGGGTGTTGACTCCGGCCTTCTCCAGTTCCGTCATGGCGTTGAAGGTGTTGTTCGAGTTGGCTCTGCCGTATCTGCTGAGTTCGGCTCTGCCCTCGCCCACGAGACCGAGAAGAGCACCGGTTGCAAAGGAGGAAACATAGTCGATCGCTTCCTGCTCTTTATAAGCCTGACCGACGCGGTTCATATAGTCACCATGCCCGGCGTAGACGGCTTTCGCGAAGGGCTCCAAAAGCTGCGAGATGATTTCCTCGCCGCCCTCTTCGACACCCGCGAAGATGGTCTTGAGGACGCGATAGCCCGCAGGACTTTTCGCGAGGTTCATTGCAACGCGATTGCCGATGCCGTCCGCGAAGCCCTTGCCGTAGACACGCCCGACGCCACCGAAGATAGATTCAGTGAAGACTTCTGTGGCGGCAGACATAAGGCCAACGGCCTGAGCCTGCGCCGGATCTGCGCCGTTCCTCCGCGCTTCCTGTGCGGCGGAGCCGTACACGCGGGTAGCCATAGAAGCGAGCGTAGCTTTACCGGCTGTGCCTCTGGTAAGCGCGGATGCTCCACTTCTTGCCGAGTTCAGCACGGCTCTGCCGCCAGACCCGGCAGCGTTCATGCCGCCGCCAGCAGCGCCGAGCAGGTACATGGAGGCGAAGTCCAGACCCATCTCGACGGCGGAGGAGCCAGCACCTACGAGGGTGCGGCCTACGAAGCCGAGACCTTCCTGCGCCTCCGAGATGTCCTTCTGGCCTTTCTCGCTTACAGTGTCTGCATAGGTGTTGACCTTTCTCGCGGTCTCCTTGTTCTCCTTGAGGATACCGGCACTGCGGAGGTTGCCCTTTTCTGCCTGTTCCTTGAAGGTGGCTTCTGCGAGGGGGTCTGTCACCCACCCGGCGTAGCCGCTGTCTACGATCGACCTGTCTGCGGCGGAGCTCTTGTCGTTGAGCCAGTTGCCGAAATCGAGCGCCTGTCCGACCGCTGCCACCTTGCCGCTCCACCAGTCTCTCATTCCGCCCTGTACGGTATTCACTGCCCGCTGCCAGAAGTTGTCGTTGGCGTGGGAAGTGGAGGGTGTCTGCTGCGCCTGCGGTCTGACCGTGCCGACACTCTGAGTCTGGGAGGGCATGCCGGAGCTTGTCGGCTTCACCGCAACATTCTCAGGCTTGCTCTCATTGAAGTATTTGCTTTGGTCTCTCCAGCCCATTCAGGCACCCCCTTAATCGTTATATTGCTCCCTGAGCGCCTGCTGGTACTGCAAGCGGAGCCGTTCTTCTTCAGCTTCTTTTCGCCTGCGCTCTTCGTTTCTGTTCTCTGCCCATGCGCGTGTCAGGCCGAACGCGCCGCTGGAGTAATAATCCGTGCGGTTCATTCCCTTTTCCTGCTCGCGCTGAGCAGTCTTTTCAGCCCTGGCTTTGGTCGAATTAGCCATCTGCACGGCTTTGTCGTATACTCTTGCAGCGTATTCAGGCCCATATATCTTTTCCAGATCGTCTGCGTATCTCGCAGCGCCCTGGAGATTATTCCTGCCGCCCATCGCCTGATACGCAGCATCCGCATCCATCTGAAACTGCCTCGGGTCTACGCCGCTGATGCCGTTTCTGCCGCGACCGTTTTCGGCAATACTTGCCGCGTCAGCGGCGCGGGGGTTTCCAGTGCCGCTCTTGGTCGGTTCATCACCTTCTGCCCCGTCGTCTCCGGGGCTGCGGTAGGGAGAGTAGCCGTCGTAACCGCCGTAGCCGCCTCCGGCGTTGTACCCGACCGGGTACTGGCCTTTGACGCGGAAGTACTCGTTCGCGCTCATCTGCCCAAGCTGGTATGCGAGGTCGGGGTTCTGGATTCTCCAGACAGCAGCCATGTTGTCCGCCTGCTCCTTGCCGATGAGCTTCTCCCAACCGCTGAAGTCTCCGTACTGGGCGAGGAGAGCGGCCTGCTGGCTGTCCCTGGTGTACTGGTTGTTGTACTCCTTGTACAGAGCCGAGGCTTTCTGGTAGTCATTCTGCGCGATGGCGTTCGATACCGCGTTCTGGTACTGGGCCTGCAGGTTCGCCATCCCCCTGTCTGCTTCTGCCTGAGCATTGGCCTGCGCCGTCCGAAGAGCGCCGTAGTCACGCTGGTAGTTGCTGTTCATGGCAAGGGCAGCCTGCGATGCCGTGCCCGTGTTGATGCCGTTGCCTACGGCCTGCTGGTTGTAGTTCCGGCGGTTGCGCTCGTACTGTACCGCGAGGTCATTTGCCTTTCCCTGATACAGGGGGTCTATCTTGGCCTGCGCCGCCTGAGCATCGGAAAGGCTCTGGTTGTAGGAGGCTTCAAGCTGCTTGAGCTGTGCCTCCCGCTGCGCGGCGTACATCTGCTCGATGGCCTGCGCCTGCGGGGAGTTCTGGTTCGTTACGGGGTTCTGCTCCGCAGCCGTGGCCTGAGCAGCCACTGGAGCAGCGGTCGTGGCAGGAGCTGCGTCAGCCTGCGGGGTGGCCTGCTGGAGCGCTGGAGCCTGCATAGGCGTGACGCTCTGGGTCTGGGTAAGGTTGCCCGGAACCGTCTTGTCCGCTACGGGCTTTGCAGCGTTCAGCTCTGCCGCCTGTTCTGCGCGTCTCTGCGCCTGAGTAAGTTCTTCTACTGTTGCCATTTATGCTACCCCCTGAATCAAAAGGATGCCGCTGCCGCCAGTTGTACCGTGGAGGAAAGACACGTTGCCGTTATTATTCCATTCGACAGCGCCGCCGCCACCCGACCCGGTGTTGGCCTGACCGGCTGTTCCTGTTTCGCTTGTCCAGCCGCTTCCTACCGGATCATTGAATTTGACTCGGCTGCCAGAGCCGCCCCCGGTTTGTCCCGCTGTCCGGTTCCCTTCGTAAAGCGTTCCCACGCCGTTTTGGTCGAGGACAAGATAGTCTCCCTGACCGCCGCCAGCTCCGAACTTAACAGCCGGATAGAGGATCGAGCCGCCGCTGAAGGCAAGCACGCCGTCCCCGTTCATGCCGCTGCCTTCTCCGGACGCGGCTGTGTAGCTCGTTCCGTCCGAGCCGGTGATGGTCGTTGCTTCGCCAGATGCTCCGATGGTGACGGTGTAGGTTACACCGCTCTTCAGCGCGAAGTTGGCAACGGTCAATCTGCCGCCGCCCATGCCGCCGTTGCGCTGGCCTACGCCGGTCTGACCGCCCGCTACGATAAACAGGGAGACGACTGCGGAGAAAGACGGCCTGAACGTGATGCTGCCGGTGATCGCAGCTTCCCAGACAGAACCGGAAAGGAGGAACGACATCTTGGTGGGGTCGCTCGGGTTCAGCGAGTCTCTGGTGATTTCGGAAGCGTAAAACAGCTTCGCCTTTCCGTTTACACCGACATAGCATTTGACGACTTTCCGCGAGAGGTTGTCCACGCCGACGTAGAGCTTCTCCAGCTTTTTGCTCTTTCCGTTTGCGCCGATATAGATCATGCCCTCACCTCATTCGTAGACGATATACAGCTTGCCTGTGGCGAGCGTGGCATTTTCTCCGATGTCAGTCGTGCTGACCGTATAGAGAGGTGCGTAGACAAGGCTGAGATTCGACAGTACATCTGCAGCCAGCTTCGCATAGGTGACTGCTGCGTTCTTGATCTTCTCTGTCTCAACCGCGTTGCCTGCGAGCTTGGCGGCAGTCACGGCGGCATCACCGATCTTGTCTGCCGTCACAGCCGCGTTGTTGATTTTGGCGGTCGTAACGGCATTATCGGCAATCTTTTCGCCGGTAATGTTTTGAGCGGGGATTTTCGCCGTGGTGACTGCGCCGTTTGCCAGCTGATCTGTACCAACAGCACCGTTGGCGATCTTGTCGGTAGTAACCGCCTTACTCGCCAGCTTGCTCGCGCCAACTTCGCCGTCTTTGATGTTCCCGGCTTCGACGGCGTTTGCAGCGAGCTTTGCGTGCGTAACGCTACCATTAGCGAGCTTTGTGGCAGTAATCGAGCCGTCAGCAACAGCCCCCTGAGTAATGCCCTGCGCGGACTCGTAGATAGCGACGATAGCCTCCTGCACAGTATCTGCATTGATGTCATCGAGATTCGAGTCGTCAAAGCCGATCTTGCCTGCGGCGGAAGCTGCAGCCAGCTCCGCAAGGTGCGTGATGTTGACCCATCTCTTGATGATGTTCGCGGCCTCGTCGAACTTTGCCTTGAGTTCTTCGGGGGACAGGCCTTCCGCCCCCGCGTCGTTCGGTTCGTTGCTCAGAGCCTGAATCACGTTCAGGTCGTCGTTGAGTGTACTGAATGCCATTTTATCCCTCCCAGAGAGCGGCGTAGGTCTCAGGCCCCGCCTCTCCGTCTACTGTGAGATTCCTGTCGAACTGGAAGCACATGAGCGCTTTCTCGGTCTTTGCGCCAAATTCGCCGTCGGCTCCGTAGAAGCCGCAACGGAATCCCCGCATGGCAAGCAGCGCCTGAAGCGCCCGCACGTCCTCGCCGGAATCGCCGATGCGCAAGATCCTCAGCGTAATAGCACATCTGTTCTTATCCATCGGGGCGGGCGCGTCTTCTTCCGGCTCCTCCGGCTCGCCGCTCTCCTCGCCGCCGTAGGGGAGCGATTCATAGTCGGGATAACCGTAGCCCGCGATCCACGGATTCGTCAGGTCATAGCTGCGACGCGCCACCTGATCGTCGGAGTTTCCTTCGATTGTGTAGACCCGCGCTGCGTCGTAGGCGTAGACGATGCCCGTGTGATCCCCGGCATTCTGCCCGAAGAATATCTGTGCGCCGATCTTCGGCGAGAGGCCGAAGCGCCCGCGCTGCCGGTAGTAGTTCGCGGCGTAGGAGCAGGCAGCAGCGCAGTTGTCCTGCTCCGGCTGGAACAGGATGCGCCGCGCCGCGTCCGCGCCGTAGGCCTGCACGAAGCACCAGCAGACGAAGACCGCGCACCACGCGAGATTCTGCTTGGGCGTGTTGAAATAGCGGATGCGGTCAAGCTCCTCGGCGAACTTCGTAAAGTTGTCGCCCTGTTCGTGGTAGCCGACCTCGCTCTGGGCGATCTGCAATACCTTGAGCATAGAAATCACTCCTCGCCGTCCAGGTTATTCTGCGGGCTGCTCCTCGACATAAGCCGTGGTGAGGTGCTTGTTCTCGATGACCGTGCCGTTGCTGTCAATCAGCATGAGCGTGACGGTCGGGTAAAGCTCGGTCGCCGCCATTTTGGAACAGCGGTCATAGTAGTAGCTCAGACCCGTAGCGAGGCTCTGTCTGCTGACAATAGCCTGTACATTGTCCACGCCGTCGGCGCGGTTCTGAATCTCAATGATAAAGTAATGCATAATTATGCCTCCTTAATCTTTTCTTCGATCAGCATTTCTGCCGTGCTGATGAGGTCTTGGTTGGATGCGCCCGTGATGGAGTTGGCAAAGCGGGTGAGGGCTTTGGCTTCTGCGGATTCTCCTGTGTCGTACTCAATGATATTGCCTTCGGTGTAGGTTCTGCCGTACTCGGCGGGGTCACACGCCTCGGAATACTCCCCGCCGTCCCGCACGACATACCGCCCCTCGTCGGAGACCGTGCCGATGAAGTCACGCCCGTTTACGTCAAAATGTGTCTGTACGATCATAGCGTCCTCCTTATGCGACGGGTGTACCGTCGGCGTACTGCGTCTCATAGATGCTGCCCTCGATCTTCGCCCATGTGACAGTTCCGTATCCGTTCAGCGTAGACCAGTTCGTTGCTGCCTTATAGTCGGAAGATGAGCCGTCGCC
>JAEEGL014928502.1_pt1 | contig 14986 bp, 13 predicted proteins | sample 9134231 | NCBI WGS metagenome assembly JAEEGL01 (sample SAMN16246548, study PRJNA631951) | gut metagenome | biome: gut microbiome; feature: rumen; material: fiber-attached | host: Bos | place: Iran: Karaj | collected 2018-10
ACACCGTCGAAGCGGAAACCGTCGAACTTAAATTCCTCCAACCAGTACTTACAGTTAGAAAGCAGGAAGTGCAGCACGTCGTCCTTACCATAGTCGAAGCAGAGAGAATCCCATGCCGGATGCTCATGACGGTCACCAGGATAGAAGAACTGATTTGGATCGCCAGCCAGATTACCCAAGCCTTCCACCTCGTTCTTCACGGCATGTGAATGAACGATATCCATGATGACAGAGATACCCAGACGGTGAGCCTCGTCGATCAGGGCCTTCAGCTCCTCAGGTGTTCCGAAACGACTGCTGGGCGCAAAAAAGGAACTGACATGATAGCCAAATGAGCCATAATAGGGGTGCTCCTGAATGGCCATCACCTGAATGGCGTTATAACCATCCTTGGCGACACGTGGCAGAATGTTATCCTTAAACTCGGTATAGGTACCCACCTTCTCTGCATCCTGAGCCATACCAACATGGCACTCGTAAATCAGCAGCGGACTCTTCTTGGGCTTGAAGTTCTTCTTCTTAAACTCATATTTCTCCTCAGGATTCCATACCTGTGCAGAGAAGATCTTGGTATTGTCATCCTGTACAACACGACGGCACCATGCGGGGATACGCTCACCTTCACCACCGTTCCACTTTACTTTCATCTTGTAAAGCTGACCATGCTTCAAGGCTTTCTCTGAAAGCTTCAACTCCCAGTTACCTGTTCCCTCTATGCGCTTGCAGCGATACTTCTCGTCTTCCTTCCAGTCGTTGAAGTCACCAATCAGATAGATATCTGTTGCGTTAGGTGCCCACTCACGGAACACCCAACCCTTTGCCAGCTTGTGGAGACCGAAATAAAGGTGACCAGTCGCAAAGTCTGAGAGTTTCTTCTTACCGTTCTGTGTCAGCTGTCCGATCTTCCATAGAGCATGATCGTGACGTCCGCTGATAGCACCCTCGAAGGGTTCGAGCCATGAGTCGTTCTGTACGAGACCAATGTGCTGTGGAGCGGTCTGATCGACGATCTTCACCACTTTCTTGGCGCAAGTCTTTTTCGCCGTTGCAGTTTTCTTGGGAGCTGCAGCTTTCTTAGCAGCAGGCTTCTTTGCGGTTTCTTTCTTTGTTGCCATAGTGCTTTTATTATTATACCTTAATCTTAAATATTGCTTTCTTGATTTCCTCTTTCTCAATGATACAGGGGGCATGACCGTCTTGTGGGAAGAAGATGGCAAACTGTCCCGGATTCACGGTGACATAAGTCTGAGGCTTGGTGTCGCCGTACTTCGTGATATCCTTCTCTGCATTGTACTCAAAGGCAGGGAGGTCGCAAAGGGGCGAATAGCCGAATGATTCTGCACAAGTAATAGGAATCTGGATGTCTATCATCTCAATGTGCGTCTCCAGGATAGCAGTCTCTTTCGTACGCTGTTTCGTCAGCGAGAGATTCAGGAACAGGTCTTTATCCTTGATCGGATATTTGCCGGCCTCCATCGTTTTGAAGTCGTGACTCTTCAGAAATTCTACTACGTCGGCAAACAGCGGATTCAGCGCTGTGTATTTGCCCAGATTGTCAAGTGTGTCGATGATCATAACGATATAATTTTTAAGTTGTTGTTATTTGATTTGTCTGTGTCCGCGGGTATAGATCCCTTGGGCGGTGATGTTTCCATTTCTGTCTTTCTCCACGAATTTGCCGTCACGTACATCGTCAACATAGGTACCCTCGAAACGGTTGCCGTCCTTATCTTCCTCAATGGCAGGTCCGTTGCGCTTTCCATCCTTAAAGATACCCTTGTATTTCGAACCGTCGGCAAAACGGGCGATACATTCTCCATTGGGTTGACCATTCAGGAAAGCCCCCTCCACAGTGTCGCCGTTTTTCTTGCTTAACTTTCCGCGTCCACTTTGCTTGTCCGACTTCCATTGCCCCACATAGGTATCACCATTCTTCCAGACGAAGGTGCCCTGACCATGTTTGTCGCCATTCAGGAATTGCCCTGTATATTTATCGCCGTTGGCATATTTGAAGATACCGGAACCCGTACGAGTACCATGGAAATAGTCGCCCTCATACACATCACCGTTCTGAAATTTGTAGATGCCGCGACCGTCCATCTCATCGTCACTCCATTGTCCGATATAGCTGTCACCGTCAGCATAAGTAAAAGTACCATTGCCAGAGCGCATGTTATCTTTCCAATCACCATCGTATGAGGAGCCGTCGCCCCAGTCGAATAGACCTTTGCCATTACGTTGGTCGTTCTGCCATTCACCTTTATAAAAAGCGCCGGTAGCATACAGATAGACACCCTTTCCCGATCGCTTATCCTGCTTCCAGTCGCCATCGTATTTGTCACCGTTGAAGTAGTACATCACCCCATGACCGTGCTGGTAGTCTTTGAACCAGAGGCCCTCGTAGCGATTGTTGTTCAGGAAATAATAGGTTCCTTGTCCGTGCTGCTGGTCCTGAAACCATTCACCTTCGTATTTCTCGCCGTCGGCGAAGGTATAGACACCATAGCCCTGACGCTTGCCTTTAACGTATTCGCCTTCGTAACTGTTACCGTTCTTATAGATCGTGCGACCTTTGCCATTGGGCTTTCCTGCCACCATCTCACCATTATAGTCACCCCCGTCTTTTGTCTTGGTAGAACCGAGGGTGATTTTCTGAGCTCCAACCATCAGCGGGAGCATGAACATTAATATGGTATATGTAAATCTCTTCATGAGTAATCTTGCTTTTTGAAATAACAAGTGCAAATTTACTGTTTTTTTTCGAGACCAACAAATTTTCCCAAACTTATTAACGTTTATTTCTTATTTATTTATTTGGTTTTCTTCTCACTTATTCGTATCTTTGCATCCAGTATGAAATTTATAGCTATTATCCCCGCCCGTTACGCATCTACGCGATTCCCGGGCAAGCCGCTAGCCATGCTTGGCGGTAAGACAGTGATTCAGAGAGTGTATGAGCAGGTCAGCAGCGTGCTCAACGATGTATTTGTGGCTACCGACGATGAGCGTATCTTCTCTTGTGTGGAATCCTTCGGCGGCAAGGCCGTGATGACCCGTTCCGACCACAAGAGCGGTACCGATCGTATTCAGGAGGCCGTAGAGAAGATTGCCACTGATGCCGATGTGATCATCAACGTGCAAGGCGACGAGCCATTCATCCAGCCTTCTCAGGTAGAGACACTGATGCACCTCTTCGACGATCCCACCACGCAGATTGGCACACTGGGCAAGCGCTTTGATTCGATAGAGGCTGTCAACAACCCCAATTCTCCCAAGATCGTGACCGACATCCGGGGTTTCGCCCTTTATTTCAGTCGCTCGGTGATACCATATATAAGAGGTGTAGAGAATCAGCATTGGTTCGGGCACTATCCTTTCCTCAAGCATCTGGGCATCTACGCCTATCGGCGTGAGGTGCTGGCAGAAGTCACCCAACTCCCTCAGAGCAGTCTGGAGAAAGCCGAAAGTCTGGAACAGCTACGCTGGTTGGAAAACGGCTACCGTATCCGTGTGGGACAGACCGACGTAGAGACCGTCGGCATTGACACACCCGAGGATCTGCAACGTGCTGAGGAGTTTCTCAAATCGATTTAATACACACAGAAAGAGGGCGTTTCATCACGCCCTCTGCATTTCTCTAAGCAATTCCTTCTGCCGCTCTGTCAGGTTGGTTGGCAGCTTTACCTGATAGGTGATAATCAGATCACCAAAGGTGCCGTCTCCCCGATCGTAACCCTTACCACGCAGACGTACTTTCGTACCTGGTTGCGTCTCAGGCTTGATCTTCATCTTTACTTTCGATCCGTTCGACAGCGTGATCATCACCTCACCACCCAACATCGCTGTGTAGAAGTCGATAGAAACATTGGCATTCATCTCGCCCGAATGGGTTCGAGCCTGTTGTCCGAAGCCCGAACCACCGCCGGAGAAGCCTTGGAAACCACCAAAGCCCCCACCCTGATGACCCTTTCTGCCAAACAGGTCCTCAAAGAAAGAGCTGAAACCTCTACCACCCGTAAAACTCGAGAAGTCAAACCCGCCAAACGGATTTCCGCCGCCAGCACCACCGGCACCGAAACCACCAAACTGGTCTGCCTGTTTCCATTGCTCACCATACTGGTCGTACTTCTTTCGTTTCTCTGGGTCACCGATCACATCATACGCCTCCTGCAGTGCTTGGAACTTCGCCTGCGCCTTCGGATCATCAGGATGCAAATCAGGGTGAAACTGCTTGGCACGTTTCAGATATGCCTTCTTCACATCCTTCTGCGGAATCGTCTTATCTACACCTAAAATTTTGTAATAATCTATAAATGCCATATCTTTATCCTCCTTTTTTAATTAATTTCTTCCACAAACCTATCAGCAAAAAGTGTGCCTAAAGCAAAGATTCCTGGAATTAAATCCTGCAATTATTTGGTGGTATTGTTTTTTTTATTAATTTTGCAAGCAAATCATTAAAAATCATGGAAATGAGAACAGCTTTTCTTTCGACTATCATTGCTGCGACGCTGACGCTTTCAGTGCAGGCACAGCAGACATCAAAGACCGTCACGCTGAAGGTCATAGAGACCAGTGATGTTCACGGACATTTCTTCCCTTGGGACTTCATGGAGGGCAGACCGCTCAAAGGCACACTCACTCGTGCCAACACGTATATCAACCGCGAGCGTCAGAAGTGTGGCGACAACCTGTTGCTCATCGACAATGGTGATATCCTGCAAGGTCAGCCCTGCGTGTATTGGTCCAACTATGTGATGCCGGAGGACGAGAACCTCGCTGCACGCGTGATCAACTACATGCAATATGATGCCGAGACCGTGGGTAATCATGATATTGAGCCCGGACACAAAGTCTATGACAAGTGGATCCGTGAGGTGCGTTGTCCGCTGCTGGGTGCCAACATCGTGAAGGAGGAATGTAAGGACGGAGAGGCTGATCCCGAGAACATCTATACAGGTCTGCAGCCTTACTCCGTTCATATCAAGGACGGTGTGAAGATCTGCGTGATCGGTATGCTCACCCCAGCCATTCCCAACTGGTTGAACAAGTCGATATGGAAAGGTATCGAGTTCGAAGAGATGGTAGGTTGTGCCCGCAAGTGGGTGAAATATATCCAGGAGAACGAGCAGCCCGACCTGATCTTCGGTCTCTTCCACAGCGGAAAAGATGGTGGTATCGTTACCCCTGACTACGAGGAGAATGCCACAGCAGCTGTAGCTCGCGAGGTACCAGGCTTCGACATCATCTTCTTCGGTCACGACCATCAGGTTCACAACGAATGGATCACTAACATAGAGGGCAAGCAGGTGCTCATCATCGATCCTTCCTGCTGGGTCAGGAATGTTGCAGAGGCTGAGATCGAGCTGACCATTCAAGACGGTAAGGTGGTGAACAAGGACATCAAGGGAACGATCGTCAACGTGGAAGACGAGCAGATCGACGAGCAGATGATGGCCCATTTCCAGAAGGTCATCGATGCCGTCAAGGCTTATGTCGGTCAGAAGATCGGGCGCTTCGAGTCGCCGATCTACACCCGAGAGAGCTTCTTCGGCAACTCGGCCTTCACCGACCTCATTCACAACCTGCAGCTGCAGATCACCCATGCCGACATCTCACTGACAGCCCCGCTGGCCTTCAACTCCACCATCAAGGAAGGCGAGGTCACAATGGCCGATATGTTCAAGCTCTACCGTTTTGAGAATCTGCTCTTCACCCTCCGCATGACGGGCGAAGAAGTACGTAAGCATCTGGAGTACAGCTATGACATGTGGACCAATACGATGACCTCACCCGATGATCACGCCCTGCGTCTGAACGATGATTCCAAGGATGACCAGCAGCGCACAGGATTCCAATACTACACCTTCAACTTCGATTCTGCCTGCGGTATCGACTACGAGGTGGATCTGACAAAGCCCGACGGCCAGAAGGTCAAGATTCTCCGTATGTCAAACGGTGAGCCGTTCGATGAGAAGAAATGGTATAAGGTTGCGATGAACAGTTATCGTGCCAATGGTGGTGGCGAACTCCTGACACAGGGAGCCGGTATTCCCAAGGACTCGCTCGATTCCCGCGTCATCTTCCATACAGATCGCGATCAGCGTCATTTCCTGACAGAGGAAATCCGTAAGATGGGTACCGTGAATCCCAAGCCCAACCACAACTGGAAATTCGTGCCCGAAGCATGGGTGAAGCCAGCTCTGGAGCGCGACAGGAAATTACTTTTTGGAAATTGATAATGACTAAAAAATATTACTTCGTCTTCTGCAAGGAAGACCTGTTACTTGAGAAGAAAACAGTGGGCGACGGCAGTTCTGCCGAAGTCGGTTACACCATTCCCCTGCAGGAAGAGCCCCCAACGGAAATAAAGCCTTGGACGAATGTGCTGAACATCACGCCCCTTGATGGTATCGAAGTCAAGACCTATCGCATTGATGCACCCGTGACCGATGATGAGCGTTATGAGATGTGTGGCCTGCGACAAAGCTACTACCGACTGGATCGTCCGCTCTATCTGAAAGCCGGCAAATGTCAGGAACTGCTCTATTGGGATCAGAACACGAAGTTTTGTGGTGTCTGCGGTGCCCCCATGCGGATGGATACCGATATCTCCAAGAAATGTACGGAATGCGGGAAGGAAGTGTGGCCGCAGCTCGCTACAGCCGTCATCGTCCTGATTCATAAAGGCGATGAGGTGCTGCTGGTGCGCGCCAAGAACTTCAAGCGCGATTTCTTCGGTCTGGTGGCAGGATTCGTGGAGACCGGCGAGACGCTGGAAGAAGCTGTAGCTCGTGAGGCCTTCGAGGAGACGGGCGTCAGGATCACCAACATCCGATATTTCGCCTCCCAGCCCTGGCCCTATCCCTGTGGACTAATGGTAGGCTTCAATGCCGATTACGTGTCAGGTGAGATCCACCTACAAACAAGTGAGATTGCCAAAGGCGGATGGTTCCGTCGTGACAATCTCCCTAATATACCTGAAAAGCTGTCGATAGCACGTATGCTGCTCGACAACTGGCTGAATGCCTAATATTCCAGCAGACTCATGGTCTGTTTACCCGTAAAGGCGATCTGCGTATCCACCATATAGCAGCTGGCCCCGTCGGGGATGCAGAGTGTTGCGGAGAAATGCAGGCCGTTGGCATCAATATGGTTAAACGCCATCGAAGCCAGGATGGCATCATCCAGGAAACCGTCTGGCACCATTTTTTCATACATCTGCTTAGTAAAGTCGCTGGAGAATATCTGGTGCGCCCCATGAAACACGCTGATATGCATGATATTGTCGTAATACACATTCTCCACCTCCAGACCGTCATCATTGTAACTGCGCTTCACCACCTTGTACTTGGTGGGATTGATGGCGATATACCAATGATAGCGCTCACCGTTATAGGTGACCACAGAATCCTTCTTCACCTGTTGCGTATAGGTGAGCACCTGCGGCTGGTCGTGCTCAAACTCCAGCTCATCTACCGGGTCGGTGCTCCGCTCGAGCTTCACCAGATCACCGTTCTGATTAGAGAACCAGAACAGCTGAGGTGATTGTTTGACGATGCCATACGAAGTGCCGGAACCCAGGATCAGCGAGTCGCCCACCACCTTGAAATAGGCGGGCATACTCGTCGTGTCGGAATAGAAGATGGTGTCGCCCTTGACCTGAAACGATACATCACCTGTCTCCGAATCCACCCAGATTCCCTGCAGCATCTGTTTGGCCTCCTTGCTTTCAGCAGAAGACCCACCACCCTGACCACCACAACCGATCAGTGCGGCAACAGATAGCAATATGGCAGTTAAACGCTTCATTTATTTACCTATGCAGTGATACTCGAATCCGTTCTCGCTAAGTTCTTCAATATCAAAGATATTACGCCCGTCGATCACCAGCGGATTCTTCATCGCCTTCCTGATCACACCCCATCCGGGCAGACGGAATTCTTTCCACTCCGTGAGCAGCAACAGGGCGTCGGCCTCCAGCACGGCATCATACATATCGCGACAGTAAGTCACCTGATCGCCGATGCGACGCTTGCACTCGCCCATTGCAATCGGATCATAGGCACGCACCTTACAGCCTGCCTCCAGCAGCTTGCCGATCATCACGAGGGCGGTCGATTCGCGCATATCGTCAGTCTCGGGCTTAAACGACAGTCCCCACATGGCGATGGTCTTGCCCTTCAGAGCCTCCTTGCTGCCGAAAGCCTTCACCAGCTTCTCGAAGAGCACGCTCTTCTGCTTCTCGTTCACACGCTCCACAGCCTTCAGCACCTCCATCGAATAGCCGTTCTGGTCGGCAGTCTTGATCAGCGCCTTCACGTCCTTGGGGAAACAAGAGCCGCCATAGCCGCAGCCGGCATAGAGGAACTTACGTCCGATACGTGTATCCGAACCTATACCGGCACGCACCATATTCACGTCGGCACCCACGCGCTCGCACAGATTGGCGATATCGTTCATAAACGAGATGCGGGTAGCCAGCATTGAGTTAGCCGCATACTTGGTCATCTCTGCCGATGGGATATCCATGAAGATCACGCGGAAGTTATTCAGCAGGAAGGGCTTGTAGAGCTTCGTCAGCACCTTCTTGGCGTGCTCACTCTCCACACCCACCACCACGCGGTCGGGCGACATGAAGTCCTTGATGGCATTACCCTCCTTCAGGAACTCCGGATTCGAAGCCACGTCAAACTCGATCTCAACGCCGCGCTTCTGCAGCTCGTCCTCAATCGCCTTACGCACCTTCTTGGCAGTTCCTACAGGCACGGTCGACTTCGTAACCACCACCACATACTTCTTCAGGTTCTGACCAATGGTCTTAGCCACCTGCAGCACATATTTCAAATCAGCCGATCCATCCTCGTCTGGCGGTGTACCTACGGCAGAGAACACAATCTGCACATCATCGAGCACCGAAGCCAGATCAGTCGTAAACTTCAGACGACCAGCTGCCACATTCTTCTTTACCAGTTCATCGAGTCCCGGTTCATAAATGGGGATCTCTCCATTGTTCAATCGCTCAATCTTCTGAGCATCTACATCTACACAAGTTACAGTCGCTCCAGTGTCAGCAAAACATGTGCCCGACACCAGTCCTACATAACCAGTTCCTACAATTGCAATATTCATAATCGATAATACTAACTAAATCTGGGTGCAAAGGTACATCAAAAAAAAAATATAATTGCATTTTTAAGCTTCTTTATTTGTTTATTCTAAAAAAAAGTCGTACTTTTGCACACGTGATTGAGTTGGAAAGACATATCGAAATCCTGCTTTTAAGCAATGATTGCGTCATTGTGCCCGATTTTGGCGGGTTTATGGCGCATCATGTAGAAGCACGCTATGATGATCAGGAAGGCATCTTCCTGCCGCCACAGCGCACACTTGGCTTTAACCCCCAGCTCAAGATCAACGATTCCCTCCTGGCTCAATCTTACGTAGAGACTTACGATATCAGTTATCCCGAAGCCGTGCTCCGCATCGAAGACGAGGTGAATGAGCTCAAGATGCACCTGCAGACCAAAGGCATCTATGAGCTTAACGATATCGGCACGCTGGAATTCAACGAAAGCGGCAATTACGTGTTCACTCCCTGCGAAGCAGGCATCCTCACCCCCAGCCTCTATGGCCTGTGCTCTTTTGAGATGCTGCCCCTCAAGGCTGCAGCCCCCGTCGAGCAGGCGCCTGTCGACAATACCGCTCAGATCATCAACATCAACCAGCTCAATCAGGATGTTGAGACCCCGGAAGTTGACGAGGAGGAGGAAGATGTGGTTCGTATCAAGTTCTCCTGGATCCGTAATACCGTTGCCGTTGCCGCCGTCCTGCTGGCCATCTTCCTGGTTGCTTTACCCACAGGCAAGACGGAGATGATGACCCGCACCATCAGCAACATCAACAGCAACCTGCTCTTTGGCATGATGTCGAAAGATACCAATGCCAGCAAGATCGAGATCAATAAGTCCGATGCACCGGAATCCGCCAGCAAGTCGGATACCATCACCAAGCTCGAGGAGATCAAGACAGCCCAGAATGCCAACGTCGCCAATGTCGAGCCCGCCAAGAACAAATACTGCATCGTTCTGGCCAGTCACGTTTCCAAGCATAATGCCGAGATCTTCATCGACAAGCTGAAGGCAAAGGGACTCGACAGCGTGGAGCTCTACACCAAGAATAAGGTTCAGAGCATCCGCCGAGTGGTTTGCGGAAGCTATACGACACAGGAAGAAGCCTATAATGCCTTAAGGAAAATCCATAAAAACGAAGAACTGAAAGACGCTTGGGTTTATAAATACAATTAATAGCTGATGAAACGCGTACGCTGCCCCAAATGCGAACAATATATCACTTTCGACGAGACGCAATATGCGGCTGGTCAGTCGTTGGTGTTCAAATGTCCCGACTGCGGCAAGGAGTTTGGCATCCGTATCGGCGTCAGCAAGCTTCTTAATCGTCGGAAGGATGATAACCCAGATGAAAAGCTGGCGGGAATGGAGGCCAATGAGGAAAACTTCGGCTCCATCGTCGTCATCGAAAACGTGTTCCATTACAAGCAGGTGCTCCCCCTCCGCATGGGCGACAATGTGATCGGCCGTTATCAGAAAGGCAACCCTGCCAACTGTACGTTTGAGACCGTTGATCCCAGTGTCGATCTGAACCACTGCACCATCACCGTCAGTCGCGACAAACAAGGCAACCTGCGCTATACCCTGAAAGACAACAACAGCAATACCGGCACCTTCGTCGATAATGTAGAGCTCAATCCCAAAGAGCGCCGCATCATCACCGACGGCACCCTCTTCACCCTCGGTGCCACCAGCATCATCCTCCGCTCAAAGTGACAAAGAGTTGATACACTCCTCAAAGATTGCCTCTCTCTGAGTATCCGACATCTCCGACAGAGGCATAAACGTCGTGAAAAAACTAATCCTAATAGGCGATTCCCCCTCAATCGTTTCCTCGCCTGACAACTTGAAACAGAAGCCGTCATCCACCAGGAATCCCTCGCCAGCATACGCTCCGTATTTCTCGATGTGCTTGTTGATCCTGTCATCAATAGCCATCGGACGCATTTTCAAGTTGCGAGAGAGGAACCTCACAGCCACCTCGTTAGCCGTAAGCTCTGGCTGTTTCAGAAAACGCTCCTTATAACGCTGTAGGAAATGACTCGTGTAGATATGGATCTCAGGGATACCCTTCTCAGTCCACTTAATGATATAGCGTTTTGTCCCATCATAGAGCACGCACAAATACGCTGATAAGACTGGTGCAAACGGATGTTCCTGATAATAATAGATGATATACTGGTTGTTTGATGATGGAATCTTATAGTCATACATTACACAGGCAGGAAACTCAATGCTTCTGCCTATCTCTTTCGCAGCCTTTGGAAACATCGCATTTCGCTTCCAATCCAGCTTCTGCATCTCGTCCATGAGTATAGCATACACCTCATGGAGATTCATGTCTGCTACTATCATACGGCTGCAAAGGTAAGAAGAACAAAGAGAATAAAAGTCCTTTTGACAGAGGAATTATCAGAAACAGAGCCAGTTTTTGATGAATGTCAGTCCTACCTGTTGCAGCGTTGCAGTGTTGCAGTTCTCAAGACTCACTTCGTGCATATGAGCGGCAAGGCCAAAGCAAAAATAAGCTCAATGAAAATCAAACTATATTTCTATATTTATATATATTATAATATATAATAATATAGATTGTAAATTTTAGTATGGGAAGAACCTTTCGAGAACTGCAACAGTGCAACAACTGCATCAAAATGTGTAAACTAAATCAGGAAAAAGAAAATCGCAGAAAAATGAATAATTTCTTGCGAAGTATTCGTGAACCGCAATCAAATGTTCTTACATTATCAATTTTAATACAATGAAGCAGCAGAGACGGCCATTAAAGATAAAAATTGCGAGATTTAAATCTAGAAATTGCGCGCATTAATGGTAGCAGAATTTTCCTTTAATATAGTTCAGTTGAAGGATACTTAGGCGATATGAGAATGTTAATCATTAATGTTAACAACTTTTCGATTAAGCGAACGTCATCATGCTTGCATGAATGGCTGAGCGTGAGAAAAGTCAAAACCAAATTTTAAACTATATAAAAACAATTGGATTATGATAGTAGTTAGAGATTTCTCGACTACGCTCGAAATGACAAGAAGCGCTCGAGAGATAATCCTAGCGTCATCTCGACTAAGCGTAAGCGCATGGAGAGATCTCGTAAGATCCAAAGAATTTCTTAGACTAGCCAAGCGACTTAGCCGAGGCTCGACAATGAGATTGATTTCTCGACTACGCTCGAAATGACATTAAAAAAACCTCAGGTATTTCTACCTGAGGTTTTTTGCTTAGTTTTCTGAAATATACTCTGACTTCTCTTTCTGGAGGGCGTCGATCTTATATTGATCGCCATCCCAAACCAATTTCAAAAGTACATCGTATATGTAATTGTCGTATTTGTTTTTGACAAGAACATGCTGATCGTCGCGGATTTCTATCTGACGTGACTCCAGCGTGCCGACATCGCCACCGCCTTCATTTTACTCATAATACTCAATCTTGCGGGACTGGGTCATCTCCTGTCCCATCATAGAGCCTTTGCGGCTGATCCAGTTGCCGTGATCGTCGTACTGGTATTCGGTATAAGGAGATGAGTTCTCCATACCACCCACGCTAATCACATCCTCAGCGGGCGCACCCTGCTCGTTGTAGCTGCGCGTGATGGTCATTTCCTGACCCATCACTTCCATCGACTGCGTCTTCAGGCGTCCGTCCTCCCACTTAAAGGTGACTTTGAGATCCTGGCCCATCACATTCAGCTTGGCTGACTGCAGATAGCCGTCGGCATCATAAACTGCATCGCTCAGCTCCTTGCGCTGCATCTTTCCATCGGTGGTGAAATCGATGATGATCTCCTGACCCATGAGGGATTGGGTGATCTTCTTCACAGGACCTGAAGCCTCGTTGAGCTCCACGTCGTGGAACTTGCTCTGTGCCTGCATGGCAAAGGGCAAGGCCAGCAAAGCCAGCATCATGAATACCTTTTTCATTGTTCTTATCTATTTTTTCAGTTCAACAATTACTTGCTGTCAGCCTCTGCCTGCTTGGTCTCAGGAGCATCCTCGCCGTAGTAGTTGTAGTAAGCGTTGTAACGGTTGTAACCCCAGTTGCTCTGCAGACGGTCGGGATCGAGCTCCTTAGCCTTGTCGTAGTACTTGATAGCCTCCTGATAGAGAGCTCTCTTGGCATTGGGATCCTCAGTGTTCTGAGCCTGGATTGAGAGAGCGGTGCCTGCATAGGTCTGGAGCATAGCGTTGTCGCCCTTTACCTCACAAGCCTTCTTCAGATAGATAGCTGCCTCTTCGGGCTTCTCGTTGAGGAGTCCGAGACCCTTGTCAGCGAGGGCTACGAAGTTGTTGGGGTTAGCAGCGAGTGCATCGTCGAGCACCTTGAAAGCTGCATCCTTCTCACCGAGGCCGAGCAGAGAGTTGTAGAGCTTCTCCATCACACCGTCGATCTTGTGCTCAGCATAGATCTCCTTCAGCTTCTCACAGTAGTTGAGTGAGTCCTCACGTGTCTTCAGACCATCGCCGAGAATCTCGAGCTTCAGGTTGATGGCGTTCTCATACTCATTAGGATCCTTCATAGCGATATCAGCCAGCTTTGTTGCCATATCCATATCCTTATCCTGGAATGCGAAAACAGCAGCGAAGCGAGCTACCTGGCCGAAGAAGTCCTTCTGCTGGGTGCGGTCGCAGTTAGCGAAGAGAGGAGCTGCATCACTCAGGGTAAACATCTGCCAGTACTTACGGGCATTAGCATTGTCGTTATTAGAAATAGCATCCTGACCTGCATTCACAAGGGCGAAGCGAGGTGAGGTCCACAGGCGCTGTGCATTCTTCTCTGCGAATGCGGGCTTTACCTTACCCTTCTCGTTAGGCATCTGATCGTACTTATCGCACTCCATTGCATTCTCGAGGGCATTGAAAGCGCACTCTGCCATCAACTTCTCGTCAACGGGCTTCTCTTCCTTACCCATCTGCTTGTTAACCTGATTCTCGGTTACAATAGCGTTCTGCTCATCAAAAGCATCCATTGCAAGGTCAACGAGCTTGTTGTAGGCCTTTGCTTTCTCAGCGGGTGAAGCCAACTGATCGAGACTGCTCTTTACGAGGGCTTCTGCTTCTGCATAAGTCTTTGCCTTGAGGATAGCCTTCAAAGCGTCACTGTCACCGGCAAATGCTGTAGCACTAGCTACGAACATCACTGCCATCATCATTAATTTTTTCATAAACGTGATAATTATTGGTTTAACATTAAAAAGAATTATTCATTGTTGTTATTCTCGTTTTCAACCTCCTCGTTGATCACCTCTGCCTGCTCGGCATCATCGTCGGCATCATCGCTGTGCTGTACCTTGCAGACGCTGGCAATGACATCGTTCTTCTTGGCGAGGTTGATGAGGCGGACGCCCTGAGTGGCACGACCCATAACACGCACATCGGCTACCTTGAGTCGGATCAGGATACCGCTCTTGTTGATGATCATCAGGTCGTTCTCATCGGTGACCACCTTGATGGCTACCAAGCGACCTGTCTTCTCAGTGATGGCGAGGGTCTTCACACCCTTGGCACCACGGGCGGTCTTACGGTAGTCTTCTACCTCTGAGCGCTTACCGTAGCCATTCTCTGATACCACCATGATGGTCTCAGTCTGAGGATCGTTGACACAAACCATACCTACTACCTCATCGTCACCACCATCGAGGCGCATACCGATTACACCCGTAGCCACACGGCCCATCGTGCGAACATCGTTCTCATCGAAGCGAACGGCACGTCCGTTACGGTTAGCGAGCAGCAGCTCATTGTGGCCGTTGGTGAGGCGAACGCCTACCACCTGGTCGCCCTCATTGATATTGATGGCAATCACACCGTTAGCACGCGGACGGCTATAGGCCTCCAGAC
>JAEEGL016964357.1_pt1 | contig 14986 bp, 3 predicted proteins | sample 9134231 | NCBI WGS metagenome assembly JAEEGL01 (sample SAMN16246548, study PRJNA631951) | gut metagenome | biome: gut microbiome; feature: rumen; material: fiber-attached | host: Bos | place: Iran: Karaj | collected 2018-10
GTTTACCCAGATGTTTGCGCTGCTGTTCGGAGAAAGCTCTGAAGAGGAGATCGGCGAAGCGCTTGACGGCATCCTGCAGGACAAGATTGCAAACGTAGCAAAGACCGACGGCGCCGAGACCGCAGTGTTCAACCTTGTAAAACAGGATAAGGAGTGGAAGATCACTGCGCCGCCCGAAACCGCAGCTAAAGTCCTTACAGGAAACATGGAAGCAGGCGCGGATGTGCTCGAAGAGTTGCTGAACGGAGAGGACATGGATTTTGATATGGGTGATAACTATGAGCCCATCGACTATCCCATCAGCGGCGCCGTTCTGTTCGATACCGAAGACGCGAAAATGACCCTGGTCAGCGGAAAGAGAGACGAGTGGGGGGACAATATGTTCCACATCGTCTGCGAAAACAAGACCAAGGACAAGTCGCTCTACTTCGATGTCGATTATCTGGTGGTAAACGGATGGTACGTCACCAGCACTTTCGGACAGACTGTGGCCCCGGAAAGCTCCCTTGAGGGAGACCTGTCCATCTGGGCTTCCGATCTTGAAGCTGCCGGCATCGAGCTTCCCGACAAGATGGAAATGGGAGTCCGCGTATTCGACGAGGATTCATGGCTGACGTCGGATGACGACTACACTGTACTTGATACATTTACGGTATATCCCACAGGTCTGACTGATGCCCAGATAACCGTTCCTGCGCGTCCTGCCGGCGAAAAAGAGATGGTGATCGCCGACAACGACGATTTCACCTTTATTATCATCGGAGAGAACGATGATGCCTTCGAAGGCATGGCGGGATCCCTCAGGGTATACATGAAGAACAAGACCGATAAGAGGCTTTACTTCAGCTGGGAGGATGTTTCCATTAACGGAATTGGGGCCGAACCGTATTTCGGATGCACGCTTCCCTCCGGACGGCAGGCTGTGGACGATCTCAGCTTCGATACATCGGGATTCTCCGAAGGCTATGTGCCTGAGTATGAAAAGGTGGAATTCACCCTTGTCGTAAGGGATAACGATGACTGGGATGCCGAAGACATGATGAAGGAGAGTTTCGTATACGAGCCGTAAACGCGGGGCATAAAGCCGTGACCCTATATTTTTAGAATACAGAATCAAAATCCATTTTGAGATATGATAGAATGTCTCCAAATGGATTTTTTCATTAAGGGCACAGCCCTAAAAAAGGAGTCTTTTATGGACAGAAAACCAATTGTTGCTATCACCGCAGAGGACATTACCGATGCTTTCGGCGATGTGTACTACATGGCCAAGGAATACGGTGACGCAGTAAGAGAAGCAGGCGGGATCCCCATCGGAGCATGCTCCTACGACGTTATCGATGACTACGTAAAGCAGGCAGATGCCCTCATCATCGTAGGCGCTCAGAACGTTCATCCCTTCCGCTACGGCCAGACCGTTGCTACCTTTGCAGATGTCATGGGTACCAGCGCTCCCAAGGATGATTTCGATTTCGGCATCCTCGCGGCATTCCTGAAGGCTGGAAAGCCTGTTCTCGGCATCAACAGAGGCGCACACGTTATCAACGCTGCACTCGGCGGTACCATGCTCAGAGCCATTCCCCAGAAGATCTACGTAGAAGGCAAATTCCAGGATGACAACGCAAACGGATACAGCGAAGTCGAAGGATCCTACAGCGTTTACACCCACGGCTACGGCTACCAGATCGCGAATATCGAAGAAGGCAGCAGACTGGCTAAGTATTTCGGCAAGCAGACCGTGATCAATACCTTCCACACCCAGGCATGCGACAAGCTCGGAGAAGGGCTTAAAGCAACAGCAAAGGCTGAGGACGGCATCATCGAAGCATTCGAGCACGAAAGCAAGCCCATCATCGGCATCCAGTGGAATCCCGAGCATCCCTGCGAAGGCTACGCTGCCGACAGCACAGTTTACAAGATGTTCATCGACATGATAAAGGAGGGCAAATAAATGAGCAAGCCTCTTATCCTTATAAACGCAGGCCCCGGATACGATCCCAAGTTCGAAAGGGAAGGCTGGGCAACCAATAAGACCTACGTAGGCGCAGTTGTCGCTGCAGGCGGCGTTCCCATCCTCATGTACGAGGACGCATGCCCCGAGGATATGGCCCGCATCTGCGACGGCCTTATCATGACCGGATCCTTCTCCTACAGCCCCCGCATGGAAGTCCGCGAGCGCAACAGCTCCGTCGGCGACCGCAAGAGAGTAATGCTCGACAAGGCTCTCTTCCTTGCTTTCAAGGCAGCAGGCAAGCCCATCTTCGGCATCTGCCTCGGAGAACAGATCATCAACATATTTGAAGGCGGAAGGAACAAGAACCACTTTGCTCACAGAGAAGGCGTAGAGCACATCATGAGCTCCCACACCGTCCAGACCGTTCCCGGCTCCTTCATCGAGAAGGTATGGGGCACCGATTTCTATGTAAACTCCCGCCACGGAAACGCCATCAAGGACATGGCTCCCGGATACAAGATCACCGGACTTTCCCCGGACGGCATTATTGAAGCTACAGAGCATGAATCTCTGCCGATCTACGGCTTCCAGTTCCATCCCGAAAGGATGAGGGGAGACAGAAGAGATCCTCTGAACGGACCGGACTCCACTCCTCTGTTCGCTGCTTTCATCGAAAAGTGCATCGAGTATAAGAAATAAATAAACCTTACAGTTTAAAAAGCACAGCTCCGGGCGGGCTGTGCTTTTTAATTTGGATCATTAAGGATCGCCGCTTTTTGACTAGCTCCTATCCTTTCCGCTCCTTGATCGGGATTACGCACTGCTGGCAGAAATCGTCCGTCTTGTAGTGCATGCCCGCGTAGGGCGCTATGAGCGATATGACTCGCGGAGGACCCGAAGGCTCCAGTCCGCGGATTTCAACTTCTTTGAGCAGATGCTTAAACAGCTCCGGTATCCTGCTATATTCACCGAAAAAGAGCAGGGTAAAAGCTTCTGTCTCGGGGAATATCCGGAGATTCGGATCCCGGTCAGCGTCCGGATCCGGTATTACAGGTATGCAGACGGTGCATTGAAATGCATTCTCCGAATTCAGGGGCTTTCTGTAGTCATCGTATAAGCCGAACAGAGGTTTGCTGCCCAGCATGCGGTATCCTTCGCTTACGCATCTTTCGTGGACTATGTAGGACTGTGTCGCTGCTTCTTCCGGTGACCTTGCTGTGATCTGCGCGCAGTAGCATGTAACGGAGGGAATGGTCTCATAGGAAAAGGTATGATCCCTGGAATGATCGTGGCGCAGTTCGTACTCGTTGAGGAAACCCTGAAGCATGTTCAGGCGCTGCCGCTGTGTCCTTATGAATTCCGCGCTGTCGGTCCTTTCGTAGTACAGATCCGCGATCTCCGACCTTGAAAGCCCTATTGCCTGCAGGCGCTGGTACTGGCCCACGGCGGTCACGTTATCCATGCTGTAGCGGCGGTATCCGGTCTCCGGATCGATAACGGCAGGCTTCAGAAAACCGCTCTCCTCCAGACGGAGCAGGGTGGCTCTGCTTACGCCGCAGGCATGGCACATTTCCTTCATTGTAAACAGTTTTCTGTTTTCGGGAAAAATCATAATAAATCTCCTTTTGGGTATTGACCTGTCCATGGGTGGACATGTCATCATTATAATGAATCTATGTTTATTTGTCAAAAAGGAGAGATCAAAATGAAACACCGCGGTACACGTATCATTGCCATGATCCTGACGCTGGTACTGACGTTTTCGATGCTGCCGATGCAGGTCTACGCAGGCCTGATCGACAACGATCCGGCCTATAACAGGGAGATGCTTCAGGCTATAAGCGAAGTCGTCGGTTCCAAAGACGAGGCGGAGCTCTATTACGGTCTGATGGAGCACTACGGTCTGCTTGACGAGGACGGCAACCTCGTGGAAAGCTGGTCCATACGCATGGACGGCGAGGACATCACTCTGGATGACCTGAAGGAGATACTGGCAGGGGATCACGACCCCGGAAAGTATATCTTCGTGGACGACACTCCGGTCACGCTGGAGGACGTCAAGACCATGATAGAGATCGAGGAATACGTGGCCTACATAAGGGACACATATTTCACCGACGGTGAGTGGACCCGGGAACAGAAGGATTCCTACAATTCGCTTGTGGAGCAGGTCCAGACCCGGGGCATTAGATTCACGAATCCCGGAACCGGCGCTTCTTCCATCGCCACCAGGAGCGAAGAGGGCGTCAACCACAACGCCAGACTGAGCTTTACCCGCACAGGAGACGTGGAATACAGAGTCGACCTTACCGGGGCTGAGCCCGGACAGTCGGTAGTATTCTATTTCTTCTTCCGTCCCATCAACTGCAGGCGCAGCGACGGAGGAGCCAATAACTTTTCTCCGATGACCAACATAATAGCCGGAGATGACGGGACCGGATACATGTATATAGATCCGGGTCTTCCTGACGGAGTCACTTACGAGCCCCTGGATCCGAATTCCCAGGGCATGTATCTTGTCCTGCAGCTCAAGGCTGTTCAGAAGTGTCTCCTTATAAATGAGGACGGAGAGACCTGCGATGCCATGTCCATTCCCGTTTTCATCGATAACGAGCCGGACTACACGCTTAATGTATCATCTCCAACGAGACTGGATGCCTGGTCCGGCAGCACCGCGATCGCAGGCCGCGGCTTCTTCGGTTGGGATCTTCCTTACAGCGGATCCCTTACCGAACAGCAGAAGGAAGTCACAAAGGCGATCCGGGCTTACGAAAGCGGTTTTTACTCCAGCTATAAACTGGAGCTGACCGCCCAGGTCCTGGTACCCAACAGGGCGTACGACAAGAACACGCTGCCTCAGGCCACAGGAGGCAAGATCACGCAGAGTACGGAGATGGACTCCATGGACCCTGCGACCAATACCTATAACATCGATGTTGTAAGGGTGGATCCGACGACCTACGATTCCGATATATATATCCCGACAGGTGATGAAGGGCAGTTCGTATATAAGGGAACGACCTATAAGGCGGGACAGAAATACCATGTCTATGAGCTGACCTTTACCACCGCACCCTCCGATCCATATTATTATTTCCTGTGGCTTAACGGCCAAAATACGCCGACCTATCCGACCCACATTGCATACAGACATGCTCTGGAGGTGGAGAACGCGGCTGCTGTTTACGGCGGCGAGCCATATGAATGGGAACTGACGAAGGCCACAGCGGTCATCTACGATGACGAAGCTCCCAATATCAGTGCTGTCGGCTATTTTGCCGACACCTACGATCCGGGTATGGGAGTTCCGTTCTATCTGAGGTTCGATGAACCGGTACAGGGCGACAAGACCACGGTGACCGTCAACAATAAGACGCTCAGCGCTCTTCCGGGCACCGGTCTTTCCACCGTTCAGGTCTTCCTCTACCCGGTGGCGGAGACCGAATCGAAAGGCCTGACCATAAGCAGATTCTACACTGCGGATGCCTTCAATAACATAAGGTCTGCCGATTTCAACCATGTTTTCGGGAACGATATCGCGCTCAATACGCCCAATAAGGATCACACCTTTACAGGCGTCAAGGTTTCCGTGAATTCTGTTACTCAGAATATCTATACCATTGATGTCACAGCGGATATTTCCAACGATCCGAAGATGACTACATGGCTGCTCAATTCCATGGTGGAGGACGAGGAAAACGACAGCGCCCAGTTCCAGGGCCTGTTCTTCACGCTCTACGTTTCCGGACTTATGGATCCGGATGATCCGGCAAAGCTCAAATACGACGGCACCCAGGTGGCGCAGCTCTGGAATCTGGAAGGCGGTCTGAACGGCAAGGTGACCGGAGGAAAGCTTAAGTCCCGGTTCCAGCTGGATCTGAGGGACATCTTCAGCGATCCAAACGCTGAGCCTGTGGACGTAGTTGTCGCCCTGTACGGCAATTTCCCCGATGACCAGGGCCAGCCGTCTGGAGGCCATCTGCTGTTCGGTAAGACCGGCTACTTAAAGATCAACCCGCCCAAGCTGGTCACCCCGGACGACGTGCGCATCCGCCTCACGGTCGACTATGAAGACCCGGACCTTTCCGACGTGGACATGGTCTTCCCGAGAGAGGGCGAAAGCAGTCTCTACACCCTCAACGTCAGCATCGCGGGCAATCCCACGATCCGCGCCCAGGTACTCCTGAACGGCGATGATTTCACCTTCGGCGATACCGGACGTACCACCATATATGACCCGAACTACACCAACGGCACCCTTATCGACCCGGGCGCCCATTTCCTGTGGACTCTGCTCGCCGGGAATGATCATCCGGATTTCGTGACGATCGACGAGGACGGCTACATCTATCCTTCGGGCGAGCCGGGGGCCTTCAATGTGATCTGCTGCCCGGTGGGAGGCTACAGAGGATCGATACCGTACACCGATGGCAATTTCAGGATCAACTTCACAGACGGTTACGCGCCGTATCTTGCGATCCCCAACGCTGCCAAAGAGATCAACATAAATTCCGGATCTCCCGCTAATATCTACTGGAACAGCAACATAATCAGAAGGAACGGGAACAGTCCTACAACCTTCCACGTGACAGTAAGCGTAGCGGATATAACCGACATCAATCCGAACTGGACCGGTATCATCTACGAGACCTATGTGACCGGCGACGCCGGCAATCCGGTCTCCGGCGTGACCATTCCGGGAAACTACCTGACTTACCAGTATTACAACTCCTACTACAACCACTTCATAGTCACTGTCACCGCCAGCTGCGAGGGCAGGGAGTTCTCCGCTTCGGTACCGCTGAACGTAATATCCCTTCCCGCCCAGGTGGAGCTGGCCCCTCAGAACAAGTACTACGTTCTCGACAGCGCGGGCAGCACGGAGATCAGCTGGATGCTGGAGCACTTCGAGCGCTTTTCAGCTTCTGAGAACCTCTTCGAGCTGCGCATAGCCAGGTCCGGCGGCAGGGACGAGATAGTCATTACCGATCCCGGAACCACAGACGGAAACGGCATGTACGCAGGCTCCTATACACTGGAGCTTCCGGATGTCGTTGCGAATCCTCAGGATCCTTCCAGCTACAGGGATGTCTACGTCATCACCCTGAAGGCGAAGAACGGAACGGACAGCACCTGGAGCTACGATTCCTACATGCTCTACGTCTACGACGAGGAGGCTCTGGACATCATGGTGGACGGGGAGCACAAGGACAGTCTCACCATGTCCAACAGAGCCGGGATCTCCGCGATGGATTCGGAGCAGATACTCGCTCTTAAGCGCGATATTTCCCTGCGCAGCGTCATCTCCGCCAATTACGGCGAATACGCCTGGGCGGAGCTGGCTGACAAGATGCAGTGGGCGTCCAGCAACAACAGCGTGGCCACCATCAACTACCAGCAGGGCGAAGTCTACGACGACATAAGAAACTTCAACTACACCGCCTACAGGCCCAGCACGGAATTCGTGCTTTCGGGCCTGAGCGACGGCAATGCCGAGATAACCGTCACCCATGCCCGCACCGGCATGCAGGATACCCTGGACGTAAGCGTGGAGACTCTTAAGGACAGGCTCTACATCTTCCACTTCTATCCCCAGGTGGAGACGGAAGTGAAATACACGAACGGCGCAGGCGCTGAACGCACAGTCTTTACCGACAGCGAAGGCGCTCTGGCCCTCTACGAGGAGAGTGGCATCACCGGCCTGATATCCTGCACGGCGACTGTGATCGAGGACGAAAAAGAGAAGATCTATTTCGGCACCTTCAAGTCTGACCAACTGGAGACAGGAGAAAGGGATTCCACCAAACTGGAGCTCTACCCCTGCAACAGGCTGGAGCTGCGGCAGGCCGCCTACGCATATATCTACCTGAAGAAGCCCGACGGCACGCCATATACCGGAACCATTACACTGCGCGGCGGCGTATACCTGAACGACGTATACCAGCCCGACGCGCTGTTCTCCTTCAACACCAATTCCAGGCCTGCCAGCAGGGGCGACGTGGACCAGGAGATCACACTCGGCGAGAACGGCAAGCTGGTCGTTCTGATGGACCAGATGCAGTGGACCGGCGGAAGCGCGCTGAGCGTCAGGGACAAGATAAAGTACGTCTTCCTGATCAAGCAGGGGGCTGATTCCGCGGAATACTACCCGATGTTCGTCAACATGGACGCCTCCGTCAACGACAGAGCTTACGTCAGCAACGGCCAGAGCATCATGAACTTCCGGGAAAACCTCTCGGGCGTCAAGCATCCGTTCCTTACCGAACAGTACGCGGAATCAAACGGCACCAGGACCGATCTTCTGCATAAATCCGCCAGAATAGGCGTCAACGACAACACCTATTCATGCACACTTACCTGCGTGGCGCTTTGGTGGGGCGAGGACGCCAGGGACGGCGCGCAGAACGCTCTGCAGCTCTACACCGCTGACGGCAAGAAGCTGGGCGCGGAAGCGGGCGAATACACCATTTACAACAGCAGCGGCGTCTACCCCTTCGTGGAAGAGGAGATGACGACCTACATCGTTACCGTTACAAGGGATAACCTGCAGGACAAGGTAGAGTCAGGCAGCAGATCCGCCACCTATATCGAATTCTCCAGGGACGGCGCCGTGCTCTCCAGAAGAGAGGATCTGAGTCTGCAGGTCTGCAACCTGGTTGGCGTAGGAGACGTTGTCGGAAGCGATTCACTGGCAAATAATCTTGCCAGGCTGGGCGCGTCCATGACCACCAGCGGAAGCAACAACATGAGCAACAAGGACGAGTTCGTAAACACCGTCCTTAAGCTCGTTTCCAACGAAAAGTTCACCAAGGGCACGGAAAAGCTCTTCGGAGTCAAGATCGTTCCCACCACAGACCCGACCAGGTTCATCGGCTTTATGGAAGTGAACAACGGAGACAGGATCGAGGGCGCCGGAGATACCGGATTCTCCTTCATGGATACGGACGATCTGGAATACGGACAGAAGCTTGCCCTGATGGACCGCCTGGAGATGGCTCAGTCCACAGCACAGGACTGGGGCACTCAGAAGAAGGAGGAGATGCGCGCCGCCAAGCACAACGAGGCCGGCCCCGACTACGACAAGGGCGTGACCCTTGGCGGCTACATGGAAGTCCTGATCTACTACGATTTCAGGGCTAAGGAATGGGCTATGGAGCCCCTGTCCGGCGGATTCTTTGCCGGAGCCAGCCTGGAATACCAGCGCGCCTGGAACTACATGGCCGGACCCGTTCCATTTACCGTGGAACTGACAGCGGGAGGACAGGTGGAGGTCAGCATGGACGCCGTCACCGCCGTGTACATCCACGATGATGTCAACACCGACCGGCTCGACACAGGCACCGAATACCTGACCCAGCTCAGGATCTACCTGTACCTGAAGCTTTTCGCGGGCGTGGGCATCGACTATTCCGTAGTTGCCTTCAAGCTGGGCGTCTTCGGCATGATCAGCCTGGATCTGCAGTTCGCGTGGCTCAACAGGCCATACCTGGAGAGCAACCCGGACGCCTATCTGACGGCTACGGGCACGGATTCCAACAATTACCCGAACCCGCCGCAGAAGAACACCGAGTCCGCCAACCTGAGCGGCCAGCACCTGAGGCTCAACGGCCAGATAGGTCTGGAGCTGGTGATAAAGCTCCTGTTCTTTGAGCTCGACTGGGTGCTCCTGTCGTATTCGTTCGATATGGCTAATACGTCCTTCAACGACTACGACCTGATCCAGACGCACTGGGAGAACAACCAGAAGAACCTGAAGCGGGCTATAGAGATACTTATGAACAACGGCGACGTCTCCATGATGAACGCCGGCGGACGGAAGATGGCTGCCGTAAGCCTGGCTCCGGTCCTGGAGAACCGCGATTATCTGGACAACGGCGAAAGAGAGTGGGGCTACACCCCGCGCCGCGGTCCCGCGAACGTAATAAACAATCTGGAGAGCAACACCTATCCGTACGCGGATCCGGAGATCACCGGGGACGGCGAAATCCTTGTATACCTTACGGATCAGGAGAGCTCCAACGTGGCAGATACGAGGGCCGCGTTCGCCACCAGAGGCTGGCCTACCTATGAGCCCGGACAGATCATCGACGACAGCGGCTATGGCGACAGCCAGCTGGCCGTTGACGGCACCGGCGAATTTGCAATGGCTGCCTGGACAAGGCAGATGGTGGACCTCAAGAAGGACGCTGGCGCAGTTCTGGAAGACGAAGACCAGATGCTGATGATGAATGGCACCGAGATCATCGCCGCCGTCTACTCCAACGGCAGCTGGACTACGGAACAGCTGACGGACAACACCGACGCGGACCTGGCGCCCACAGTGGCTGCTTCCGGCAGACGCGCTGTAGTGGCGTGGAGAAGCGTCATCTCCGGCGGAATCGACAGGCTTGCGGACTTCAACGACAAGGACACGATTCTTTACAAGGTCTACGAGGGCGGCAGGTGGACAGATGCCATGACCCTCTACAACGGCACCTCCGGCGCCGTAAAGGCTATAACCTCCGCGATGATGGAGGACGGCACAGCAGCCGTGGCGTACACCCTGGATCTTGACAAGGACGACAACACGGTCACCGACCGCGAGATCGTATACGCGGTTATCGGAAGGGACAACGAAGTCATCAGAAACGTGCAGGCGACCAACGACAGCAAGCTTGATGAAAATCCGCAGATCGCCGCCGTTACCTTCCCGCAGGACGGCAGGGAGCACTTCCTGCTCGGCTGGTACACACAGAAGGAGAACGGGACCAGCGCCGTCAGCACCTTTGACAGGTCAGATATAGGCCTGCTGGACTTCGACGAACAGGGCATCACCGGACAGATGATACCCGAGTACATGAGCAAGGTAGCCAGCGCACCCGATGTCAATGTCACCTCCAACTTCCGCTTCACCAAGAACGCGGACAGCATCACCGATCTGTCCCTGATCTGGGTAGAGCGCGACGTGAGCCTGGTGGACGACCAGAGCGCGTCCGGCAGCGGCGAGAGCGCCCAGAACAGCGACCTGAGCGCCGCCGGCATGGAGCGGGATGTCATGAAGGGCATCAAGTTCTACCTCTACGGCGACGGCGGTAAGCTGATCGGCCTTACCGACGCTCTGAGAGTCGCTGAGATGTCCGACGCCACCCTGATAGACCACTTCGACGCGTTCACCGTGGGCGGCAATCAGGTCAAGGCTGTTGTCCTCGGCACCACCTACGGAAAGAACGGAGAGGTGGAGACCAGGAGCGCCCAGACCGCAAGCGGCGTGGTCATCGACTACACCGTGCCCAAGGCGACCTACGCGATGTACACCGCGGAGGACAGCTATAAGAACGAATTCGATGTGCCGAATCTGGCGGTTGACTACGACGCGATCAAGCTCGGAGCCGATACCCTGGTGGGCGTGACCGTACACAACGGCGGCATCGAACCCATCAACACCATAACCGTGGACATCGGAAGCACGACTACCACATTCAATGACATGGAGCTGCTTCCCGGCCACTCCGTCGACCTGTGGGCGGACTACACGGTGCCCACAGACAGCGTGGAGGATCCCGAGTACAACGTGACCGTTACCTTCGAAGACAGCGGCGATACGATGCTTCCCGAGGTCGGCTCCATCAACATGGACCTTCCGGATCTTCAGATAACAGAGGCGAAGATCATGGAAGAGGTAAGCGGCCTCAGGACCATTCAGGTCAAGCTGAACAACCGCCAGGATTCCACTCTGGCGGGCAGCGGACGCAAGGTGAAGCTGAGCTTCTGGAAGGACGCCACATTTGAGAGTCCGGTCGAAGACCAGTTCCTGCAGGGCGTCAGCGGCGGCATAATAATAAGCAGCGACAGGGATCTGCAGATGATAGATGACGGCGGCTTCAGCTGCCAGGCAGTATTCGACGTGGCTGGATTCCTCAGCGCGGGCAGGGATGAGGTGGTCGAGATCACCGAAGGCGGAGTACCCGTCTACATCAGGGCAGACGTCCTCCAGACCGTGGAGGGCGAGGACAGAATTGTTCCCGAACCCGTTGCGTCCAACAACTATTCGCATGTCACCTGCGAAAATCTGAAGCTTCGCACAGGCAAGGACGTGATCCTGAGCAGCGACTTTGCGGTTGATGGCGGCACCACGACCGTTACCGTCCACATGCAGAACACCAGGCTGACCGGAACTACCACCGGCAACCTGATCGTATCCCTGCTGGACGCTGACGGCAAGCTGATAGAGCAGAAGCAGAGCTACGACGAAAGCTTGGAGAACAACGGACTGATAACCCTCGGCGGCGAAGAGATGAAAGACGCAGCGTTCACCTTCGATCGCGAGGGCGCCAATGTGGCGGTAAGCTATTCCGACAGCCTGATAGGAGAGAATAACGCAGCGCTCGGAACCCTTAAGATCAACGGCCTTCCGGAGATAACAACGGATATGTTTACGGCAGACGCCGAAGGCAGGCTCTGCGCGGAGATCTGCGCGGACGATATTGACCGCCTGTTCAGCATCACCGCGTCAGCCGGCAGCACGCTGTCGATAATAAACGTCACGACAAAGACCGGCAGCGACGTCCGCAGATTCGGCGGAACTGCCTACAGCTCCTCCGCGAACGCGGCGGCGGTGCCCGGACAGGATACGGTGATATCGATACATATCGCCAACAGCACGATCGAGACCGGACCGGAGGAGAGGGATTACATCCTGACCATACATAACAGCAGCGCTCCGCAGATAGGAAAGCCTGCGTTTGTACTGGATCAGGATCCCGTCACCGGACAGACCACAGCAGTCGTAAAGCTTGACGCTGAGATCCAGCCCACAGGGTCCGGACTGAGCCTCGGGTACCACTGGTATAAGTGCGACGTGAACGGCGAAAACCGCACCGAGATAGAGAACTGCACCGGCGCGGATACCGCGACTCTGACCGTCACCGACAACTTCGGCTCCGAACCCATATTCTACGTATGCGAAGTCATCCGTGAGTACGCGGACGGCAGTTTCTCGGACGGCCTCTACTTCAGCGAACCCTGCGGCATCTTCTTTGGAAAGATCGTGGTGCTGAAGACCAGAGACCTGACGGTGACCTACGGCGACAGCGATCTTCTCGGAGGCTACACGCCGCTCCCTGTTACCGCACTCTACGATCTGGAGGGCGAAGGCGCGGAGCGCGTCAACAACTGCTTCCTCCTGACCAGCCTGGGCAGTCTCGGATTTGAGAGAGGACCCGCAACTGATGTGGGCACCTACACGATCACGCCTGTTCTGAACAGCAATTACTGGGTGGATGAGGGCTACGACGCCTACAGCGACGGCGAGACTTACTTCGTAGTGACCGTGCCCGGCACCTACACCATACTTCCCGCGGAAGTAACGGTACAGGCCGATATCAAGACCAAATACCTGGGTCAGGACGATCCCGAGTTCACCGTCACCATCACCGGCGTGCAGTACTACGAGGATCCCAAGACCGTCATAAGCTACGAGACTCCCGTGCGCGAACCCGGCGAGGAACTGGGAGACTACGAGATCACCGTCACCGGACCGGCGGTCCAGGGCAACTACAACGTAAGCTTCGTGAGCGGCACCCTGACCATCACCGAGAGCCACAGCCACGACGGCGTCATATTCGAGCCCTGGCCCTATACCGACAGGCTCCCGGACGAAGGCGGCAGCTGGTACCTGGTCCACGACGTGACCCTGACAAGGCCCTGGTACCTGGGCGATGATACAGATCTCTGCCTGAACGGACACACAGTTACCGGACAGACGGAGGGAGGAAACAACATGAGCAGCGTGATCGAGGTCTTCGGTCAGTTCTCGCCGACCCTGAGCATTTATGACGAAACAGGAAACGGCGTGATCACGGGCGTCAAGTCGGATACCCAGGTGTTCGACATAATCGCGCTCCACGAGAACGCGAATCTGAACCTCTACGGAGGAAACATCAGGGCCGGAAATGGTGAAGACTCGCCCACGGAAGCGGTCGTACTGATAACGAACAACTCGGTATTCAACATGTACGGCGGCTCCGTAAGCGGCGCTGAAGGCACCAACACCTGCGGCGTCCGGGTAGGCCGCGACAACATTACGCTCAACCAGTACGAGTGCGGTGAGTTCAACATGTACGGCGGGACCGTCGAAAACAACCACGTCTCCTGGAGCAACGATTCCTGCTGCGGAGGCGGCGTGTACGTCGATTCGGGAAGCACCTTCAACATGCATGGCGGCGTCATCAGGAACAACAGCGTCTACTTTGCGGAAAACGATACGGACTGCGAAGCCATGGGCGGCGGCGTCGTGAACCTGGGTACCTTCAACCTCTACGGAGGAGAGATAAAGAATAATTCCGCGGCTTCGAGCAACGGAATGGCCTTCGGCGGAGGCGTATACAACGCGGCAGCCATGACCGTTTACGGCGGCAGCATCACCGGCAATACCGGCGGAGACCTGGGGCTTTTCTCGGATCCGGCCGACGGCACTGTTGTAAGGATAGCCGGTCTGCTGGAAGGCAGCTGCGGCGTCGTTATGGATGCCTGGGATCCCGACACCTACGATGTAAGCTACGCCGGCGGAGTATTCACGGAAGGCCTGTCAGGTGCCGCGATCAGCTTCTACAGCTGCAGGGACGATTTCGTTGTCACGGTCAACGACAGCGGCGAAGCCCAGCTGGTGCCGAAAACAGATGTAAACGTCTACCAGATAACCTTTATGGACGGCAACAGCGTTCTTGCGGCGGTCAGCGTAGCGGAGGGCGAAATGCCTGTATATCCCGGCGGAACTCCTGTCAGGACCGGCGCGCAGGGAAGCAGCTACGCATTTGAAGGCTGGACGCCTCAGCTGGCACCGGCAACGGAGGACGCGGAGTATACGGCTGTATTCGTAGATATGAACAAGCCTCAGTTCAAGACCCACTCGCTGGTTCTCTCAGGAGAGATAGGTGTCAACTTCTACATGGATCTGTCGATGCTGACAGATGCGGAGCGGGAGGCCAGCTACATGGAATTCACGGTGGCCGGTCAGAAGAAGACTGTAAACTTCGACCCCGGATTCATGAACAA
>JAEEGL017267315.1_pt1 | contig 14986 bp, 7 predicted proteins | sample 9134231 | NCBI WGS metagenome assembly JAEEGL01 (sample SAMN16246548, study PRJNA631951) | gut metagenome | biome: gut microbiome; feature: rumen; material: fiber-attached | host: Bos | place: Iran: Karaj | collected 2018-10
ATAGACGAGGGCAAGGTTAATGCTCAGAAGGCCCGGCGAGTTCTGGACCGGCTGGTCGGCTATAACCTGAGTCCCCTGCTCTGGAAGAAGGTAAAGAACGGCTTGAGTGCGGGAAGGGTGCAGTCTGTTGCCCTCCGTCTCATCTGTGACCGGGAGCAGGAGGTCGAGGACTTTATTCCTGAAGAGTACTGGACGCTTGAGGCTGACTTTGCGAAGGGAAAGGTGAAATTTACTGCAGAGCTGACCCAGTACGGCGGGAAGAAGCCTGATTTGAAGAAAGAAAGCGAGGTGCGGGCGATAATAGACAGCATTGCGTCTTCCGACTGCATTGTGCAGGATATAAAGGAGAGTGAGAAGACCGTTCGTCCCAAGCCGCCTTTTACGACATCAAAGCTGCAGCAGGCAGCGGCAAATAGGCTTGGCTTCACCTCGCGCAAGACAATGCAGATAGCCCAGCAGCTCTATGAAGGAATCCAGATTGGTTCCAGCCGGGTCGGACTGATTACCTATATGCGTACGGATTCCGTCCGTATTTCCCAGACGGCACTCGACGAGGTGCGGGCTTGGCTTTCCAAGCAGTATCCCGAGGACCTTCCGGAACAGCAGATTGAATATGCGGTCGGTAAGGGGGCTCAGGATGCCCATGAGGGAATTCGTCCGACCTATGTCGCCTATACGCCTGACGATGTAAAGGAATATCTGACCCGTGATCAGCTCCGTCTCTATTCGATTATCTGGGAGCGTTTTGTTTCCAGTCAGATGAAGAATGCAAGGACTGTAACGACTGCCGTTGACATTTCCGCAGGTGATGCCCTTTTCCGTGCGAGTGCAAGCAGGCTGAGTTATAAGGGTTTTTATAATGTGATAAAGACCCTCTCTTCCAAGGAGGACAGCACGGGCAGGCTGCCTTCGCTCAGCAAAGGCGAACGGCTTTCTTCCGGCAGCTTCTATCCCGAGCAGCATTTTACCTCCGGGCCAACCCGCTATACGGACGCTTCAATCGTTAAGACGCTGGAAGAGAAGGGGATCGGCCGGCCTTCGACCTATGCGCCGATCATTTCTGTTCTCCTTGACCGCTATTATGTGACCCGCAACAACAAGCAGCTTGTTCCGACGCAGCTGGGCAAGATAATCTGCAGGATTCTGGTAGAGTCGTTCCCTGACCTGATAAACGAGCAGTTTACCTCCGAGGTGGAAAATGACCTGGACAAGGTGGAAAAGAATGAGCTTGTCTGGAATTCGATGATCGGAGACTTCTACAAGAACTTCAAGGAACGGGTTGACATCGTGATGGACACGCAGGAAAGCATGAAGGGTGTCCTTGATGAGCAGACTGAAGAGCGCTGTGAAAAATGCGGCAGGCCGATGGTGAAAAAACTCGGTCGATTCGGCTATTTCCTTGCCTGCTCCGGCTTTCCGGAATGCCGGAACACAAAGAGCATTCCGCTGGCAAAGTGTCCGGTGAAAGGCTGCAACGGTGACATTGTTGCCCGGAAGACCAAGGGGCGGGGTAAGGAGTTTTACGGCTGTACGAATTATCCGAAGTGTTCTTTCCTGTCCCATTTTAAGCCGATAAACGCAATCTGTCCCAAGTGCGGTTGGTTCCTGGTAGAGAAATATGACAAGAAGAACGGCAGTTACAAGAGTTGCATCAATCCTGACTGCGACTACCTGCACTCTCCCGATGGAACGGAGCTGCCTGTTTCAGACTCAGAAAAGGTTGAGTAATCGTAGCAGCGGGTATGGAATCCAGGAGCCTCGGGGACTGCATTGATGAATACCTCATCTACCTTGCAAATGTCAAGGGCCGGTCTGTTCATACGGTCCGGGCTTATGCCGAAGACTTCAAGCATTTTGACGGGACTATTGGCCGGGATACGGCCATAGCCTCCGTGAGCCTGTCCCAGCTGCGCTCCCTGGTGGGGGATTTGAGTCGGGGAAGCTACAGTATTGCCTCCATAGACCGCTTTATTGCAGCCGTTCGCGGCCTGTTTGCATATTGCCGGAAAAATCAGTATGTTCAGGAAAATGTCGCGCTGGAACTGAAGATGCTCAAGCGGCCGAAGCTGCTGCCGCGTTTCATGACCCAGACAGAGGTTGATGCCCTGTGTTCTCAGCCTGACAAGAAGCCTTTGTTGTGGCCCGCACGGGATAAGGCCCTGTTTGAGATGCTCTATTCTTCCGGCTGCCGTGTCAGCGAGCTGGCTTCCCTGAAGCTTTCTGATTTTACGGAGGGCTATGAGAGCGCTGTTGTGATGGGAAAGGGCAGCAAGGAACGCTATGTGTTTTTTGAACAGGATGCGAGGACTGCTCTGCAGGCGTATCTTCTGGAGCGGAAGGCCCGTTTCCCGCAGTCTTTTGAGGAAGGGGATGCTTTTGTCGCGGAGGTCTTTGTAAACCAGCGGGGCGGTCCCCTGACGACTACCGGCATGGAGCTGATTGTGCGGGAATACAGCGGGGTAAAGGGGACGAGCAAGCCCATGACGCCCCATTCGTTCCGCCATACCTTTGCGACGTCGATGCTTTTGAACGGGGCGGACATCCGGGAAGTTCAGTCCATGCTGGGACACTCAAGCATCAATGCGACGCAGCGCTATACCCATGTTACGGCGGAGCGCCTGCGGGAAGTATATAACCAGGCGTTTCCCCACAGCGGGAAAGACGATTGAATGGGGCCCGTAAAACAACGCAGAGGACGTTTTTTTGAAGGGGCCGATATGTTTTTTATGAAGTTTGAAGGAGGTGTCCTCTATGGGGAAGCATGATGAGAACCGGATCCGGAGTACAACGGTCATAGCCGTGAAGCGGAATGGCAGTGTTGCGATGGCGGGAGACGGTCAGGTTACGGCCGGAAACACTGTGGTCAAAGGGAATGCCCGCAAGGTTCGGAGGATATATGACGGTACAGTTCTGACAGGCTTTGCCGGTTCTGTTGCCGATGCCTTTACCCTCTTTGATAAGTTTGAGGAGAAGCTCAAGGAGTTTAACGGGGATTTGACCCGGTCGGCAGTTGAGCTTGCCAAGCTCTGGCGGACGGAGCGGTCCATGAGCAAGCTGGAGGCGATGCTGCTTGTTGCCAATCGGGACAAGATCCTGCTGGTTTCGGGGGACGGAAACGTCATTGAGCCGGAAAATGACGTCATCGCAATCGGATCGGGGGGCAACTATGCGTATTCTGCGGCCCTTGCCTATATGGAGACGAGTGAGCTGTCTGCAAAGGAAATTGCGGAGCGTTCGGTCAGGATTGCCGGGAAAATCTGTGTGTATACGAACGAACATATCACGGTTGAGTCCCTCGAATAGAAAAAAGAAGCGTTACAAGGAGTTTTGAGGTGGAACAGGAGCAAGAGGAAAAAAAGGTTGATTCCGGTATACCGGATGGACTGACGCCGACGGAGATCGTGAAAAGGCTTGACAGCTATATCATCGGGCAGAATAAGGCAAAGCGGTTTGTCGCTGTTGCCCTGCGCAACAGACAGCGGCGGATAAAGCTTCCCGAGGATATCCGGGAGGAGGTTGCACCGAAGAATATCCTGATGATCGGTCCGACCGGAGTGGGAAAAACTGAGATAGCCCGCCGTCTGGCAAAGCTCTGCGGTGCCCCTTTTCTGAAGATTGAGGCAACCAAATACACTGAGGTCGGCTATGTTGGCCGCGATGTGGAAAGCATGGTCCGCGACTTGATGGCCGTCGGCTATAATATGGTGAAGGCTGAGATGCAGGAGACGCTTAAGGAAAAGGCAAAGCCGATGGTTGAAGAGCGGCTCCTTGATCTGCTCCTTCCAGGAAGTGACTCAAAGAAAGCTGATGCTGAGGAGGGCAAGAAGAAGCCGAACGTACGAATCCTTGGAAATATATTCGGCGGGAACGAGAGTCCTGTTTCCGGTGGTATCATTCAGATAAATGTACCGAAGAATGGCGAGGGAGAAAGTTCCATGGCTCCTGATGAAACTCCGCGTTTGACTGCGGAGGCGGAGCCTCATGAGACTACGACTGCGGATTCGGCTTCTGACACGGGGGAAATGTCGGCAACCAGGGAGAAATTCCGTCAGATGCTTCGTGACGGTCGGCTGGAAGACCGCATGGTCGACGTTACGGTTCACCAGCAGCCTCGGATCAGTGGTATGGAGATGTTCGGTTCCGGATCGCCGGAAGATCTTGAGGCGAGCATCAACAGCCTGCAGGAGATGCTGTCGGGCGGTAAGAACAGGCGGAAGTCCGTGACGGTCCGCGAGGCGCGGCAGATTCTCATGATGGAGACCCTGGAACGGATCACTGACCGTGATAAGGTTGCCGATGAGGCGAAGCAGCGCGTGGAGCAGTCGGGAATCATCTTTATCGATGAAATTGACAAGATTGCGACGAAGGGGGGGGAAGGCAACCGGCAGGATGTGAGCCGTGAGGGTGTTCAGCGGGATATCCTTCCCATCGTAGAAGGCAGTGACGTAAATACAAAATGGGGGGTCGTCAATACGACGCACATACTGTTCATCGGAGCGGGGGCCTTCAGTCTGTCTGCGCCGAGCGACTTGATTCCGGAACTGCAGGGGCGCTTCCCCCTGCGCGTGGAGCTTGATGCCCTGAAGAAAGATGACTTTAAGCGCATTTTGACAGAACCGAAGAATGCCTTGATAAAGCAGTATGAGGCCCTCCTCGGGACGGAAGGCGTGACCCTTACCTTTACTGATGATGCGATAGACCGGATGGCTGTCATTGCGGAGGATGTGAACTCCCATGCGGAGAACATCGGAGCCCGCCGTCTGCATACGATCATGGAGACCGTTCTTGAGGATTTGAGCTTTGAGGCTGATATGCACAATGGTGAGACGGTAACGATAGATGCTGCCTTTGTGAACGATAAGCTCAAGGGCATCATGCAGAATCAGGATTTTGAGCGTTATATTCTGTAGGAACGGGAACGTGCCGGGGCTTGGGAGCTTAGGCGTCCAGCCCTGTAATTTCCGTCCAGATTGTTTCCGAAAGCTCTGCTATGCTTTTGGTTGCATCGAGGATAACGACTTTCATTTCTTCTTCCTGCCGGGCTACTTTTTCGATGGCCGTTTTATAGGCATCTGCTGTCTGCCTGAGAAAGTCTTCTTTTTCATAGATTTCTTTCGTTTCCCGTCCCTTAATCCGCTCGAGCGAGATGGACGGATTTATGTCGAAGTAGAAGAGCAGCTGGGGGAGGGGGAAGAGGCTGTTTAGGAGGTAGGGGAGTTCTTTCGGGCAGGATATGCTCTGGTAGGCAAGGCTTGAAAAGAGGTAGCGGTCGCTGACGACGGTTTTGCCGCAGCTACAGGCCTCTCTGATGCCGCTGATAAGCTGCTGCCCTTCACAACGGAGCTTTCCGGTAATATGTTCATTCCGGTCGGCGGCGAACAGGTATGCTGCCGTCGTGTTTTCAAGCGGTATGTCGCCCCTGAGCATACGACGGAGGAATTTTCCTGTTTCTCCTCCAGAGGGTTCTGCAGTGAAGAGAAACTGCTCTGTCTGGGGATGTCTTTTTAATGCTTCGATTTGGGTTGACGTTCCTGCCCCGTCTATTCCTTCGAATACGATAAATTTGCGTAAAATCATGAAACCCTTCTTAGCTTTGTCGTTTTATAATAAGGTAGCATTTAGAGCTGCTTCCGGCAGCTACAAGTAAACACTGGAGAAATGAAAAAGTCAAGATTCATTAAAACGACAGTTGCTTTTGTGGTCTTTCTCTTGATTTTTTTAGCAAGCCTGTATTTCCTGCGGCCTGTCTACCGGGAAATAGACGGCAGGGTACGGCTGGCCGAAAGCCGGTTTCTGACTGAATTTTCGGAAAGTACGGGACTCGGTCTCTCCTATGATTCCATTTCTCCTTCAATACTGACGGGAATTACGATACGAAATATCCGCATCTACGATATCCGTACGGGGGAAGCACTCCTAACGGTTAAGAAAGCGGTATTCCGGTATCGGATTTGGAGCCTGCTGATCCGGGATTTTGACCATGCGTTTTCAGTTCTGTCCATTACGGATGTACAGGGGGATTTCAGCAAGGAAAAGATAGCTGCTGTCCGCACGTCGCTGGCGGAAAGTCGCGAGCGAAGGAAGAAAAGGAAAGAACTTGTTTTAGGAGAATCCGGTACAGAACCTGTGTCTCCAGTGTCTCCGGTAGAGCAGACGGTTACTGAGGCTCCTGTTTCCGTGGAAATTGATGGCCTTGATGCAGGTGAGTTCTTAAGTTCAGAACAGAAGTCCTTTGTTACTCAAGTTTTAGCGTCCTTGCCGGCAAAAGTGCTGTTAAAGGATGTTGACGTCAGCTACGCATGGAAGGGCAAAAAACTGGATTTCAAGCTGGGAAAGCTTGCCTTCGGTAAGAAGAGTGACAGGAATGTCAGCGCCGTTGCGGATTCCGGCTCTCTTCTGATTCATTTGGTGGGAGGCTCAACAGCGGCTGCCCGTTTTAACCTGAACGGCAATATTGTTCCCGGATTCTCCGGTTCTTCCGCCATGCTGAATATATCGCCGTATCTTGCAGCCGATTATACCTTGCACAAGACTCAATTCCTTGTCCGTTATGCAGATTCCCTTATCGTCGCCCGTTCGACCCAGCGGCTTTTGCCCTACAGCATTGCCGCCTCATTTGATGTCGCTGAACGGAAGCTTTCTGCTGATGTTGAACTGAAGGAAATAAGCATTCTATCTCTCCTGAAGATTCCGTTCAAACGTGAGCGGGTAAGGGAACTGGCGGAAAGTCCTCTGACGCTTAAGGCAAATATGTTCCTGGATGTGAGAAACAAGACCTTTTCCTGGTCGGGAGAGGGGGAGGGCGATTTGCCGGAGGAGTTGCTCCGGGCAAAAGAACATATTGTTTTTAAGGCTTCTGGAAATGAGAAGCTTTTAACCATAGATTCGCTGTCTGTAACCGGTAGTGTTCTGCGAGCCGGTATTTCAGGAACGCTGGACCTTGTTACCAAAGTTCCCGACTGTTCTCTCCGGGTAGATTCCTTTCTTCTGCCAAATGGAAACAAGCTTGCTTTCTCTGCTTCCGTGCAGGCAAGCGGCCGCACTGTTCATGCCATTGTTCCCCAGCTTGTTCTGGGGGATGTCTCTTTTTCTTCTATTACAGCCGATGTCAGGATAGACAATGGAGCTGCCCCTTTCAGTTTTTCGCTCCAGAATGCCTCGCATCCTGCATACGGTCCTTCTTCCCTGTCGGGAAACGGCAGCTTTTACTGGACGGGAGGGCGGAAACTGACGGCAAGCCTTTCACTGCATTCTTTTTTTGCGGATACTGCGGCACGGGCGGCACTGTTCTTTCTGGATGCGGAGAAGGCGGTGAAGCTTAACCGCTCGATGGGTCGCCTTTCTAGCTTCGTTGCGGACGGCACGCTTTCATTTTCAACGGACTTTAAGGATGCCGGCTATGAGCTTTCCTCCCTGACGGTCAAGGACTGTTCAGAGGACGGGCGGATGCTCGCTGTTTCACTTTCGGGGAATAAAAGTTCCGTCGGCGTGAAGAAGCTGCTTTTGGACTATGGTCCGATTCATCTTAAGGCAGAAGCGGAAGCCCTCATGTCATTGGAGGATAAAGAGGTTAATTTCAATACTTCCATGGATTTAAATGGAATATTGTATGATTTCAAGGGATCCTTTGCAAAAGACCGCTGGTTTACCTTGACCGGGTCTTATGGTATTGACATAATTGCAAATCTCGAAAATGGAGTTGCCGGGGCTGCCAAGATCCTCTCATTCCCTTTTGCGTTCAAGGATAATGCGTTTACCTTTTCTTTTGACAGCGATTTCACAATGAGGTCCTTACAGGATTTTATGGTGGACATAAAATCGCTCCAGTTGACACAGGAAAAAGGAAAGCTGAACAGGTCTCCGAAAATAGCCTTGGCGGGAAAGCTGGATTCGATGGGCTTTATCATCGATGCCCTGTCATATTCCGACATAAACTCGTCCAATGGGGGAAAGGGCTATATCCTCTGGAACGTACACGATGGTATTCTTGAGTCGGCGACGCTTTCCATCGGTCTGGCAAATGAATTCACTCATGAGGTTGTAACCGTTGCGGGAGATTTTACAAATCCGCTGCATGCACCTTTGTCGAAAGATACCTTACTGAAGGACTGTTATTTTTCAATCCTGAGCGATATCCGGGGATTTCCCCTGATGCGGTTTGTTAAGAATCAGTACGCGGATGATACCTTTAACGGTTCTATAATTGCAAGCGGAACAATAGAGAATCCCTATGTTTCCGTGAATTTGGAAAACTTTTCGGCTCAGGTGGGTACCAAACCTGTCATCATAAACGGAACTGCGGAGCTGCTTGAGGGAGACCTGTTTATTCCGGATCTTGACATCAGCTGGGGAAACATGAAGCTGACCGACTTCACGACGGATCTGGACTTGACAACCTTTAATGGAGATGCTTCTGCCGAATATACGATTCGCGTGTTTGGAGGCCGCACTATTACAATTCCCCTGAAGCTTTCCGTACGGAATGCTGACGAAGACCAGGAACGGCACAGTCTTTTGGAAAAGTTTGTTCCGGCAAAGTTTATCATAGATGTGGATTCCTCTGTGAGCTGCAAGGGGCTGATGAACGGCAGCATACCGTTGACAGGAGTGGTGACACGTACGGGAAGGGACATTTATTTTGAAACGGACGATACGTTAGGGGTAAACGGAAGTTTTCTGACCGAAAATGGGGCTTTGAGCATAAAGATCCGGGATGATAAGCCCCTTCGGGGCAGAGCCGACGGGATTATAAAGAACTCAAGGATTGATCTGACAATAAAGGAAATTCAGGGCGATTTCTCACAGTTCCATGATCTGTTCAGTACTGAGATGTTTGGCCTCTACAATGGCCTTGCTTCCGGGTTTATCACGATAAGGGGCATGACCAGCGATCCTTCCATGGATGGAACGCTGCTTTTGCGGGGACTGGAACTGGGGGTTCCTGCAGTGACCGAAGATCATCTTGTCGCAAAGAACATGCTGATAACCAGTTTCGCGCAGACCATAGAGGTTCCTTCCTGCCGCTTGCTGGTCGGAGGGGCCCGCGTTGATCTTGCTGCTGTCCTCCAGCGGGAGCGCTGGGGCATGCGCTCACTGGATGTTTCCCTCAAAACGGTCGAAGAAGACCGTTTTGCCGTCAAAATGGCAGTGCCGATGACTGACATCAAGGGGCGGGTAGCTGTTGATGCGGCGATGCATCTTGAGGATTCCGTCCTGCAGACCGATATCAACGCTTCCCTGGAGCAGGGGGAGGTCAGTATTGTAACCATGCTGACGAATCTTCGTCCTATCGGTACGCTCGTGAGCCTGTCCGGCGGTACGGTGCGTGAAAAGAAGGAGCGTGATGACGGGGAACCGGGGTTGTGGGAGTCGCTCAGGCGGTCAAAAGATGTCATCATCAATGTCAATGCAACTGTCGGCCGCAAGGTGGACCTGGTGATACAGCCCCTGATTCAGGCTTTGGTTAATCCCGGTACCAAATTGGAGTTTGCCCTTGACACATCCCAATCCTCGTGGAGCCTGAAGAGTGATGTTGGTCTGCGTGGCGGCCACCTGACCTATTTGAGCCGTAATTTCTATCTGCGGGAGGGGCAGGTAACGCTGAATGAGAATGAAAAGTCCTTTAACCCCCTCATAACGGCCCGTGCAGAGACAAAGGAACGGGATACTGACGGCATCGTCGTTACGCTGGTGCTGGAGGCAATCAAACAGAGCCTTTCTGCTTTCTCTCCCCGCGTCTATTCTGTTCCGGCCCGCTCTGAGTCGGAAATCATGGCAATGCTGGGACAGGTTGTCTCCGGTGATTCTGACAGTGCCGGAAGCCTCGCCCTTGCGGGGCTCGATTACGGCCTTCAGTTCGCCGTGTATAAAAAGATGGAAAATGCATTGCGTGATTTGCTGAATTTTGATATATTTTCTGTGCGTATGAACATTTTGCAGAATGCCTTGAACTATGGCCGTTCTGAATCTAAGAGTCCTTATAGAAGTGCGTATGCAAAGAACTCTTATAACGGAACTTTTACTGGTTCGAGCAATCCGTTGGGTAACTTTTTGGATAACGCAAGTGTTTATATGGGTAAATACTTCGGCGATTCGATTTATGCCGATGCCCTGCTGCAGTTCACCTATGATGAATACTCTGAACTGAAAGGGGGTGGTGTGTTTGGCAGTGGAATAGTGTTTAGACCGGAGATCGGTGTTGAATTTGAGGCACCATTTGCAAATATCCGATGGAATTTTGCACCCGACCTTGAACCTTTGCGGTTTGGGAACGTGCCTGATATCGTAGCGGGAAATTCCATAACGTTGTCATGGAGATTTACGTTTTAAGAATGAGGACTTATATGCATTTAAAAAGACTTCTTGCCGTGTTTCTGCTTATGATTACAGCCGGGCTATCCTTTGTGGCTGCCCAGGAGTCTGAAGACTGGTATTATGATAAACCCATACGTGATATAAAGTTCAAAGGTCTTGATAATGTCAGCGAGAGTGATCTTCGTGGTATAACAGAGCGTTTTATCGGTGAGCCTTTTAGTGATGAGTTGTTTGCAGACCTGATCAATAAACTTTTTGCCATTGATTATTTTGAAGATATAACGCCGACTGCCGTTCCAGTGGACAAGAGTTTACAGACGGTGCGGATTGTCGTGGAGGTCGTTGAAAAGCCTGTTGTTCAGAAAGTCCGTTTTCTGGGAGTTTTTAAGATTAAATCAAATGACCTGCAGGATGAGATAACGACAAAGGATAAGGATGTTTTCGACGAAAACAAAGTGGCTGCAGATGTAACGGCTATTCGAAATTTCTACTATTCGAAGGGATACAGCGAGGTTGAAGTCACTTCGACGACCGAGAAAGGCAGTGATGGCATCATTGTTACCTTCAAAATAAAGGAAGGCAGCCAGGTTGTCGTGAAAGATATCGTTTTCACGGGAAACCGTATGGTTTCTGCACGAACCCTCCGCAGTAAGCTGACCTCAAAGAAAACGACGTTGATAAATAAGGATGGTTTCAGTGAAGCTTCGATAGAGCAGGATAAAAAGGCAATCATGCAGTATTATGCTGACAACGGCTATGTCGATGTGGAGGTGATAAATGTTGAACAGAAAGCTGAATATAACGAAAAGCGGGATCGCCAGGAAATAACGCTGACGTTTCATATTGAGGAAGGATCTCAGTATACGTTCAGCGGGCTCTCCATTACGGGTAATCAGATTTTTTCGAGTGAAGAACTGGGGAAACTGGTCCGGTTAAAGCCAGGGGATGTTTTCAATGCAACGAAGCTCCAGGAAGGGATGTCGGCAATTCAGACGAAGTATACTGACAGCGGATACTGGTCAAACCTGTATCAGCCCCAGGTAAGCCGGAATCCTGATGCGAAGACGGTCGGGTATACCCTGTATATCGAAGAAGGAGAACGGAGTCATATAGAGTCTATTACGCTCGTTGGTAATACAAGGACGAAGAATGAGGTTATTCTTCGAGAGTTGCCTCTGGAGGAAGGTGATGTATTTTCCAATGAAAAGGTCACGACGGGACTGCGCAGTTTATATAACCTTCAGTATTTTTCAAGTATAGTACCGGAGATTTCTCCGGGGTCAGAAGAAAATCTGGTAGACTTGACTTTGAAGGTTTCAGAACAGAGTACCCGTTCAGTTCAGTTCGGTATGACGTTCAGCGGTTCTTCTTCGGCTGATGAATTTCCGATTTCTCTTTCTTTGGGATTGTCAGATTCCAACCTCTTCGGGCAGGGTAAGTTTGCAAGTTTGTCTGCATCGCTTGCAACGAATACACAGTCGGCATCCATCAGTTATGGTTTCCCCTATATATTTGGAAAACCCATTTCGAATTCGATTTCTTTAGGCTATACACGGTCAAAAATCTTTACGCCTCGTCAGATTTTCCTGGCCAACGGTAGTATAGATAATGTGACGAACTATTTTGAGATAATTCAGCATAAGATCTCTCTTTCTGATGCACTGACGAGGAAATGGCAGCAGCGCTGGGGCGACTTTACGTTGGCAGGCGGCGGCTCAATATCGCTCGTAACGAATATATATGATGGAGATTCGTATATACCAACCTTTGCATCTATTGAAGACTATCATAATAAATGGAATCCGAAGAATGCTGTGTATGGACAGGTTTCTTTTGATGGCCGCGATTTCTATTTTAACCCGAGTAAGGGCTGGTTTGCAAGTCAACGCCTGACATGGATTGGTCTTTTGCCGAAGGGTGTTTTCTCTGAAGATTTCGGAGAATCTGAGTTTATTCTCCGTTCAACCTCAACCGGGGAAGCATATTTTCAGCTCGTGAACAAGCCGCTGACGGAGAAATTTTCCCTGCAGCTCATTCTTGCGGGGATCAGTCAGCTGACCTACCAGCACGCTTTCTTTGGAAGTGCCATATCCTCATCGAACAAGCTGTATATCGATGGAATGGTTTTTGGCCGCGGTTGGGAAATATCTGACACAAGCGTGGGACAGGGAGATATGCTGTGGAACAATTCCGTTGAGCTTCGTTTCCCGGTATTTAAGAATGCGCTTTCTCTCGATCTTTTCTTTGATGCATCGATGGTCAGAGAGACTGCTGCCAGAGGGCTCGATTTCAGTAATACCAGCAACTGGTTCTTCAGCTTTGGTCCCGGACTCCGCGTCCTCATGCAGCAGCTGCCTATCCGCTTATATATGGCGAATAATTTCACGGTTAATGACGGCCTTACATGGCGTAGTGCAAAAGGTGATCTTGTTGATAATTTCTGGTCGGGCTGGCATTTTGTTCTGTCCTTCTCTTCACCGAACAGATAGGGGGTTGAAATATAATGCGTAGAACAGTGGTTAAGATTCTGCTTGTCTGTAGTCTCTTTTCTTTGTCTCAGCTGGCCTTTTCCCAGCAGATTACCCGTTTTGCCGTCATTGATACGGCACGGGTTTATCAGGCCTATTTCCGTAATTCTTCTCCTGTTCGTACCTATGAAAATAAGAAGAGTGATTATCAGAATGAGATTGACAGTCTGACGGATGAGCTTGAGACATTGCATGATCAGAAACTTGAGGCTGATCGGAATGGGGATACTGCAACAGCTTCCCGGCTTGCTTCTGAGATTTCCCAAAAAACAGAGTATATAAAGGAATATACGACAGCAAAAAACGCTGAATTGAGTGCATTGAAGGCTGCTCTGGAAAACAACGATGAGTTCTATGAAAGCCTTTATGCAACGATAGAGAAAGTTGCCGAAAGCGGTGGTTATAGTGTCGTCATGAGTCTGCAGCAGGCAAATGCAATCCTCTGGTACAGTCCTTCCGTTGATATTACCGATGATGTCATAACACAGCTGGGACTTTAGCATCTGTACCGGCGGTTGAGAATGGCTGATGAAACCCCTGTTTTTCTGCAATATCAAAGTTTAAAGTTACAGCATCCGGGCGAAATCCTCTTTTTCCGCCTCGGTGACTTTTACGAGATGTTTGATGAGCAGGCTGATGAGGTTTCGAAGCTGCTCAACCTGACGCTTACCCACCGCGGCGACCACCACATGTGTGGTGTTCCCTATCATGCCTGCAAGATTTATATTGCCCGCTTATTGCGCTTCGGTAGAAAAGTAACCATTGCCGAGCAGATTGGCCCGATTGCGCCGCACGGGCAGCTGACTGAGCGGAAGATTGTTGAGACGATTACTCCCGGAACAGCCCTCGAAAGCGAGTATCTTGACGGCGGAGCAAACAACTTTCTGGCGTCGTTCTGTATCGGCAAAAAAGATGCAGCCTTTGCATATATCGATGTAACGACGGGAGAGTTCCGGGCAACCAGTTTTCCGCGGAATGATGCCGTTGAAAACTTTCAGAAAGAGCTTGGCCGTTGCCGGCCCCGGGAACTGCTTTTACCGGAAAGCCTCCGGTCTGTTGATTTTGTTCCCCGTATTCTCGGAGAGTTCAGCAGCATGTCCGTCTCCTTTTACCCTGACTGGCATTTCAATGCCGGCCAGTGCTACGAAAAGCTCCTTGTGCATTTCAAGACCAGTACGCTTTCTTCCTTTTCGCTTACGAAGGATTCCCCGGAACTGCTTCCTGCAGGTTTTCTTCTGGATTATCTGGAAAAAACGACGAATTCCTCTGCTCCGCATGTCGAAGGTATTACGGTTTATCATGACAGCGACTATGTAATCATAGATGATTCCTCCCGGAAGAACCTTGAAATAACGGAAAACCTGCGGGAGGCGTCGTCGGATTTTACCCTTCTGGAATGCCTGAACTATACGATGACGTCCATGGGGATGCGGATGCTTCGCCATTTCCTGCTTTTCCCGCTGAAAGATGCGAAACTGATTCGGGAACGGCAGGAACACGTTTCTCTCTTTGTCAATGACAGCAGTCTGCAGCGGCAATTCCGGAATGAGATGGACGGCATTCTCGATATTGAGCGTCTGGCAGGGCGAATAGCAATGGATAGGGCTCATGCTAAGGACTTGAAAGCCTTAGAGCACAGCCTTATTCTTTGGCTCAATGCCCAGAATCTGCTCGGCCACTTCAATTTTGCATCTCTTTCCACGGAACAGGCGAAAGAGCTCATTGATCAGATTGAGCGGGCTATTGTTGATGACCCGTCAACGGTCTTTACCGAAGGCAGGATCATAAAGGAGGGCTGGTCGGAAGAGTTTGACCATTGGAAAGGCATCCGCGATAACTTCAGCCGGATTCTGGAAGAATATGCCGAAGAAGAGCGGCAGGCAACGGGAATCCAGAGCCTCCGCATCAAGAATACGACCGGTATGGGCTATTACATTGAGATTCCCCGCGGTAAAGTTTCCCTCGTACCCGATTATTTCATCAAGAAACGGGCCCTTGTAAACGTTGACCGCTTTACGACAGACCGGCTCAAGGAGCTGGAAGCCAGCCTGAACGATTCCGGAGACCGGGTCATGCAGCTTGAGCATGACCTGTTTATTGATTTCCGTGCATCCTTGAAGCAGTACATCGGATACCTCAGGCAG
>JAEEGL012641115.1_pt1 | contig 14985 bp, 10 predicted proteins | sample 9134231 | NCBI WGS metagenome assembly JAEEGL01 (sample SAMN16246548, study PRJNA631951) | gut metagenome | biome: gut microbiome; feature: rumen; material: fiber-attached | host: Bos | place: Iran: Karaj | collected 2018-10
AGAAGGCTCAAACCAAAAAGTCTATATTCCTTCCACTTTAACTAGAGCTGGTTCATTTACCATCAAAGTCACATCTATCGCCGCAGGTTGCGTTAGTGCTGATGGTCATGAATATTCCGGCAATAACAAATGGGAAAAAATCAAAGAAGTTTATATCCCAAATACAATTGAACGTGTTGAAACCGGTGCATTTACCGGTGTTCCAACTGATGGTTCAGTTAAAATTCACTATGAAGGTAATACCTTACCAAATACTGTTTTTGAAGCAGGTTGGGTAGATGCAGATACTACAAATACAGATGTTTTTGATATCTCAAGCACTAGCTATTCCCCTGCATCAAATAAAAAAGCAAATGTTGGTGGAACAAAAGTTGAACTTCCAGATCCACTTGGAAGACCACTTAACTTTGTTTTAGGCTATATCGATGAAACACATAATTTCCCACTCGTCATTCAATATGACCGTGTCATTAAGGAAAATGGTGTTGAAACATCAAGAGTTACTCATTATGACTCATTAGAGTTAAATAATACCTCTGGTAACCCATACGATGCCTGTGGACCAATGAGTAGCAATACTTACACAAGAAGTTTTGGTTACAAAGTTGGACCAAATGAATACATTGATGATGAATCTGTTGTCTTCCATAACATTATGAAGGCAAGCCCAGCCGGCGTTACTGATTTCTCCGCTCAATATTTCGTTAAACCATTAATCGGTTATTCTGAAAAACAACACATTGAAAACCTTGTTAATGTTAGACCATCTAATTCTTCTACATTTGCAGGTTATTCACTTTTCACTTTGAAGATGGACAAAAATTTATCCATCACTTCTCATAGATATCCAGAACCACATTCACTTTATTTGGATGTTAAAACTGATATTTACGAGCAGAACATTGCACAAATTAAAAGTGGACAAACAATTATCCGTTATTCCTTATATAACTTGTATAATTCAAGTTACCACTTTAAATATATTGGTAGCGATGGCACTTTAAAAGATGTCGTTAAACCAATCAAAACCGTTATCTCTTATCAAATCTTAACCAAAGATAGCGACAACCTCGTTTCTATCCTTGTCAAGAATAGTGATATCGGTGCTGATTTCTCTGCTGAAAAAGTAAGATTGTTTGAGCTTCAAGAAATTACTATTCAAATGGATTTACAAACAACAACTACATCTGATTCAGTTGCTATTTTAGCAAAATCATCAATTAGCTATAAATTTGCTTACATTACAATCTTTGACAACGTTGACGCAAACACACCATTAAAAGTCTTTAGTTGGGATATGTTCCTAATTATCTTCTTTATTGCATATATTGTGGTTTATGCAGCTGCAGCGTTTGTCACATATAGAATCATGAAAGAAAAATTCAAGAATGATGAATTTAGACGTGTTAACGATAAGAAATTCCTCAAACAAGCCATTATTGGTGGATTTGGATTAGGAGAAGTCTTATTAGCAGTCCTCTTCCTCATCATGAGAACTTCAGGATTCAAAAACACAATTGTGGTCTTTAATCCAACAGATCCAATTTTAATTGCGACCGCTATTGTTGGAATGATCATCATCGGCTACTTCATCGTTTACATCGTTAAACTTGTCAAAGCCGAAAAAGATAGAAGAAAAGCAATTCGTCTCAAACTCAATGAAGATGTTGATGACGATGGAACTAAATAGTCAGTAAGGAGTCTAAATATGGAAATTAGAATTAAAGAATTGACAAAAATATTCCCTGGTGATGCGAAAAAGAATATCCGTGACACAATTGCTGTTAAGGATCTCGATTTCGTTGTTAAAGATGGCCAATTAGTTGGCTTACTTGGCCCATCAGGATGTGGTAAATCAACAACCCTTTACATGATTGCTGGTTTACATAACCCAACTTCTGGTGAAGTTTGGTTTGGTGATCAAGAAGTTACTAACTTATCTCCAGAAAAAAGAGGTATTGGCTTAGTTTTCCAAAACTACGCTTTGTATCCTCACATGACTATTTACAAAAATATTGAATTCCCACTTACAAACTTACAAGTCGAAGTGCCACTCGTTACATTCTTTGACTATGATTTGAAATTCACTTACACAATGAAACCAGCTGATGTTGCAGCAGGTATTGCTAAGTCCATTAAATCATTAGCAAAGAAATGTGGATTTAACTCAAAACAATTCTCGGTTGATGTTAGTGGTGAAAAAGAATTAGTTGCACAAGTTAAACTTAATGCTGTTTCTCCAACCGCAAAAGATATGTTCATCGACAATATGGACAAAATCGTTGAATTCAAACTTGAAAATGTTGAAGAAAAACAAGCAACAGAAGCCTTATTTGATACCAACTTCCGTGCTACAGTCAACGTCATTAGTGATGATGAATTAGTCGAAGTCAGTGTTAAAGGCCGTTTAGGTAAAGCGTTCCAAACATCCATGATTGATGAAACAATCAACGGATTAAAACAAGCAGTTAACACTCATGGTGGAAAAGCCGCTGAATGCGTTATCACCAAGACACAACATGGTTACGAAATCATGGCTCGTGTTGTTAACTTAGCACATAACAAACTCGAAGAATGTATGGAAGCAGTTAAAGCAGCATATGCTTATGAAGCATTTAACTACTCCATCACAATGGTTACTAACAAATCCTTAACCGAAAATGTTAAGAAGTTCTTAAAAGAAAAGAAACTTGGATTCTCTGATTTCAAGATTTATTTCGATAAAGTTCACACCAAGATTTTCTTCAAATTAATGAGAGCATCTACCGAAACTGCTGAAGCAACATTAAGTGAATTAGCAGAAATGCTCAATTTAAGCGATGTTGAAAAAGAAACAAAACAAGCAATCGCTCACCGTAAATTAACTAAAGAAGAACGTAGAGATATCATTTATGATACCGCTAAGCTTGTTCAAGTTGATGAATACCTCCAAAGAAAACCAAATCAACTCTCTGGTGGTCAACAACAACGTGTTGCTATTGCTCGTGCATTAGTCAAACATCCACGTGTCTTATTATTAGATGAACCATTATCTAACTTAGACGCTCGTTTAAGATTACAAACACGTGAAGAAATTAGACGTATTCAACAAGAAACTGGTATTACTTCTGTCTTCGTTACACACGACCAAGAAGAAGCTATGTCCATCTCCGATGAAATTGTCGTTATGAAACTCGGTGAAATGCAACAAATGGGTAGACCACAAGATGTCTACAATTCACCAGCCAACTTATTCGTTGCTCAATTCTTAGGAACTCCACCAGTTAATGTCTTTAAAGGACATGTTAAAGGTAAGAAAGTTACCGTCGGTGACGATGTTGTCTTAGAAATCAATGAAGATTTAGGCGATAAGGACATCTATGTTGCAATTCGTCCAGAAGGATTCGTCCTTGCTAAACCAGGTGAAAAGAACACCTTAAGTGGCAATTGTGAAATGGTTCAAGTTATGGGCCGTGATATTTCCGCAATCGTCGCTAATGAACACTGCACAAAACCAACCTATAGAGTCATCATCTCTTCTGATGATAAAGTGGCTCCAGGTCCGGTTGCATTTAAAATCAAACCTCACAAAATTTTCTTGTTTGATGGTGAAACTGAAGAACGTATTTATCTCAAATAGGAGGGTCGGCAATGGGCATTGAATTACTAAACTTTTTGAAAGGAAAGAAGAAGCAAGCCGCCTCTGGTAATAGTAGTGGGTTACATACTTTGGAACCTGAAACTGTGCCAGAATATACCCCAGGTCTTCAATCTGACGGATCGATTATTCGCTTAGCAAGTAATCGTAAAGTCAAGACTCCTTATAGGGTTAGCGGTATTGATGATGTTGCCAGTAGAAATAACTGGAAAGCATGGGTTTACCTTGCACCAGTCATCATCTTAGTCGTTATCTTCTTACTTTATCCTTTGATGAACACAATCTTTATTTCGTTCACAAAGAATTACAACTACACAAGTGGAAAATATGATGGATTCACACTCGATAACTTTGGAATTATTTTAAGAATTATTCCTTATATGAGTAGTGATGGTGAAGCTTGGGAAAAATCTTTCACTGATTGGGCTATTCCAAACACCTTCATTATTACATTCGTTACAGTTCCTGTTTCTATTTTCCTTGCGTTAATTATCTCTGTTGCTCTTAATTCTATTAAGGCATTCCAAAAATTCTTACAAACCGTATTCTTCCTACCTTACGTTACTAACTCTATCGCTATCGGTATGGTTTTCTCCGTTTTGTTCGATGACAAAGGTTTAATTAACTTCTTATTTGGATTACAACATGTGAATGGCATGGATCCAATGCACTGGATTTATAACACTCCAAGAGAAATCGCAATGATCCCTCTTTGTCTATTCATTGTTTGGAACAGCATTCCATTTAAAATCTTAATCTTGTTATCAGGCTTACAAGGCATTGATAAACAATACTATCAAGCTGCTCAAATTGACGCAGCACCAAAATGGAAAGTTTTTGGACGCATTACCGTTCCTCTACTTTCTCCTCAAATCTTATATTTGATGATTACATCATTTATTGGATCATTTAAGGAATACAACAGTATCGTCGCTATCTTTGGTAAACAAGGTGAAACATTCTCTGGTCAAAAGAATATGTATACCGTCGTCTTCTATGTCTACGATAACATTTCTGCTAATACCTCGTTCGCGGCTGCTGCTGCAGTCTTCTTATTCGTCATTATCTTAGTCTTTACTTTCATCCAATTCTGGGTGAGTAGTAAGAGAGTTCACTATTAGGAGGCAAATCAAGATGTCAGAAAAATTAGAAAATCAAGCAGTTGAAACTCCTAATACTTATATCGATTTTGCCGACGTAAGAGTTAATAAGAATTTAGTCTTATCAATTACTGAATCTAGCAAAACAGTCGATCAAATCAAATCCGCTGAGAAAGTCAGCCACATTATCTTTACAGCTCTCACATACATTTTCATTGTTGCGTTAGCCTTAATTGTTATCTTCCCATTCTATTGGATGATTATTACTTCTCTTAAGACTTACAATGAAATCACTCAAGAGACTCAAACATTCTTCCCTTCAGTTGTTATGTGGACAAACTACGTGTACGTGTTTCAACACTTTAATTTCTTAACTTATATGAAGAACACAATCGTGGTTGCTATCTTCTCAACGATTGGTACATTACTTACAACAATTTTCGCCGCCTTTGCATTCTCTAGATTAAAATTCAAAGGTCGTGAAGCGTTATTCATGGTTTTCTTAGCCACAATGATGATTCCAGGCGAAATGATGGTTATTTCTAACTATATTACTGTCGCTTCATTTGGTTGGATTACATCTTCCACTCATACTCAAACAATTACCGAAGCTTATGCCGCGATGATTGTTCCATTCTGGGTTAGTGTCTTCCATATTTATTTGTTAAGACAAAACTTCAAACAAATTCCAAATGAATTATATTTGGCGGCAAAAGTTGATGGTAAGAGTGACTGGTCATACTTATGGCAAGTCATGGTTCCTCTTGCGGCGCCAACTCTTATCTCTATTACCATCTTAAAATTCATGGGAACATGGAACTCCTATGTGTGGCCAAACTTAGTCACAGAAATTCCACAATACCGTTTGATTTCTAACGGTCTTCGTGAATCAAGCTTCCAAAACGCTGATTTAGGTACTATTGAATATGGTTACCAAATGGCAGCTTCTATCTTAGTTACCGTACCTCTATTCTTATTATTCGTCTTCTTCCGTAAATACATTATGAGAGGTGTTGGTAGAGCCGGTATTAAAGGATAATCGGTTTAATAAACCCGTAAAGTGGTTATTAATAAATTCATTAAATGACAATTTCAAGGAGGACTTTATGAAAATTAGTCGTTTAGCTATTACTGTTGCATCTGGCTTAATGAGTTTAAGCGTTGCAGGATGTAACAACAGACCAAACAAACTTAACATCGTCATTTGGACAACTTATAACGATAGTTACCAAACTATTTTGAATAACGCGGTTGCCGAATTTGAAAAAACACATCCAGATATCTCTGTTACAAACACAAAACAACAAGGCTCTTATCAAGATTTAGCTAAGAAATGTGTTGATGGTTTCGCAACAGACAACTATCCAGATATGGTTTGTGCTTACCCAGATTCAGTTGCTAACTTCTTAATGAATGGTAAATCTCTTAACATTCAACCATATATGGAAGATCCAGAAATTGGTTGGACACAAGAAGATTTAGAAGATATTCCAGAAGCATACATTGCTTTAGGACAAAATTATCCAATTCCAGGAACATATTCTTTACCAGCTTCTAAATCAACAGAAGCTATGTATTATAACCAAGATGTTCTTATCGGTTTAAATTTATCAGATGTTGATCCAACAATTAATGGTGGTAAACCATTAAATGATGCTTATTTCCAAAATATTACTTGGGAAGAAATGTTTGAAAAATTAATTCCTGCTCTTGAACTTAAAGATGCTCAACTCAAAGCAACTAGCTCAACAGGTACAGGATTAATTGATAAAGATACATTTGCTGACTGGGCATGGGTTGGTTATGACTCTGATGATAACTTCTTCATCACATTAGCAGAACAATACGGCTATGGTTATACTGGCATCAACCCAACTAATGGTTCTGGTGTCATTGAATTCAATAATGATGGCATGAAAAACCTTATGAAGAAATTCGTTGGTTATTACAAAAACCATTACTTCACCACAAAAGGTATTATTAAGCAAAACGTTAACTACCGTTCTACTAAAGACGCGATGTTATTCTCAATTGGTTCTACTGGTGGTGTTAAATATCAATTTGATGATAGTACAGCACACAACGTTGGTGTTGCCCCAATCCCACATCCAGAAGGAAAACAATTAAAGCTTATTTCTCAAGGACCAGATTTTGCATTCTTAAATCATAAAGATGAAAAAAGAGCAAAGGCCATTTGGGAATTCTTCAAATTATTCACAGGTACAAAATATAACACAGCTTGGGCATTAGCCTCTGGCTATTCACCAATTAGATACTCTGTTATGGGTACTGAAGAATATATGGATTATGCAAACTTCGAAGATAAAGATGAACATACATTAGATAGATTAACCGCACTTAACGCAACTTATGCCGCTAGTGTTGGTGAATATCAATTCTCATCTCCAGTCTTTAAAGGATCAGATGAAGCTCGTATTCAAGTCGGTACAATCTTTGCAGCATGTGCTGGAGCAGAAGATTTAGACAGCGCAATTGATGGAATTTTCTCAACAGCAGAATCTAACACAAGACTTAAGATGTAATTAATTCATAGGAGGTAAATCTATGAAAAGAAATATTAAATCATTCATGCTTTTACCATTAGCGGTTGGAATGCTCACAGGATGTGGCAATGACAACTTCAATGGTATTACGATCAAATTCTGGCATACTTTTGGTCAAACAATTCAAGATGCCTTAACAGAAAAAATTAATCTCTTTACAAAAGCGGTTAAAGAACACGACGGCGTTGATGTTCGTATTCAACTTGTTTATCAAGGTAGTTACGATGATGTCGCCAAAAAGATTTCTGATGGTTATAGCGTTGGTAATAGACCAAATATTTCTGTTGCTTACCCAGATAACGTTTCTGATTATCTTGGAATTGGAAAATCCGTTAACAAAGAATTTGTTGTTAATCTAGATTCATATATCAATAACGCAACTTATGGATTTGGAAAAGAATCCTGGTTAGGTGATCAATATGATGAAACAGATTTCGTTGAAGATTTCTACAACGAAGGCAAAAACTATTCTGTTGAAGGAACATATTCTCTTCCATTTATGAAATCTACAGAAATCATGTTCTATAACTTAGACTTAGTTAAAAGCGCTATGCCTGGCTATAGACCAGAAATTGGCAATTCCGAAACACAAATTGCTAATTACATGAAAAACCTTGATTGGGATGAATTCATGAATTTCTGCGCGTATATCAAAGAACATCTGAAAGAGATCCATAACGAATTAGTCGTTCCTCTATATTACGATAGTGACGCTAACTTTGTTATTACCAAATTATTCCAAAACGAAATCCCATATTCCTCAATTACAACAGAAGGAACAGGCACAATTGAATTTGGCACTGGTGAGAATAGACAAAAAACAATTGATATGCTCACTGAATTTAATACAGACTTTAAGAATGGATTATTCACAACACGTGGTATTGTCAATAAATATGGTAGTGATTACTTCACCAATTCCAAGTGTGTATTCTCAGTTGGCTCATCAGGTGGATCTGGTTATAACTTCCCACAAGCTGATGCTTTTGAAATTGGTGTTTGCCGTGTTCCTCATAGCAACAATAACCCATTATATGTTTCTCAAGGACCAACACTTGCCATCTTCTCTGATGATGGTTTAGGTGCTGAAGTAAACGAACAAACCAAACTTTACTCCTGGAGATTCGTTAAATTCATTACAAACGCCGAAATTAATGCTCAAATGTGTCTTAGAGGTTCAGAAGGTTATGCTCCTGTTCGTACAAGCGCATATGAAACCGCTTTATTCCAAGAATTTATGGAAGAAGGCGAAAACTATGCAAAATGCTACCAAGTTATCGTTGATGATATTAACGTTGACGCTGGATATTTAGTTTCTAAATGTTTCAAAGGTAGTGCTGCTCTTAGAGATGAAATCGGTTCTATGTTCACATCCGCTATTCAAGTCTCTGACACAAGCGAACTTTCAGGTCTAATTGATACCTGTATCAGTAATGCAAGACAAAAATTCTAGGAGGGTTCTTATATGAATTTAAAAAGATCGTTTATTAGAACAATTCTAACGGGTGCTCTCCTTATTTCAGGATTAGTTTCTTGTGGAAACAAAGGTCCTTATGAAGGAGACGCTAACTGGATTGATTACGCTCATAATGGTTCAGTTACTTTAAACCTTAATTACAATCAAAAGGATTTCTATGTTGATGGTGTTGGCCAATTTACATTAGCACACGCTATTGATGGAGATACTGCTCACTTTACTCCAATGGTGGATTCGACACACAGTGGATTAATGAAGGCTAGATTCTATGGCATTGATACTCCTGAATCAACCGGAAAAATCCAACAATATGGTCACGCAGCTTCTGAATACACCAAAGCAATTTTAAATGAGGCTAATGAAAATGGCACAATTGTCGTTTCATCCGCCCAAAATGACTACGGTGCACCTAACCCAGATAGTACTGGCAGCCGTTATGTTTCTCTTGTTTGGGTTAACTTAACTAAGAAAAACGCCGGCTTAAGTGAACTTTATTGTCTCAATCTTATGATTGTTCAAAAAGGTTTAAGCTGGGTTAAGAATGTTCAAGACATGCCACAATATGCCGATACATTCTATAAAGCTGAGCAACAAGCAAAAGATTACAAGCTCAATCTTCACTCTGGAAAAGATGATGGCTGGACAGATACAAGTGATTTTGAAACAGTTGACTTAATATCAATTAAAGATGCATTAGCAAATTCTCTTGCTGATCCAGATTACGAAAATCCATACGACAACAAAAACATTAAAGTTTGTGGTACAGTTGCTGGCTTCTCAAATCACATTCTCTATTTACAAGACTTTATCCTTAGAGACGAGGATGATCCAAATAGTGGAGAATATGTTGGTATTAACATTTTCGTTGGTATGGGTGGTATTCCATCTAAATTCACAAAACTTAATACCTATATCCAAGTTTGCGGTACATCTCAATACACAGATAACTATGGATTCCAAGTTACTAACACTCAAGGTAGATTCCCATACGGAACACCAACTAATGATGCTGATGCAAGAATTCTTCTTAAACCAGAAGAAAACATCGAACATAGATTAGATACACTTGAATACACAAAGAGTGAATTGAATGATGTTGCAAACGCTAAAAACCCATATAACTTAGATTGCTTAAATTGCCGTGTTAGTATTTCAGAAACATTAACAGTCAATAGAGTCTATGTTAGTGAATCAACCAGCAAAGAATTAACAATTTACTTTGAAGGTTGCGATTTCAACTGTTATGTTCCATTTAACTATTATGGCGATCCAGATAATAGATCATATCGTTGGGTTTTAGAAAGTGACTTTGTTGGAAGACAATTTACTCTTGAAGGAGTTTATGTCTATCACAAAACACAAAAAGGTGAAATTAAATTCCAAATTATTCCAAGCAAAGGTGAAGAATTTGTTTGGGTTCATTAATTAAAATAATTAATATTATATTAAGGAGGCAAGATTATGTATTGTTGCCATTGCGGTAAATATATCGATGAACATAAATTAGAAGCGAAAAAATCTTCTAGAGTTTTAAAGGATGAAAACGGAGAGCTCTTAGAAGTTAATGAAGACGCTCAAATTAATTATGTTTGTCCACAATGTGGCCATCTAATTCATGGAGATGTGACACCAGAAGATTTGAAATCACTTTCACAAGCTTCTCACTCGCAACTTCAAAGAGGAGCAAACAGTTTTGCTCGTGGAATGGCCTTAAACCTTATCGGCTTAATCATCGGTATTCTTGCCTTATCATTCTTCTTGTTATCGTTCCAAACTGTTGGAGGTGCGAAAGAGTTAAATACTACTAAATCCACCTTCTACATCTTTGTAGCGATGGCTGTAATCGCTGTTATTCTTTTAGGATTTGGTGTAGTGAACACTGTTATCGGTCTCAGAAAAAAGGTCACATATACCAAGTTGCTAAAAGACTTAAATAACAAGACCTTTGTTCAATAGAACATTGGCAAATTAATAATGTTGAGTAATAAAAAAGGAGGACATATGAAAAGCAAATTTTTATTACCACTAGTTTTACTTGGTGGTTTGACCCTCGTAGGATGTGGAAATCAACCTGCACCAGTCGGACCAGTTGTGACAACAACAGTTACAATTTCCAATAAAACTGCCTTACAAGCAGAGTGGCACGTTGGCGATGCCGGCCGTGAACTCAGCTTGACCCTTGATCCAGATGGCAACATTATGCAACTTATTGCAGATGGTGATCTCACAACAACATCAAGCAACAGCAACGTTGTTGGCGTTAGCGGTGTTGGCTTAAGCGCTCTTGGCGCAGGAACAGCCACAGTTACTGTTAATTACAAAGGTGCAACCGACACAGTTGAAATTACAGTTGCTGCAAAACAAACAGCTAAAGAAAAATATGGCGTTGCTCACGAAGGTACTGCAGAAGATCCATTCACTAACGAAGATGCTCTTACTGTTGCAGCACACGCTGACTACAATAGTGAAGACTATTACGTTAGAGGTGAAGTTGCTTCCTTCTACCACGCTCCAGGTTCAAGAACCGATGGTTATGTTTCATGGTTCTTAAAACCAGCAGAAGGAAAAACCGATAAATTTGAAATTTATAAATGTAAAAAAGCAGATGGTTCAGCTTTAACAGATGCTGATATCTGGGTTGGTGCTATTGCAACTGCTCATGGTACATTCACTGTCTATCAAGGACAATATGAAACAAGTGAAGGTTCTATTTTTGTTAAGAGTGAAGGTGAACCACCAGCACCAAGAACCACAATTCAATCTACATTTGCTGAAGTTTTAGCAGCAGGTAAAGCTCTTCCAGATGGTGGAGATACATACGATTACCATGAATTCACTGGATTCGTTACAAAGAAAGAAGGCAAAAACTTCTTCTTAACCGCTACTAAAGGTGAAGCCATTACAGATGTTAAAACAAATACATTTGAAATCTATAGCCCAGCAGACGCAGTCGCAGCTAAATTATTAAAAGACGCTGAAGTTAAAGTTAAAGCAGTCGTTAAAAACTACCACGATCAAATTGAAAATGGTAATACATTAGCAGCTGATGACGTTACAGTTATTACTGCTGGTAATCCTTGGGAATCTATCAAAGCTACAGTTACTGAAGCTAGAGCACTCATCGCAGCAGTCCCAGCTCCAGCTGTTTCTGAATTTGATTCTTCAAAAGATAAACCATCATTAAACAAAAACGTTAATAACGGTGCAACATATGAAGTTACAGGTATTGTTGTTAGCAAAGGCACTTGGAGCACCAAATACAATAACGCTGATTTCTTCATTGCTGATGCAGCAGCTGATCAAACCAACACATTACAAGTCTTCAGATATGCTGATAAGACAATCTTTGACGCATTACAAATTGGTGATACAGTCAAAGTTACATGTACATTAGTTGCTTACTTCACACTCAACAAAGACACAAGTGAAGTTACATTAGCAGCTTATGAAACAAGCGCTGGCCCAACAGTCGTTAACGAAGGCCAAGGCGGTGGCGGCGGTGGACAACAAACCGGTGTCACATTGACTCCAGGTACAAACGGTTCTGCAGCAGTCGTTAAAGTTGGAACAGCTGAAAATCCAGCAGTTAAAGTTGGTACAGGTTCCAAAGCTGGTGATATGACCATTTCTGGTATCCCAGCAACTGCTACAAAAGTTACTTTACACGCAGCAGCATGGAATGGTAAAACCGCAGTCTTAACTGTTACAGCAACAAATGCAACAGCTGACAAAGCTTCAGTTACATTAACTGCCGATACAGGCATTTCTGGTAACACTCCATTTACATTAGCAGGTTCTGAGGCAACATACGTTGTTGAACTCAACTTAACAAATGTTACCGGTGAAGTTTCAATTAAACTTGAAACAACAGACAAAGATAATGGCAGATTCGTCGTTTGGGGCGTCACAGCTGAATAATTAGTTTATTAGCTAAAAAATATTAGGGGCACCTTGTGTGCTCCTTTTATATTGCTTTTATTGTTTGTATAATGTTTTTGTTCTAGGAGATTTAGATTATGAAACTATTAATGTTATTCGCGGATGGTTTTGAAGATGTTGAAGCGGTAGCAACTCGTGATGTTCTTGTTAGAGCAGGGATTGAAGTAGTGGATGCCCGCATCAAAGAAGATGAGACAGTTATCTCATCACATAAAATGTATTTTAATCACTTTAAAAGGCTCTCTGAGGTGAATTTTGCTGAATTTAGTGGAATTATTCTTCCTGGAGGTTCTCGTGGCGTAAATAACCTTTTAAATAGCGATGAAGTAATTAAAACAGTTAAAGAGTTCGCTGACTCTAACAAATTAGTGTGTGCGATATGCGCTGCTCCGATGGTGCTAAATAAAGCAGGACTATTAAAAGGTAAAGACTTTACATGTTATCCAGGATGTGAAGTTGGGCTAGAAGGAAACTACACTGGAAAAGAAGTTGTGGTCCTAGAAAAGATGATTACTGCAAGGAGTATGTTATATAGTATTCCGTTCGGTTTAGCGATCATTGAAAAGCTCTTAGGAAAAGAAATTAGTAGCAAAATTTATCAACAAATTGCAGGAATAAGATAGTTTTTAAAAATAAAAAGATATTTTCTTGAAAACAGGCTCTCGAGAAGATATCTTTTTTACATAGAATACATCATTAGACTTATGAAAAAAGAACCATTCAACAATCAAAAGTACCTGAAGATTCAACGAGAATCGATTTTAAAACGCATTGAGAAATTTGGAGATAAGCTCTACCTCGAATTCGGTGGGAAGTTATTTGACGACTACCATGCGAGCAGAGTCTTGCCAGGCTTTAAAAGCGACTCCAAACTCCAAATGTTACTTGGCATCAAAAATAAAGTAGAAATGTTAATCGTTGTTAACGCGAATGATATTTCCTCAAATAAAGTTAGAAACGACACTTTAATTACATATCAAGAAGAAGTTGAAAGACTTATCGATACTTATCGAGAAGTTGGCTTATATGTTAGCAGTGTCGTTATTTCTTTTTATGAAAGCGGAATGTCCGTTGATAACTTCATTAAGAAGTTAGAAAATAACGGATTAAATGTCTACCGACATTATAAGATTAATGGATATCCACACAACATCCCTCTTATTCTTTCAGATGATGGATTAGGCAAAAACGAATATGTTAAAACCACTAAACCACTTGTGGTTGTTACCGCTCCTGGTCCAGGAAGTGGAAAGATGGCTACATGTTTATCTCAGCTTTATCACGAAAACAAAAATGGTGTTAGAGCAGGATACGCGAAATATGAAACATTCCCAGTGTGGAATTTGCCATTATCTCATCCAATCAATCTCGCTTATGAAGCGGCAACTGTCGATTTAGCGGATGTTAATATGATTGATCCATTCCACTTAGAGACTTATGGAATTACTGCGGTTAACTATAACCGTGATATTGAAGTCTTCCCATTACTTAAAAAAATCTTTGAACATATTTATGGCACTTCTCCATATAACTCTCCAACAGATATGGGAGTTAATATGATTGGATTTGCTATTGATGATGAAGAAAAAGTCAATAAAGCGTGTAATAGAGAAATCATTAGAAGATATTATCAAACAGAAAAGAACGTTTATCTTGGTCGATTCAAAGATGAAACTATCACTAAGATGGATATGTTAATTAATAAAGCCGGAGTTCCTATCACCGCTAGAAAATGTGTTGAAGCATGTTTAAAGGTTGCTGAAAAAGAAAACGAACCAGCAGTAGCGATTGAATTACCAAATGGTAAAATCATCACCGGTCATAGAAGCGCATTATTTGGTGCTTGTGCTGCCGCCTTATTAAACACTCTTAAGCATTTAGGAAAGATTGATAAAGACTTATATCTTCTTATGCCAGCGGTGCTTGAACCAATTAAAGAGCTTAAAACTAACTTCTTACATAGAAGTAACACTAGATTAAGAGCAGAAGAAGTTCTTGTTGCCTTATCAATTCAATCAAGAACTAATCCGTTAGCGGAACTTGCTATGAAGCAACTTCCTAAACTTGTTGGATGCGAAGCTCATAGTAGTACAATCCTCTCTGAAGTTGACTTAGGCACCTTAACTAGATTGGGCATTAGAGTCACTGAAGAACCAGTTTCTTATAAAAAGAAATTGTGGACAAATAACCAATAAGATCTCAGTAATGGGATCTTTTTTCTTTATAAAGAAATATAGTGGTTGTTGCTCTATCAATAAATTGATACAA
>JAEEGL014556376.1_pt1 | contig 14985 bp, 10 predicted proteins | sample 9134231 | NCBI WGS metagenome assembly JAEEGL01 (sample SAMN16246548, study PRJNA631951) | gut metagenome | biome: gut microbiome; feature: rumen; material: fiber-attached | host: Bos | place: Iran: Karaj | collected 2018-10
AGAACGCCGAATACGACAGTTTCAAGGAAGAAGCTGCTGAGAAATATCCCGTCACCGTCAACGAAGAACTTATCGAAGTCGACGCCTGACGGATCATAACTCAAAACAATGTCCGGGGTGCGGCAGCGTCGCCCCCGGACATTTTTGAAAACGTACCGGAAACGGTACGTAAGTTTTGATATAATCAGTGGGAAAGGAGGAGACGAAGATGGTAAGATTCATAATCGGCGCGGCGGGCTCCGGCAAGACGGAGCGCGTTCTTGAACTGATGAGGGAGACGTATGAAAAGACGGACAAAAGGGCGATCCTCCTCGTTCCCGAACAGCAGACGGTCGTCTTCGAGACGCTCCTCGCGGAGCGGTTCCCGCCCGAGGCGGCGCTGAGAGTCGAGGCGATGAGCTTCACCCGCCTCGCCAACTACGTCGCGAGGAAGAAGGGAGGTCTGTCCGGAGCGTCCGTGACTCCCGGCGCGAAAGCGCTCATAACGTGGCGCGCGATCGCGTCCGTGTGGGATTCTCTCTCGATCATCTCGTCCGACGCGAGAGGGGCTAAGGCCCAGCTTGTTCCGAGGATCTCGTCCGCGCGGGAGGAGCTGAAAAAGAATTCCGTCTCCGCCGCCGACGTCGAGGAGGCGCTTGATAAGGCGCGCGAGAACGGAGACGGGGACGATCCCGCGATCGTCAAACTGCACGATCTGTTCCTCGTTTCGTCCGCTTACGACTCGATCGTCAGGGAGGAACTCGGAGAAAACTACACCGAAACTTTCACGTCGGATACCGTACGCCGCGGCGCTGCGGAGGGAGTGTTCGACGGCACGGATATATATATCGACTCGTTTTATTCGCTGACGAAGGACGAGCTGCGCGTCGCGGAGGAACTGATCCGCGCCGCCGACGTCACCGTCACGGTATCGGTCGGGGACGTGAGTTCTCCTCTCCCTCACGAGATCCCCCCGAAGAATCTCTACGACAGGCTCAAGCGCTTCGCCGGCAACGTCACGAAGACCGTGACCGAATCTCCGGGAACGAACAAACGCGCCTCGACGAAGGAGCTCTTCGACGTCAGCGCGCGCCTTTTCGATTACGCCGGTACGGCGGACGCGGACAGCGGGCTGCCGTCCGTTCCCGATTCCGTAAGGGTCTTTTCCGTCAGGGACAGATACGAGGAGGCTGAGGCCGCCGCGTCCCTGATCGAGTCGATCGTACGGCGGGGAGGGCGGTATTCCGATATCGCGGTCATCGCGGGCGATCTCGGCGCGCTCGACGGAGTCGTCGAGAACTGCTTCGACCGCCACTCGATCCCGTGCTTCAGGACCGATCCGACTCCGCTCGAATCGGGTCCTCTCGCGCGCCATTTCATCTCGCTCCTCAAAATAGCGGGCGCATGGCGGCGCGAGGACGTGATACGACTCGTCAAGACGGGACTCACTCCCCTGACCGACGAGGAGGCGTGTTCGTTCGAACTGTACACCGAGGTCTGGAACGTCCGCGGCAGGCGGATGTTCTCCTCCCCGTGGAGCATGAACCCGGCAGGATACAGCAAGACAAAGAGAGACGCGGACAAAGCGCTCCTCGCGGCGGCGAACGACGCGAGAGATAAGATCATTCCGCCGATAGAGGCGTTCGTCTCCGTCTTCGACGACGGCGACGCCGACGTTTCCGTCATCTGCAAGGCTCTTATGCGTTACGCGGAACAGATCGGCCTTTACTCCGCGCTGACGGCGCGTTCGCGTGCGCTCTTCGCCGCGGGAGACAAGGACGGCGCGGCGCGGGAGATAGGCACGTTCCGCAAATTCTGCGACTGCTTCGACGAGATCGTAAAATATCTTCCGGGCGTGAAATGCGATGCCGAGGGATTTTCCGCGCTTCTGCGGTTCGCCATGACCGACGCCGGCGCGGGAGCTATCCCGACGGGCGTCGACGAGATCGCGCTCGGTTCCGCCGCGACGGTGAGGACCGGAGCGGTCCGCCACGTGATCCTGCTCGGGTGCGTCGAGGGTGAATTCCCCGGCTCGGGCTCCGACAGCGGTTTCTTCAACGACGTCGAAAAGGTGACGCTCGAAGGCGCCGGGATCACGCTTTTGCCCGGGAGCGAGGAGAAGGACGCGATGGAACTGCTGAGGTTCCACCGCAGCGCGTCGCTTCCGTCGGATTCGCTCACTCTGTTCGTTCCGTCGTCGTCGTTCGGCGAGGACTGCACCCCCTCGATCGGGGCGCAGCGGGTACTTGCCCTGACCGGTGAGAATGATCCCGTACCTTTCTCGTCTCTTCCGGTCGAAAAGAGGCTCTTTTCCCCGTCGGGGACCGACGCTGCGATCCGTTCCGCGTCGCTCTGCGGCAACGTTGAGGAAGAAAAACTGCTCAGAGGATTTGCGGGCGGCGGGTTTGCTTTCGTTCCCGCGCCGCCCGAAAAAGCGAGGGTGACCGCTGAAACGGCCTGCAAGGTCTTCGGCGGCAATATCATCCTGTCGCAGACGAAACTGACCGGATATGCAAAATGCCCGTTTTCGTATTACGTCAACCACGTGCTGAAGCTCGGGGACAGACAAAAAGCGGATATCTCTCCGCTTGACCGCGGAAACTTCGTACATAACGTGCTCGAGGGCTTTTTCTCCCGCGTGAAAAAAGAGGAGCTTCCTCTCGGGAGAGAGCGTACGGAGGAGATCTGCGACGGAATAATCGCGGAATACCTCGACGAAATTTTCGGCGGGGGACCGATAAGTGAAAAGATAAGATATCTGTTTGTCAGCTTGCGCCGCTCGGCGATCCTGTTCGTCGAAGCGGTACAGCGCGAGATGGCTCAGAGCAGGTTCGAGATCTTCTCGACGGAGCTGGGATTCGGCTTCAAGGGAATGCCGGAGTCGATGAAGGTCGCTCTGCCCGACGGCTCGTTCGTGGCGTTCAACGGAAAGATCGACCGGCTCGACGTTTACCGGTCGGGAAGAAAGACGTACGTGCGAGTCGTCGATTACAAAACGGGGGAGAAAAAATTCGATCTTGAAAAAATAATGAAAGGGATCGAAGCACAGCTCCTTATCTATCTCTTCTCCGTCTGGCATACGGAAGACGGCGGTCTTAAAGAGAAACTCGGCGGCGACGAGATCATTCCGGCAGGAGCGCTCTATTTCTATATTCCCTACGGCGCGAAAAAAGAGGACGGATTCAGGAACCGGGAACAGGGAGAAAAGATCGCGCTGGGCGAGACAAAACGCGACGGGATATATCTGGCGGACGACGACGTGCTCGACGCGATGGACAAAGGACGCTCGGGCGTTTACGTGCCGATCCCGGCGGGGCGGAGCAAAAAGAAGACAGAAGAGTCTTTCAAAACGCTCGAGGAATTCGGAGAGCTCTGTCAGCAGCTTGAGGAAGCCGTGGCGGCGATCGCCGGGCGTATGAAGAGCGGAGACTGCGGGGCGTCCCCCGACCTCGACGGCGGCGAAAGCCCGTGCAACTGGTGCGCCGGCGCCAAGGTATGCCGCAGTGCGGTAATAACGAAACGGGGGTGAGCGTTACGGACAACAACAGAATAGAGTGGACCGACGCGCAGCTTCTCGCACAGAGAAAGAGGGGGAACACCCTCGTCTCCGCCGCCGCGGGATCCGGGAAGACGGCGGTGCTGGTAGAAAAAATAATGAGGCTTCTGACCGTATCGGGGTGTTCCCTCGATCAGATGCTCGTCGTTACCTACACAAGGAACGCGGCGGACGAGCTGCGCTCCAAGATCAGAAAGAAACTGACTGAACGCGTCGCGACGGATCCGCTCGCCGCGCCTCATCTGAGCGAACTTCCGCGCGCGGTCATCGGAACGATCCACAGTTTTCTTCTGACGGTGATAAAAGAGAACTATGCCCTGCTCGGTCTCTCGCCGGGAGTCTCCGTCATCGACGATTCGGACGTCGGGGCCCTGAAGACGGCCGCGGCGGAAGAAACGGTCGAGGCGCTGTTCGCTGACCGGTCTGCCGTGATCCCCGAAAACGAGATGGGGATAGCAGGGATATGCGACGTCCTCGGCGGAACGGCGGATGCGGAGAAGGCGATCGTATCGATTTACGACAGTCTGAAGGAGCGCGGATACGGCGCCGAAAAACTCTCGGAATACGCGGACTCGCTCGAAGAGTGGTCGGAGAGACCTTTTCTCCTCTCGCCGTGGGGCGCGATAATGAAAGCCGGGATCGGCGAGCAGGCCGAACACGTAAGGCGTTTCGCGGAACCGCTCGTTCCCGAGATCGCACAGATCGCAGGCCAGGGAAAGACGGTCGAGGTCGCCGATAGGCTCTTCGAGTCGATCGGTATGTTTGATACGGCGCTGAGCGAGAATGATCTCGACGGACTTCGCCGCGCGGCGGCGACTTACGACAAGCATTTGTTCACGGTAGCTCAGAACTGCAACAATCATGAAGCTTCAAGACGTTTCGCGGCAGTTAAAGACGGCGCGAAAACCGCGCTGTTCCAAAGAGAGGGCCTCAACCTCAGCGAAGAAGAGACCGCCGCCGCAATGAAGGCGACGGCGAAATTTGCGCGCGGACTCGGCAGGGCGGTCGCAGCGTACGGCAAGGCTTTCGAAGAAAAGAAGAGAGAGCGCGGCCGCGTCGATTATCAGGACCTCGAGTCGTTCGCGTGCAGACTCTTCGTCGGAGAAGACGGGGAACCGACCGATATCGCCCGGAAGATCGGCGAGAGATTCCGCTTTATCTTCGTAGACGAGTATCAGGACGCGAACGGTGTTCAGGACGCTATATTCCGCGCGATCGGCGGCAACTCCGAGTTGTTCCTCGTCGGCGACGTCAAGCAGTCGATCTACAGGTTCCGCGGGGCGGAGCCGGCTGTGTTCTCAAGGTACCGCAGAGAATGGGAGAGCGTTTCCCCGGAAGACTGCGGCGGGGACGGCGACGTCTTCGAGCCGCACGAGGCGGGTATATTCATGAGCGAAAACTTCAGGTGTGCGCGTCCCATCGTCGATTTTTCGAATCTCGTTTCGCGGAGGACTTTCCCGTACGGGCACGTTCCGTTCTGTTCTGACGACGAGCTGATCTTCAGCGCGAAGACCGACGCGGAATGTCCGGTCTCGGTCTATCTCGTCCCCAATACGAAGGACGGGTTGACCGAAGAGGAGTTCACCGCGAAAAAGATAAAGGAGATGATCGGGACCGTCCCGTTCGGGAAGGAGCCGCTGAAGCCGGACGACTTTGCGATCCTCGTTCCGACGAACGACGGAGGCAAGGCGTATACGAAAGCGCTCGCAGCGCTCGGGATCCCCACCTCCGAATCGGTCGGAGAAAATCTGTCGGAGGCACCCGAGGTCATCCTTGCGCTCGATATTCTGAGATCCGTCGACAACCCGCTCAGGGACGGGGCTCTCGCGGGGATGATGTATTCGTCGGTCTTCGGCTTCTCGCTCGACGATCTTGTGAACATAAGAGTCAAATACCCCGACGGGACGCTTTATTCGGCCGTTTCGCGAACGGCGGAGGACGAAGCGGCGCAAGAAGGCGGCCTCAGAGCCAGATGCGCGGCGTTCCTCAACAGGCTGAACGGATACAGGGCGGCGGAGAGATCGTCCGCGGCGAACGTATTCGTTGAATATATCCTGAACGAATGCGGTATACTCGACGCTCCGGAAGTCACCGGGGTCCCGGACGGCGCGGAAAAAGTCCGCGCGCTGATCGACCTGTCGCGAAAGTACGAGGACGGCGTTTTCGGCGGGCTTTTCGGATTCCTCTCGTATATCGACGGGCTGATCGGTGTGAATAAATTCACCTATACCTCGGGAAAGGCCGGATCCGTCAGAATAATGACGGTCCACAAGTCGAAGGGGCTCGAGTTCCCCGTCTGTATCGTCGGAAAAGCGGATAAATCATACAGCAGCAAGGAATACGGCAAGACGCTCCAGTTCGATCCGGAGCTCGGGGTAGGGACCGTGCTCCCGGGAGAGGGCGGGTACACGAAATACGACACTCCCGTCCGTCGGGCGATCATCGAAAAAAAGAAAGCGGAAGATCACGAGGAACGTATGCGCCTCCTGTACGTCGCGATGACGAGGGCGCAGAACAAACTGATCATAACCGCGACCTGCGACCCCAAAAAGGAAAGAAACGGAGCCCTTGAGAAGGAGTGGATGATGGACAGGTCCGTCGTTATGGCGGCCACCAGCCCGCTCGACCACGTTCTCGGGGCGGCGCTCGCCGCACCGGAGTCCGTCTGCGAGACGGTAGACGTCTCGGAGGAGGGCTTTGAGATCAGGGGAGAGGAAACTCCCGAAGAAAAGGAAAAACGTGCCGCAAAGGAGGCCGCCGACTCGGAGATCCTGAAGCGGATCGAAGAAAATTTCGCGTTCGAGTATCCCTTCTCGTTCCTCTCTAATCTGCCGTCGAAGCTCGCCGTGTCGAAACTCTATCCGGAAGCGCTCGACGAGGGAGAGACGGCGCTGCCCGAAGACGAGGAGTTCGTCCTGCCTGACGGCGATATGCCGTACCCCACGTTCATGACGGGGACGACCGATTATTCGCCCGCCGAAAAGGGTACGGCGAACCACGTGTTCATGCAGTTCTGCGACTTTGACCGGCTCGCCGAGGGCGCCGTCAGGGAGGAGATAGACCGCCTCGTCGCCGAGGGGTTCATGACGGCGAAAATGGCGGAACTCGTCGAGGAGGACTTCGTCGTACGGTTCATCCGCGGAGATCTGTTCGCGCGGATGAGGAACGCGGCACAGACGTGGCGTGAGTTCAGGTTCAACGTTCGTCTGCCCGCGGCACAGTTCACCGCGGACGCCGAACTTGCCGAAAAGTTCGAAAAAGCGGACGCGCGCGTCACCGTGCAGGGTGTCTTCGACTGCGTGTTCCGCGAAAAGGACGGAACGCTCGTCCTCGTCGACTACAAGACGGACGCCATGACGTCATACGACCGCTCTCACCCCGGCGCGTTTGCCGAGAGGCTGAGAGAGAGACATAAAACGCAGCTCTCGTACTACAGAGAGGCGGCGGCGCTCATCTTCGGGCGCGCGCCGGACGAGACGCTGATCTGGTCGCTCGCCATGGGCGAAGCGGTAGAGATCAAATAAGGAGCAGACATGAAAAACGTATTCATTACAGGCGCGTCGGGCGGGATCGGCTCCGCGGCGGCCGTGCGGTTCGCCGCGGCGGGATACACCGTCTTCGCCGGATACAATTCGGGGGACGGGGCGGCGGAGGAACTTTGCCGCAGCACGGGCGCGATCCCCGTCAGGATCGACGTCTCGGACGAGGCGTCCGTGAACGCGGCGTTCCGGTTTATCGAAGAGAAAGCCGGCGGAGTCGACGTTCTGGTCAACTGCGCGGGTATCGCCTCGATCCGTCTTTTCGACGAGATCACCGCCGAGGAGTGGGACAGGACGTTTGCCGTCAACGTCAGGGGCTCGTTCCTGACGTCGCGCGCCGCCGTGCCGTATATGATAAGACAAAAGTCAGGCAAGATCGTAAACGTATCTTCGATGTGGGGGGTAACGGGCGCGTCGTGCGAGGTCCACTACTCCGCGTCCAAAGCGGCGGTCATCGGAATGACCAAGGCGCTCGCGAAGGAACTCGCGCCGTCGGGGATAACCGTCAACTGCGTGGCTCCCGGCGCGATCGAAACGAAGATGATCGCCCATATGAGCGAGGCGGACAAAAAAGAGTTCGAAAAAGAGATCCCGCTCGGCCGCATCGGGATGCCGGACGACGTCGCGGGCGTGATCCTCTTTCTCGCGTCGCCCGACGCGGACTATATCACGGGGAGCGTGATCTGTCCGGACGGCGGCGTGACGATATAGATCGGGACGGAGCGAAATTACTTGATTTTTCGACCCTTGAAGTGATATACTTATAACAGTAAAAACAGTTGGAGGCAAAAATGAAAAATCACGGAATCAAGATACTCTCGGCGATCCTCGCCATGATCATACTCTCGGCGGCTCTCGTTTCCTGTATGAGAGAAGACGATCCCGGAGGAGCGGGCAGAACGGTCCCGTCGACGGAGGCGCAGACCGCGCCGGAGCCGTCGGGCACCGACGGGCCGGAAACGGCTCCCGCGACCGAAACGGAAACGGAGACGGAGCAGGGCGGTATCCTGCCGCCTCCCGCGGGAACGGTCTCGAGACCGGCGGATCTGTCTGCGATCAACGCGATCCCGAGAGACTTTTTCCCGGACGCCGCAGACGACGGTCAGGGAACGTGGTACATGGGCAAAACCGTGTACGACGAGACGACCGGAGAGATCTCGACCGTTTTCGAGAGGGACGACGAAACGCTCGCGACGCTTGAAAAATACGGCGGCATCTACCTCAAGAACGCCGACCAGAAGGTCGTATATCTTACGTTCGACTGCGGTTACGAGAACGGCAACACTCCGCTGATCCTTGACGTGCTCAAAGAAAAGAACGCGAAGGGGATATTCTTTGTGACCGGCGCGTACATAGACACGTCGTCCGATATCATCCAGAGGATGCTCGACGAGGGCCACCTCGTCGGCACGCACACTAACAATCACAAGAACATGGCGCTGCTCTCCGCGGAGGAGTTCATCGACGAGATCCTCTCCAACGAGGAGAAACTGAAATCGCATATTCCGAACGCGCCCGATATGATCTATTACCGTCCGCCGATGGGCGCGACGTCCGAGTGGGCGCTCGCGATGGCGCAGGCGATGGGACTCACGACCGTCATGTGGTCGTGGACGCAGTACGACTACGATCCGGACAATCAGCCCGATCCGTATACCGCGCTTGAAAACGCGAAGAGCGGGCTGCGCCCCGGGTGCGTCTATCTGCTCCACGCGGTCTCGTCGACGAACGCCGCGATCCTCGGCGATCTGATAGACTTCATCCGCGCGCAGGGGTATGAGATAAGAAGACTGGATCAATAATAATGAACAAGACGATCAAAATACTGTCGGCGCTCCTCGCGCTCGCGTTCGTCTTCGCGGCGGTTTCCTGCTCGGGGACGAACGAACCCGGTCAGGGCGGCGCGGGAAGGCAGACTTCGACACTTCCGGCGGACGAAACGGGGACTGTACCCGCGGGCAGCGGGACGGAAAGCGAGACGGCGGCGCCGCTTCCGTCGACAGCCGACGGATGGGCGTCAGTGACCGGAAGCTACGCCGCGGGGGATCTCGTATATACCCGCGCCGACGGCACGACTCTTTCCGACTTTTCGTTCCTCGATTCCGCCTCGCACGAGTATATGCCCGATTCGGGCGACCCGGACACCGGGTCGTGGTACTGCGGCAAGACGGAGCGCGACCTCGCGACGGGAGAGGTCACGAAAGTGTGGGACAGAGCGCCCGAAACGCTTGCGCTGCTTGAAAAATACGGCGTTATCTACCGCGGCGACGAGACGAGAAAGGTCTGCTATCTCACGTTCGACTGCGGGTTTGACAACGGGAACACCGGAAAGATCCTCGACGTGCTGAAAGAGAAGAACGTGAAGGGGCTCTTCGTTCTGAACGGCCACTTCATCGAATCGGCTCCCGACCTCGTCAAAAGGATGGTCGACGAGGGCCATATCGTAGGCAACCACGGGCGGAACCACGTCAACATGGCGCGCGTTTCGGTAGACGAATTCATCGCCGAGGTCGAGGAGAATAACGCGCTTCTGCGGCAGCTCGTTCCCGGCGCGCCGTACATGACGTACTACCGCCCGCCTTACGGGACGGTGACCGAGTGGGATATGGCGCTTGCACAGGCGATGGGCCTGAAGAACGTGCTTTATTCCTGGACTTACTACGATTACAACGAGGACGCGCAGCCCGATCCCGCGGAATCGCTCGATCAGGTACTGAGAGGGCTTCATCCCGGATGCGTCTTTATGTTCCACCCCATCTCGTCGACGGACGCCGCGATAATGGGCGACGTGATCGACGGGATCCGTGCTGCGGGATACGAGATAGAAACGGTCGATAAGATCGGGTGACGGAGATCACCCTGAAAAATAAGGAGGAGAGCAAATGGATATCAAGGCTGAAATCGAAAAGGCAGTAGCGAAGATCACAGGCGACAACTCCAAAATCGACGCATTCAAAAAGGATCCGGTCGGGACGGTCAAGTCGGTCCTCGGCGCCGGCGCGGCGAAGGACCTGATCGACAAGGTGGTCGCGGCGGTCAAGTCGGCGCTCGGCTCGGGCGGCATCGGCGAGGTCGCAAAGAAGGCGGCCGGCGGAGTCGGCGACGTGGCGAAGAAAGCCGGCGACGCGATCGGCGGGCTGTTCGGCAAAAAGGACGACTGACAAATCAAAAAAAGAAACCGGAGATCACGTCTCCGGTTTTTCTTTTGCAGATTTACGGTATCTTCATTGCGACAACCGTAGGGAGGCATCCCCAGATGCCTCCGTGATAGAATTATGCTTTGCGAAACTAATAGCGCTTTCCCTCGCGGGAGATCTGAAGCGCATTAACCACCAAGATAGACGAAGGGTGTCGTCAGCGCTCCTGCGTGATTGAACTCTTTTTTCTCTAGAGAAAAAAGCCTTCACTGAAAAAAGATGTCGTTCTTCTTTGCCTTTGCAAGGCAAAGAAGGGTGAGGGAGGAATCATTCGCCGGGGATATTCGGCAGATGGACTTTTTAGAAAAGAACCCCGGCTCATAACCTCATGCCCGATTGCGGTTCCCGAAATCGCAGGCTCCGCTCACGCATCGCGCGATTTCGACCGCTGCTCCGGTCTCGCCGTCGCTTCACCCGCCCCCGGCGGCGCTCGGCGATCCCGCCCAAGGACCTTCCCCTCCCACCTCGCGACAGAGTCACATCATCTTGATAATCAGCGCCGCGAAGTGGAAATAAAACATTTCTTCGTTTTTCTCGTTCACCGAAACTTGAAGTCAGATAAAGACCTTCGGCGAGACGAGGTGGTGTCGGCGATTCGTGCTGATGGATCAGGTTTGTGTTGAAGATACCGAACAATTTTTGTTTTTCTCTTTTTTATGTTGGAAACATAGTAAGAAAAAACCACCGGCGGAAGTATTTCCGCCGGCAATTATTGAAGTTTCTTGGGGGTCCGGGGGATTCTTTTCAAAGACGCCCCCGGGTTTTTATTCCGGTAACTGCACGTCCTTGCCGCCGCTCCGTATGAAGCGCGGAAGACGGCGCCGCTTTATTCCTTGTTTTCCGCCGCTTCGGTCAGGAGTCCCTTGATACTGTCGAGCCTGTTCTTTTCTTTTTCGTCTATACCGGAAAATTCAGCCTCCCACCTCGCCTGTTCTTCGTAATCATCGGGGCAATAATACCCGCTTCTGATCATTTCGATCATTTTGAGTATTGAGGGCTGATATCCTCTTTCGGCGGACTCGAAGTAATACTCGCGGCAGTTATTTCCGTTGAAAGGCGTATCAAACATAAGGCACGTCTCGTTCAGCCACGCGAAGATGTAGGCGGCGCGGTCGTTTCTGCTCATGGCGGCTTTCTTAACGAGCGACAAGCCGTACGATCTGTCTTTTCCGCTTACGATCATATGTATACCGAACAGGAACAGGGCGTCCGTCTGAACGTTGTCTTTGTCAAATGCGGCTTTTCTGAGTTTCGCGAGATCCTCTCTGCTTCCGTACAGGAGCGGGTAAAGCGTATCGAAAGCAGCGTCTTCCCGTTTTCTCGTTTCCGCGTCTTTTGCGCTGACCGTGCTTTTTGTTTCTGAGGCGAGTCGGCTTTTTCCTTCGTCGAAATAGATCTCTATTTCGCTGAATACTTCTTCTTTTGAACGCGCCGCTTTTTCGTCGGTGAAGATCAGTCTGCCGTAAAACTCATCGATCTGTTTTTCGTCGGGAATATCCGGGAAATTACCGAAGGTTTTCAGGATGGCGTCGCAGAGATCCGCGTCGTCGCTGATGAAGTAAGGTTTCGTTTCCTGAAAAATGAATTCCTCATCGCCGAACTTTACGACGTCACCGGGTGCGATCGTTCTTTCTTCCTCCGCGGACAGTCTGTACCTGTTCAGAAACGTTCCGTTTGAGGCGTTGATATTCCGCAGCGTGCAGGTCCGCCCGGAAACGGTTATCGAGGCGTGTATTAAACTGACGTAGTTGCTGCTCAGAACCACCGAGGCTTTTCGTGAATCTCTTCCTACGATATTCAGACCGTCTTTCAGGGCATAACTCGTTTTTTTGCCGCCGACCGATTCCAATCGGAAAGAGGAGGCTCGTCCGCCCTCGTCTTCCGACGGCGCATCCCGCCTCGCTCCCACCGCGGCTGAAACGCTGTTCAGAATCTTTTTCGTTTCATCGGAGTCACGGTCAATTTTTTGTACGGCAACAACCTGACAGGAACCGAGTACGAATTCAAATTCATCATTCAGCATAACGTCTTCTATCTGAACCGGAATAACCGGTTTGTGATAGTTGATCGCTCTTTCAACTTCTTTAATCACCCACTCGGATCTTTGCGCCGCATTGGATAGCAGGAGAATAAGGCAGGAGCAGTCTTTCAGCGCATGATTAATCTCTTTCATATAGGAACTTCCCGCAGGAATGTCGCCGGGCGCCATCCACGTGTCTATTCCTTTGCCGTTCAACAATTCTTTTAAAGCGTCGGCTGCCGACTGATTTTTAGAACTGTAACTTATAAATGCATAACCCATAATCTGACCTTGACCCTCTTAAATATTTTGTGAGTTCACTCAAATTTTTCCATTCGTTTCGGAGATGAAATTCCGTATTTATAATACTATCAAAAGTCGATGCTTGTCAACCGCATACGGGAGCGGTATCGAAAAAACGGGTAAAAACCCGCCGGCGGAAGTATTTCCGCCGGCTTTTTTGACTTGGTCATAATGAAGTTTCTTGAAGGGGTGCGGGGGAACTTCTCCCCAAAGAAGTTCCCCCGTGTATTATTCAGGCAACTGCACGTCTTTAGTATTCAGCGTTCCGTGGACGCGTTCGGTATAGTCGACGTTCGTGCGGGCGAGGAACGCTATGTGGTTGTTCAGCGTTCTGTTCTCGCGCGCGGCGGCGGCGACGAGTTTTTTGTACAGTCCTTCTTCCATGCGGACCTCGAAGGTCACCTTGTTCTTTCCTGCCATACTGCGCGTCCTCCTCAGGTCATTTTTTCCTGTTTGACTTTCTTGTCGATCACGTGGCGCGAGGCGAGCTCGTTTATCACGTCCGCGGGGGTGATGCCGGCCTCGCACATCAGGACCATCACATGATACATCAGGTCGGCGATCTCGTATATCGTCTCCTTTTTATCCTCCGCCTTGGCGGCGATAATGACCTCGGTGCACTCCTCGCCCACCTTTTTCAGTATCTTGTCGAGCCCTTTCTCGAACAGATACGTCGTATAGGAGCCCTCTTTGCCGTTCACTTTCCTGTCGCGGATCAGATCCATCAGCGCGTCCGGAGTGAAATCGGCGACCTCGTCGGAGACGAACAGATCGTCGTTGAAGCACGAATCGGTCCCCAGATGGCACGCCGGGCCGTCCTTGCCGACGACGACGACGAGCGCGTCGCGGTCGCAATCGGCGGTGATACGAGCCACGTGCTGAACGTTGCCGGAGGTCTCTCCCTTCCGCCACAACTGCTGACGCGAGCGGGAGAAGAAGCACGTCCGTCCTTCCCTCAGGGTGATCTCGACGCTCTCCCTGTTCATATACGCCACGGTCAGCACTTTGCGCGACACGTTGTCCACGACGACGGCGGGTATCAGCCCTTTCTCGTCGAATTTCAGATCGTTAACCGTAATATCAGCCATCGTTTTTCTCCCCAATCCTTACCGGGATCCCCTCGGCGGCGAGCGCCGCTTTCAGATCTCCGATTTTTATCTGCCCGAAATGGAATACCGACGCCGCAAGACCCGCGTCCACGCCCGGCACCTCGCGGAAGAGCGTCACGAAATCCTCCACGGATCCCGCGCCTCCCGACGCGATCACCGGAACGCTCACCGCCGCGCAAACCGCGCGCAGCATCTCAAGATCGAACCCTCCGCGCACGCCGTCCGTATCCATACTGTTCAGGACCACTTCGCCCGCGCCGTCCCCGACACAGCGTCTGATCCACTCGACCGCCTCGAGCCCCGTATCGTCCGTGCCCCCACGGGCGAAGACGCGGAACTCGCCGTTCACTCTTTTCACGTCGGCGGAGATCACGACGCACTGATCGCCGTATCTCTTCGCCGCCTCGCCGATCAGGGACGGATCCCTGATCGCGCCGGAGTTGACGCTCACCTTGTCCGCCCCGCAGCGCAGAACGCGCTCGAAATCGGAGAGCGTCGACACGCCGCCGCCGACGGTCAGCGGTATGAACACGCTCCGCGCCGCCTCGGCGAGGATGTCCGTGAAAATGCGCCTGTCCTCTGCTGACGCCGTAATGTCGTAAAAGACGAGCTCGTCCGCTCCCGCGTCGCTGTAATAGGAGGCGAGCGCGACGGGCGAATCGACGTCGGCGAGATCCTTGAAGTTGACGCCCTTTACCACTCTGCCGTCGCGGACGTCGAGGCACGGAATGATCCTTTTCGTTATCATGAAGCCACCTCCGCCGCTATCAGCGCGTCGGCGAGCGTGATCTCGCCGGCGTAAAGCGCGCGCCCGAGGATCGCCCCGCACACGCCCGCCTCGGCGAGCGCCTTTATGTCGCCGACGGACGCTATCCCGCCCGAGGCGACGATACCGACGGGCAGCTCCGCCGTCATTCTGCGGTAAAGATCGAGATTCGCACCCTTCTTCTCCCCGTCGCGGGAGATGTCGGTCACGATCACCGTGCCGACGCCGAGCGAACCCATGCGTTTTACGAAGTCGAACAGTTCCTCGCCCGAGGACTGCAGCCACCCTCTGACGGCGATCACGCCGTCGCGCGCGTCCGCGCCCACGACGATACGCTCGCCGTACTTGCCGCACATATCGCGGGTGAACTCTTCGTTTTCCGCCGCGGCTGTGCCGAGGATCACGCGGTAAGCGCCCGCGTCGAGGTACGTTTTCACGCTTTCCTCGTCGCGCACGCCGCCCCCGACTTCGACTTTGAGGGAGGTCTCCCTTATTATTCTTTTTATCACTTCTTCG
>JAEEGL010213094.1_pt1 | contig 14984 bp, 14 predicted proteins | sample 9134231 | NCBI WGS metagenome assembly JAEEGL01 (sample SAMN16246548, study PRJNA631951) | gut metagenome | biome: gut microbiome; feature: rumen; material: fiber-attached | host: Bos | place: Iran: Karaj | collected 2018-10
GTCATTGATGGCAAAAAACTTCCTTTAGATTGACTAGTCTACAGAACAAAAGAAAACACTGCTAGATTTGATGAATTAATTCCTTTAATTTTGAATTATTTCATCAAAAAAAATAAAATATTTTATATCAACAAAGAAAGTGATTGATTTCACTGATTAATTACAACCCAACAACTCCATGATAAAAATGCTTACAAAATAAGAAGATTTTCAACTTCAGACACTCTTAGAAATACTGCATTGGATACTAACAATGAAGGATATAGCATCAGTTTCTATACAGAAGACAAAAAATGATATTGATACCCTAATTTTTATGTTATCAATTTATGAGATCTTTGAGACTTTATTAATCTAGAAAAACTTGCTGCTTAAATTTCCTCAAGCAATTCTGTAATTATTCAATTATAACAATCCATTCATTCATCAGTGAGTACGAATCCATTTTCACGTAATTTTAAAAATCCATTTTCTTCATACAGTTTTATTTTTTCTGAATAATCTTTTACGAGAACTGATTTAAATTTTGAGATATCATCAATTCATCTATCTGTACGCAGTGAAAGAAAAAATGATTCAATTAAATAATCTGATTGAAACATAGGCTGAATAGCAGACTCTGCTAATTTTTCATTTCAAATATATTTTGGAAAATATGGAGTATTAGTTCGACGTATTCCACATAGTCATTCTGCGTATAGCGAAGAAGCGACTTCTTTTAGATTTTCAACGATAGCTCAGAAATATGGACTCTTAGCATTTATAAATGATGACGCAGAAAGTCATAATCACAAATAGTCTTCCATCTCTCGATAAACTCTATTGTGAATACTCGACTTCCCTACTGCAGCAAAATTGGATATTTCATAACGTTTATATCATCAGTCCTGAATTATATTTTTAAGAATATCAAACTCCTCATATATCTCATCTTCATTTCAGAATAATCATGATTGTTGAATTATAGCTGAAGTTCATTCAGGATTTTTCTTCCGTTTTTGATGTTCAAAAAGTTCCAGCATGTATAGTGAAAAACTATCTGCGAATCATGAATTTACGAAATCCTGAAAAAATTCTAAAGCTGATGGAGTCCACAGTTGAAAATCTCACTTTTTGGTTTGATTAAAAACTCCAAATGCCATAAAATCAAAATTATATACACTATTTTCTAGTTTCAAATCGCGTAATCAACGCAGAAAATCTACCATTCCAGGAAATGTATACGGACGTCACGCATTTTCTAAAACTCAATTATCCAAACTTTGAATTCAAAATGAAAAACGAACTCTTGGATATTTTTTGAACGATTTCTGAAGTTCTGAAACAAATTCATAAATCTGGTCCTGTGGAAATGGATTACATTCAAAACTGAGTTCTCCCACATTTTCACAATCAAAAACCTCCTCACAATGATGAATCAGCTTTTTTATTTCTTCTGCTCATACCAAATTTGGCGTTCATCATCCGAAATATATCGTTCTAATCTCTGCTTTTCAGAATACTTTTCACCACCCGTCTATTTCTGAATGTAAATTATTCAAATAATTCTGAATCATTTCATCGTCTGGATTTTGAACTACAGAAAAACTGCAATATGGACAGTTTTTCACACAAAATGGAATATGAATATAGAGTGATAACATCAGCCAAAATCAGAATAATCAAAACGAAATATATATACAGTTTTATACAAATATTTCAAATCCTTAAAAAAGCAAGATAAATACATAAAAAATCCCACCCAAAATTTGCATTTTTTTGCATTTTAGAGTATAATCAGTTATGTTTTATTTTATATCAAACCAAAACAAAAAATGGCAAACATCATTCTTTCAAAGCTTTTCGCTAAAAAGCCAAAGAACAAAAGACAAGTAACTGCACTTTTTACAGATGATGACAAATTTTTAACACTAAAAGTTCTTCCCCTTCCCGTAAAAAATGCTGACACATTTACTTCAGTACTAAACGAACAGCAAGCGCTATGATTCTGAATCACAGCTTCTGATAAAATAACTATAACTAAATCAAATGGAGAAAAATTCGTAACAAACGTTGCCGTTTCCTCAAAAGTTCCAGCATGAAATTTATGAGTTTATGAAAACGTAATTGAAAGATTTCCATTAGAAAAAGATGAAATTATTGCTATAGAAGTTGCAGAATCTAGTTCCATGGCTAATGAAGCTATCAGAAAAAAAATGAAATGAGAAACTATCTCATATGATGAAATGTATGCAATCATCAAAGACATTTCAGAATGAAAACTTAGTGAAGTAATGATGACATACTACGTTGCTTCCAGCTTCTTCTATCCTACTACAGATGAAGAAATGTATCAAACTGCAAAAGCTATGGCTGAATGTGGAGTAATGTTCAAATATCCAAAATGAGAAATAGTTGCGGATAAACACTGTATTGGTTGAGTACCAGGAAATGAAACAACTATGATTATGATCCCTATCTTAGCTAGTCTGGGAATTAAAATGCCAAAGAATTTTTCGAAAGCTATCACTTCTCCAGCTGCAACTGGTGAATGCGTAAACGTTTTGATGGATATCAATTTCGATAAAGCATGAATTGAAAAACTAATTAAAGATAATAATTGTTGTCTAGTTTGGTGATGATGATTAGATTTAGCTCCAGCTGACGACAAATTAATTAGAGTACAATATCCTTTAGCTATGCAATCCAGAGCAAAAGTAGTATCAAGTATCATGGCTAAAAAATATGCAATGTGAGTAACTCACTCTGTAATCGATATTCCAGTTTGAGCAACTGCTAAAGTTACAACAATGGAAGAAGCCCTAGATTGGAAACAAAAGTTTGAGTATGTTGGTAAAAAACTCTGAATGAAAATGACAGTTCAAATTACTCCTGCAAATGAAGTTATTGGAAATTGAGTTTGAGCTGTTTTACAAGTAAGAGAAGTACTCAGAGTATTACAACAACATGAAAAAAGACCTTTAGATTTGGAAGCTAAGGCCGTTTTCCTAGCCAGTAAAATTATTGAAATAGTTGGACTTGCAAAAGGTAAAAAAGAATCTGAACGCCTTGCAAGGAAACAGCTTCAATCATGAGCAGCTCGAAAAATGATGCAAAAAATCATTAAATCCCAAAATGGATTAAACCCAGATATTAAAAGTGAAGATCTTAAACCATGAATCTTTACAAAGGAAATTTTAGCTGAAAAAGACGGTAAAGTTAAAAAAGTAGATTTACACAACATCAACCACATTGCTAGAAGACTTGGATGTCCAGCAATTGATGAAGCTGGTATCTATATATCAAAAAGACTTGGAGATAAAGTTAAAAAATGAGATGTATTATTCACTATGTATTCTACATCTGAAGCTAAAATTGATTTAGCATTAGAACAGAATACTGAAAAACCTGCAATGACTATCGAATAAAATTTATATTATAATAAAACAAAATGCCTTGAATTATTGCAACAATCTGACCGGCAACACAATCTCCAGAGAAATTGAAGCAGCTATACGATAATTGAGTCAGGATTCTGAGATTTAACTGTTCCCATGCAACTCACGACTGGATGAAGGAAGTCATAAAGTCAGCAAGAGAAGTTGAACGTACAGTATGAAACAGATTTGCATTTCTCCTGGATACCAAATGACCTGGAATTAGAACCTGAGAATTAGAAAGTCCCGTTGATTATGTAAAATGAGAAGAAATCAAAATCGTAGTAGATTCTTCCCTCGTAAAAAACGAAAAAATTATGTATGTAGACTACCCTTACATCATAAAAGATGTAGAAATCTGAAGTCTGGTAAGGATAGAATCATGATTATTGGACATCAGAATTACCAAAAAAGCTACAAATTACATTGTCTGAATAGCTGAAAATGATGCAACTATCACATCGAGAAGACATGTAAATTTACCAGGGATTCCAATCAGATTACCATGACTTACTGATAAAGATAAAGATGATATCCTATTCGGAATCGAACAAAATATGTCATATGTTGCACTTAGTTTTGCTAGAAAAGAAGAAGATATTCAAGAATTAAAGGAGTTCATGTATAAAAATGGATGAGCACACTTAAAAGTAATTGCCAAAATAGAGAATCAAGAATGAATCGATAATATTGCTTGAATTATAAGAAGTGCCGATGCAATCATGGTAGCTAGATGAGATTTAGGAGCTGAAGTCCCAGTAGAAACTATTCCATCTCATCAAATTAATCTAATTCAAAAGACAAAAAGAAAATGAAAAAAAGTAATTGTCGCCACCCAAATGCTTGAAAGTATGATAAATAATAATTTGCCAACTAGAGCTGAAGTATCTGATATATTTTATGCAGTTTCACAGTGAGCTGACTACCTCATGCTATCATGAGAAACATCAATGTGAAAGCATCCGGTCGCTTGTATCAAAGTGATGAATAAAATCATCAACGAAGCGGAAAAATATATTTAACTTTAGCCTAGACTAATTTAGTCCTATTTAATTCTATAAATAATACAAAATGAAAAAAGAAAACTCAAAAGAAAACAAATTTATCTTACGATTCGATGAAATCGGAATCGAAGATGTACCTTATGTAGGAGGTAAAAATGCCTCACTTGGAGAAATGTATAGAAATCTTGTTCCAAAAGGAGTAAACATTCCAAACGGATTTGCTATTACAGCTTATGCTTACCGTTATTTATTAAAAGAAACGTGAGCAGATAAGAAGATTAAAGAAATTCTATCAGATTTGGATACTTCTGATATGGATAACTTAGCTCAAAGAGGATCTAGAGTTAGATCTTTAATTAAATCTCTAGAATTCCCTGAAGATTTGACTAAAGCAATCATCGAATCATACAAAAAAATGGAAAAAATCTACTGAAAAAATGTAGATGTTGCTGTTAGAAGTTCTGCAACTGCAGAAGACCTTCCTGACGCTTCATTCGCAGGACAGCAGGATACATACTTGAATATCTTCGGTTATGAATCAATTATCGATGCATGTAAAAGATGTTTCGCATCATTATTTACAAATAGAGCTATTTCATACAGACAAGATAAACATTTCGACCACTTCTCTATTGCACTTTCAATTACTGTACAAAAAATGGTAAGAAGTGACCTAGCATGTAGTGGAGTAATGTTTTCAATCGATACTGAATCAGGATTTAAAGATGCTGTACTTTTGACTGGTGCTTATGGACTAGGAGAAAATGTAGTACAAGGTGCTGTAAATCCAGACGAATGGTATATTTTCAAGCCATCACTTAGAAAAGGAAAGAAAGCTATTCTTTCTAAGAAAGTTGGAGAAAAAGCTATCAAAATGATTTACTCAAATTCTGGAGTAGCTCCTACTAAAAATATTTCAGTACCTGAAGCTGATAGAAAAAAGCTCACTCTTACAGATGATGAAGTAATAAATCTTGCTAAACAAGTAGTTATTATTGAAGACCATTATTCTAAAAAGAAGTGAAAATTCTGTCCAATGGATACAGAATGGGCTAAAGATGGAAAGACTGGTGAATTATTCATCGTTCAAGCTAGACCTGAAACAGTTCACTCAAATACAGATATGTCAGTTTTGAAAACTTATGAACTAGAAAAGAAAGGTGAAGTTATCGTTCAAGGAAGATCTGTATGAGAAAAAATTGGATCATGAAAAGCTAACGTAATCAAAGATGTTTCACTCATTAGCGAATTCAAAAAAGGTGAAGTTTTGGTAACTGATATGACTGATCCTGACTGGGAGCCAATTATGAAAATTGCTTCAGCTATCGTAACAAATAGATGAGGAAGAACTTGTCACGCTGCTATCATTTCTCGTGAATTAGGAATTCCATGTGTAGTAGGAACTAATAACGGAACTGAAGTAATTCCTCAAGGAAAAGATATTACAGTAGACTGTAGTGGAGGTAGTGCTGGAATCGTTTACAAAGGAAAATTACCATTCAAAGTAAACGAAATCAATATCGCTAAACTTCCAGACACTAAAACTCATATTACTATGAATGTAGGATCTCCTGAACAGGCTTTTGAAGAAAGCTTCATTCCTAACGATGGAGTTGGATTAGCTAGAGAAGAATTTATTATCAATTCTTATATCAAAGTACATCCATTAGCTCTTCTTCGTTTCAATGAATTAAAAGATGCTAGTGTTAAAAAGCAAATTGCTGATTTAACAGTAGGATATAAAGATAAAGCAGATTATTTTATCGATAAATTAGCTGAGTGAGTAGCTACAATCGCTGCAGCATTCTATCCAAAAAGAGTAATCCTTAGATTATCAGATTTCAAATCTAATGAATATGCAAACCTAATCTGAGGAGCACAATTCGAACCAAAAGAAGATAATCCAATGATTGGATGGAGATGAGCTTCTAGATATTATTCTGAGAACTACAAGGAAGCTTTCGGACTAGAATGTAAAGCTGTACTCAAAGTTAGAGAAGAGATGGGATTAGATAATCTAGATGTCATGATTCCATTCCCAAGAACTGTAGATGAGGCTAAAAAAGTAATCAAAACTATGGCTTCATTCTGATTAAAACAATGAAAACATGGACTTAAAGTTATGTGAATGTGTGAAATCCCTTCAAATGTAATTCTAGCTGAAGAATTCTTGGAAGTATTTGACGGATTCAGTATCGGATCAAATGACCTTACTCAATTAATTCTATGAGTAGATAGAGATTCAGAATTAGTTTCTGACATTTACGATGAAAATAATGAAGCAATCAAAAAGATGATCAAGAAAGTCATCGAAGTAGCTACAAAAAAGAAAAAATATATTGGAATCTGCGGACAGGCTCCATCTGATTATCCAGAATTCGCTAAATTCCTAGTAGAATGCGGAATCGAATCTATGTCTTTGAATCCAGATACAATGATTAAGACTAGATTAGCAGTAGCTGAAATTGAAAAAAAATTGAAGAAAAAAGGTAAAAAATAGGATATTTGCATTTTCAAAAAAGCTGATCAAATGATCAGCTTTTTTTTATTTTACTCCACAATTTCTCTTCTAATTCCCTTATCCAAATGAACTAATATCTCATAAGGAATAGTTCCTGCAGCTTTTGCCCATCATGAAATTGAATTTGATAATTTCTGATCTTTTCTCAAAAGCCAAACTTTATCTCAAATAAGCACTTTCTCATTTCACATATAGCATGACAAATTCATACATACATTTCCAATTTGCTTCAAATCTCCATCCTCATGACTGATTTCTATTTTTTCACGAACTGAACGTGGCATTCCTTCTGCATATCCAAATGGAACTGTCACTGTAGTTTTATCTTCTTTTTCCAATTGTTTCCACTGTGGATCATAGGAAACTCATTCATTATATGGTACTGAATTTATAGCAATAATTATTGATGACAAAGACAAAGCTGGTTGTAATTTTTCTCATAAATCAAAATCTGGATCTTCTTCTGGTAATGGATTATATCCATACAAAGCTAGTCATGGACGATATGCATTGAAAAAGTCATCCTGTAATTTTAACATTCAAATACTAGCTCAAATGTGACGATATGTTGGAGTATGACCATAATCCAAAACTTGCTGATACATCATTTTGAATGCATCGACTTGCTTTTCTATATCCATAGAATTTGCTGAGAATAAGTGCGACATTACTCATTCTATCTCAATTTTTGGATAGTCCTTCAAAAATTCCAAAGCATTTGGCAATAAATCGGCATCTATTCATTCACGATTCATCCCTGTATTAAGGAATAGATGAATTTTCAACTTTTTATTTAACTTTGCTAGAACCTGTAAAGTTTCCAAATTATAAACACAAAATCTAGTTCTCTTAAAGTTAAATTCTTTGTAATTCACAGCCAAAGTTTCTCCCAATAGCAACACATTAAACTTACTATGACGCATTACGATATTATATTCAGGGAACGAATCTACAACTATATATTTAATAGGTAATCACTTATAAATCTTCAAAATCTGATCTATTCAATGTCCATAAGCATTAGATTTTATCACAGGAAACAACTCTGCATGTGGTTTAAGTGATTGCAAATATTTATAATTATACAATATATTAGATTTGCTAATATAGATATGATTCATAGGTTCAATATTTGGTTTAAACCAATCTCTAATACTCATTTTGTTTATAATTTACAAAGTAAAATTATTTTTTGAATCAATTTTCTTTTATTCTTTTTGCAATTTTTCATCATCATCTTTCGAATACTTTTCACTTTTCCAAAACTATCGTTTCATCCACATTAATGTACTCCAATATCGTGAATATATGCGTAATAATTATGAATGAATTATCATCTGTCGAAAGAGATTTCAGCATTTCTGCAACCACTTTGAAAGCATCCACATCCAGTCACGAATCTATTTCATCCAAGATTATATATTTTGGATTTAGAAGTTTCATCTGGAGAATTTCTAGTTTTCTACGTTCTCATCAGCTAAATCCTACATTCAAATCACGCCAAAGAAAATCTTTAGAAAGCTGAAGTTCTTCAAGAATTGGCTCGATTATCTTTTTAAATTCCATAAATGTCGTAATTTTTACAGAATTATCATAAACTCATTTCAAAAATTCAAATAGTTTCACTCATGGAATCTCTGGAATGTTCTGAAATGCTAAGAAAATTCCTAGTTTAGCTCTCTTATCAGGTGATAAATCTGATATTTTTTCTCAGTCAAAAATAATTTCTCCATCTATAATCTTATATTTTGGATTTCACATCAAAGTCATTGCCAATGATGATTTTCAGCTACCATTTTTTCCGAGTATACAATAATTTTTTCCCAATTCAAAATCACAAGAAATCTGATTTAAAATTTCTTTTTCTCATACAAATACCGATAAATTCTTTATTGAAAGCATAAATTCTATTCAAAATAAAAATTCCTACCATAAGATAGGAATTTTATAATAAAATAAAATAGAAATATTTTAGTCTTCATACTCGAACGGGATCTCCAATTGTTCAGGGCATTTTTTAGGTTTATCCTCCTTATTTTCTTCAACTTTTTCTTCTTTTTTTGTTTTTTCCATTCTAGTTACCGTAATTCTCTCATCTTCAACAACCTCTGGATTCTCCACAGGGATATGTTCATATTTTGGATTTGGAACTACATCTCCATCCTCATTCACAATATTTTCATCATCTCCCGTATAACGATTTTTTGCTCATTCTCTCAAAGTTTCAGCAACTCTTTCCTGTATTACTTCCTCCATAGCTTCAGCTTCTGCCTTGAGTCTATTTCTTTTTACAAACTTTAAATAATTTCCATACCAACCAAAAAACTTTTTAACAATATTATCTCCATATATCTCTGTACGAAGAGGCTCCTTTATTTCGTTCAATATTTTCTCGTATTTATATCATTCTGGCTTATTTCTCTTGAAACTTCTAAATCTCTCAAATAATGAAATTATAACCTGATCAGAATATTTATTGAATACTTGGTCTACAATCATCTTTCATTCTTCTTTCTTTTTTCAGTTATTCACATTTTCTACCCAATTCAAAAATTCAATAAAATCACTATGTCCCATCTCTTGAATTCTAGCTTTTTTATCACGATAAAGCTGAGAAAACTCATAAGGTTGCGGTCCTTCACCTGGTCATTTTTTTACCATGTTTGTATAGAACAAATTAAAACTCTTTCCGTATTAAATTATATACAAAACATGCAAAAAGTCAAACAAAAATCACTTTACTAAAATTCAATATTTGAATTGACTAAATGAAAATATATAATTAATTCAATGTTTTATTTCACTTATATTAAGCTATGCCAAAACGAGTAAAAATTACATTGTATGTTATTCTAATTTTAGCCATAATCGCCGTTGTTTGGCTTATGTTTTGACAAACAAATCTAAAACAAACACCAACTGACACAAATACAGAAATTTTAACATGAAAAGAAGTTATAGAAAGCTGAGACTCAGTGGATTTAGAATTACAAAATCCTACCTTCGAAGATGATGTAATGAAAGATTTGGAAGGATTTTTTAATGATAATCGTGGATACGAAGATGTACAGTGAGAATATTGATTTACAAATCCTGAAAATGAATAATGCAAAAAATATTTTGGGATAAATCTGAAAAAAATATTTTGCGTAAATTTGAAAATGAAGAAAAAGTTTTTCAGATTATTCCAGGTTCAGGTTCAAGTATTAAGTTTTGAGCTGTAATTAAAAATAGTCAGATTTCGTTTAATTTTGATATTGAGAACGAGAATACGGATATTGAATGTTATTTTCTAATTCCTGCTATCAAAGATCAGAATGTAAAACTAGATATAAACACAGATTTTAAAATAAGTAATACAAAAGTCTGAATTAATGTCATCGCTTTAGCTTCAGATAACGCCTCAATTACTTTGGATGGAAATCTACACATTGAAAATGAAATCAAAAATGTAGAAGCTAAATTATATGAGGAAACTCTCCTACTTTGAAATGCAAAGTACATTTCACTCATTCCATGACTTAGAGTAGATTCCCCTGATGTAAAAGCTTCTCATTGAGCCAAAGTTCAACGCATTAGTTCAGAGAGATTATTCTATATGCAAAGCCGTGGATTATCCCAGGAGAAAGCTATCAATATGATTATCCATTCTTACTCTCAGCAAATTGTGGATAAATTAGAACTTGATGAAAAATGAAAGGAAGAATTTTATTCCATGATAAAATAATTATGCAAAAATATTTCGATTTATTACTTGAATTACTCCGGCCAGAAGATGATAATTTTATAATTGAAGAAAAGAAAAAATTATCCGCTACAGCAAAAAAGCTAGAAGAAAGATGAGACAAAAATCTGAAAATTGCACATAAGGTTTGATTTATATTCGAAGCTTATGAAGATTTATTGAATGAAAAGATTACTTTGGATGAATTCTTAGCTACATGAGATATCACAAGTGAAAGAAATATTTCGAAGCCCAACGAATCCTCAATTGAAATATTGAATTGAATAATTGAGTGAAAAAATAAAGATAAAAATATTCTATTTATTCTCGATTCTATTAGCTTTGTCGCTCTTTCAAAAAAAGATAAAGAAACTGTACAAAATCGAGCAAAAAATCATAACTGTGAGCTAATATTTTGTTAATTTATTTATTAAATAATATAACCATGTCTGACTGTATTTTCTGTAAAATTGCCAACGGAGAATCTCCATGTTTCAAAATCTGGGAAAATGATGAATTTATGGCCTTCCTAGACATCATGCCAAATGTAAAATGACAGACTTTAGTCGTTCCAAAAAAACATTACGATTCAGATTTATTTGAAATTGATGATGAAAAATTTTATGGAAGATTAATGGCCGCTACGAAAGAAGTAATTGATATGCTCAAAAAAAGTCTGAAAGTTCAACGTGTAGGAATGATCATGGAATGAATGTGAGTTAATCACCTACATTTGAAGTTATATCCAATGTATGGATTAGGTGAAAACCGAGAAGCAAATGAATGCCCATGACATGTATTCTTTGATAAATACCCAGGATATTTAACTACACAAATGTGAGATCAAGCAAATATGGAAGAATTGTGAGCTATTCAGGTTCAAATTACAAATTGATCCGCTCTAAACTAACAAATATAATAAACAAAACAAGAAACCGGCATCCAAAATGTCGGTTTTTTATAACCAATAGTTATCAAAAAATCCTATAATTTTCATCAAGTCAACAAAAAATACACCAAGTTTTCAAATTAAACAGAAAAATCGGACAAAAAGTACCCGATTTTTTGCATTTTTTCGCTTTTACGAATATAATTATGTGTTAATTTATATTTAATTATTACTTGGATGTATCAAACTTTGGATGATCTTGAATACGTATTAACACAGCCTAAAAGTAGATTTTATAAATTTTCACAAATTTTCAGAGAATTAAAAGTTCTTTGACTTATTTTTACTGTTCTTTTTTTGTGAACATACTTGGTAACAAATGCACAATTAGTAATTGATAATATCAATGACCATTTTTCTCCAAATGAAGTACGTGGAATTTCAGAAAATGAAATAAATTCTTCATTCAATTGACAGCATTGATCATCTGAGCAAGTTGAAAATTTAGTGGAACAATACGAATGAATCGTTTCAATTCAACAGGAAGTTGCAAGTGATATGGATCATTATTTACAGCAGAATTTAGATAGTTATAATTTCTCGTTTAATCTACTACCTCCAACTAATAGATTAATAATTCCATCTATAAATCTAGACGTTCCTTTAGTGGAAAGTAGCGTAATGGGATCTAAAGACTTCACAGAAACAACATTCGATTCTGATTTGGAGAACTGAGTAGTAAAATACCCTACCACTCCAAATCCATGAGAAGAATGAAATGCTTTTTTCTTTGGACATACATCTCAGGAATATTGGAAGAAAAATCCTTACTGAACAGTATTTCGTAATATTCCTCAATTAAAAGAAGATGATAAAATCCAGGTCGTTCGAGAATGAGTTTTATATGAATACAAGGTTGTAAAAACTGTCGTAGTTAGACCTAAAGAAGTTAATGATACTTATGTGAATTTCTGAGAAAAATGAAAAGAATACATCACATTAATGTGATGCTATCCTATCGGAAGGATAGACAAAAGAATGATGATCTTTGCAGAAAAAATATAATTTTATTTCTAAACAAAAACAAAAATGGATTTACCTTTACCTCTAGATCAGTTCCGATTCAATGTGATTCTATGGATTCTAATCACAGCTTATTGAGCATCTGGAATCTGAAATTTTATAGCATTTGTGCCTGGTTATTCTGATGAAGATGCTAGAATTTTATGATACAACAATAAATCTAACTATTCTTTTTGGTTGATATCTTCATTATTGTTTTTCTTACTATGAATTTCTCAATTTCATTACATATCCTTGATTTATCTTACAATGGGAGAAATCTACTTAACTATCATAATCTACCTATATCTCATCATTAAAAAACGAAGTTATCTTTCAGAAAATAAGAAAAAGGCAAAAGAAATTATCAAAAGAAGAAAAGAAGAAATCTGATCTGACAAATCACACTAATAATTCTGTAATCTAGCTATTCTATCATCAATACTTGGATGAGAATCCCGTATCGATGTTTTTATTTTTCAATCCTTTGATGCATAATTTCACATTCAATATTCAACTCTATTTACATCTGACACAGCCACTCTTGGTTCGGCAATAAAGAATGAGGAAATTGAATTATTTGCCTTAGCTACATACGAATTATTTGAAATTTTTCTCAAAGCTGAAATCATAGATTGATTATCTCTTGTTAATTCCACAGATCCTAAATCCGCCATATATTCCCTTTTACGAGAAATAGCAAGCCTAATTAAAGGGTAAAATAAATATCAAAGGGCTAAAAACGCCAATCCAAAAATAAATATTCACGAAGTTTTTTTGGAAGATGAACTAGAATATCCAACTTTCAATATGTATTGTCCAGCCATAGTTACTACTCCTACAAATATGTAAGCTACATACATCAAAAGCGAATCTCTATTTATCAAATGTGTTAATTCATGTCACGCTACAGCCTCTATCTCTTTTTTATCCAAATTCTCTAACAATCCAGAAGTAAACGCAATCCATGAATCTTTTTGTCTCCATCATGTCGCAAATGCATTCATTCACTTTTCATCCATTATAGCAATCTTTGGCATTGGAAGTCATTTAGAAATACACAAATTTTCAACTATATTATACACTTCAGGATTATCCTTTCTTGTTATAGCCTTAGCTCCTGATAATCAAAACATTATATCTTTTTGCAAAACGAAAGATATAATTCATCGAATACCAAGACCAATAAGAATCAAAGGGAATATACCTAATGTCATACTTAATCCATCATCCCATGATCCTGTATCTGTAAAAAATCGAGTTAAAACCACCCAAAAAATTACAAATAAAACAGCGGGAAAAAGGACCAGCAATAAAACTGTCTTTCTCTGATTCTCTGCTTTAAAACTTTGCATTCATTGATAACCAACCATCCTACATTAAACTCCAAATAAAATAACAAGATAATAATATTCATATACTACCAAAAAACAATAAAAAAAGCGAACCAACCGGTTCGCTCATAAAATCCAACCAATAAATATTAATCAAATTTAACCTTTGGAGCTTTTTTAGCTTCTTCAAGTCCTTCAAAATAATCTTTTGGAGTTTTGTGGAACAATATATCTGCTGGAAATTGTTTAATCAAAGTGTTATACTCTCTAGTTGCAGCATTGAAATATCTTCTAGCAGATGCAATCTTATTTTCGATATCAGATAATTCTGATTGAAGGCTTAAGAAGTTTTCATTAGCCTTCAATTCTGGATATGCTTCTGCAAGAGCAAATATAGATTTCAATGAAGTAGTAAGCATATTGTCTGCTTCAGCTTTTGATTTTACATCTGTAGCTGTAGTAAATCTATTCCTAGCTTCAATAACTTCTTTAAATGTATCTTTTTCATGTTTAGCATATCACTTTACAGTTTCTACTAGATTATCAACTAAATCGAATCTCATTCTAAGCTGAACATCAATATCTGACCATGCATTATTTACAGTTTCCTCCAAACTTACAATCTTATTATTCAATCTGATGTAATAAAGAAAACCTAATACAAGGATTACCACAAGACCTATAACAATTTCCATTTTTTATTGTTTATAAAATAAAACTACATAATTATACACAAAATTTCTCAAAAATGCAAATAATTAGAAACTTTTTACAAATCTGAGATCTCCGTTCGTGAAATATCTAATATCTCTGATTCCATATTTCATTGCAGCTATTCTATTAATTCACATTCAAAATGCGAATCCTGTCCATCATTCGCTTACATCTACTCATGCAGCTTTTAATACATTTTCATGAACCATTCCAGCTCCCAAAATTTCAAGCCATTTAGATTTTGTTTTAGCTCAAGTTTTAGGGTCTACCATATCATATCTAGCATCAATTTCAAATCCAGGCTCCACAAATGGGAAAAA
>JAEEGL010643998.1_pt1 | contig 14984 bp, 11 predicted proteins | sample 9134231 | NCBI WGS metagenome assembly JAEEGL01 (sample SAMN16246548, study PRJNA631951) | gut metagenome | biome: gut microbiome; feature: rumen; material: fiber-attached | host: Bos | place: Iran: Karaj | collected 2018-10
ACTGGTGGCCGGGGTCGGACCGGTGGAGACCGCGGAGGGCCGCCGCTCCCCGGCGGCGGAGGCCGGGGTGAAGGAGGGAGATCTGGTCACAGCTGTAAACGGCACGCCCGTGGACAGCGCGGGCGATCTGATCGCGGCGGTTGGCGCGCTCGGCGGCGAGGCGGCGCAGCTCGCCCTGCTGCGCCGAGACCGGGAGATCACCGTCACGGTGCAGCCTGCGCTCTCAGCCGAGCAGCAGTGGATGCTCGGCATGTGGCTGCGCGACGGCATCACAGGAATCGGAACCGTCACCTTCTGCGATCCGAGCACCGGCGCCTTCGGCGCGTTGGGCCACAGCGTCAGCGAGGAGGAGAACGGGAGGACCCTGCCGATGAGCGGCGGGCAGATCACCGAGGCGGAGATCGTGAACGTGGTGCCCGGCGCGGTCGGCGCTCCGGGAGAGCTGAGCGGCTGCACCGATGTGGGGCGCGTGCTCGGCGAGGTGGAGAAGAACACCGACCATGGCATTTACGGCCATTTGCACGCGCCGCTCGGCGGACGGCTCGTCGACACCGGGGAGATGCAGCCGGGACCGGCGACGATCCTTTCGACGGTCAGCGGGCATGAGACGCGGGAATACCAGGCGATGGTGAGCCGCCTCTACCGGGACGGGGACGGACGGCATGCCGTCATCACCGTGACGGACGCGGAGCTCTGCGCCCGCACGGGCGGCATCGTGCAAGGCATGAGCGGCAGCCCCATCCTGCAGAACGGAAAGCTCGTCGGTGCGGTGACGCATGTCTTTGTCAACGACCCGACGCGGGGCTATGCCATCAGCATTCAGGATATGCTCGACGACGCCGCTCTCGAGCAGCGCGCAGCGTGACGACGGCGGGGAAGAGCCGGGCTTTTCCCCGCCTCTTTTTGTGCCGCGCGGAGGAAAGTCGCGCCCGCGCAATTGACAGAGGCGCCCCTTTTGCGGTATAATAACCTGATTTTCTATGCGATAATCGAGAGGCGTTTTATGAGCAAACAAGGCCTGCGGGCTTTTTCTCTCCTGCTTGCGCTGGTATTGACGCTTTCCCTCCTGCCCTTTGAGACTGCCGCCCGGGCGGAGGAAACGGAGTCCCTGCGCATCTCGGAGCTGATGGTCAAGAATAAAGCAAGCCTGCGCGACAGCGACGGGGAGTTCTCCGACTGGATCGAGATGGAGAACACGTCCGGCGCTCCGCTGGACCTCAGCGGCTGGTGCCTGAGCGACCGCGGCGGCAAAAAGGGCTGGGAGCTTCCGGCGCTTGTGCTTGAGCCGGGGGAAATCCTGCTGGTCTTTACCGATAAGAAAGACCGCCGCGAGGGCGAGCTGCACGCGGATTTCTCCCTCGCCGAGGGCGAGACGCTTTTTCTGCGCCGCCCGGACGGGACGATCGCGGAGCGTGTGAACTGCACAGGCGAAGAGGATTTCTCCCTGATCCGACAGGAGGACGGCAGCTTTGTCGAGAGCGCCTGGCCCACTCCGGGCCGGCCCAATACCGCCGCGGACTTTGAGGCATGGCAGGAGAGCCTGGGCCTGCCCGAGGGGCCGCTGGTGATCTCCGAGGCCGTGTGCTTCGAAGATACGCCGCGCTTCGACGGGACTTACGGCAACTGCGACTGGGTGGAGATCCGGAACGTCTCGGACAAGAGCGTGAATCTGGGCGGCTGGATGCTCTCCGACAAGGAGAGCGAACGCGGACTCTGGACCTTCCCGGACCGGACGCTCGGCGCGGGGCAGTGTCTGCTGCTGCGCTGCAGCGAGACGCCGCGCTATCACGGGGATTCCGGCGACATCTGTACCGGCTTTTCCCTCAGCTCGAAATCCGAACAGCTCTATCTGAGCGCGCCGGACGGGACGCTGATGGATTACGCCGCACTGCGCGGCGTGCCCTATCACGTGAGCTACGGCCGCGTGGACGGGCAGCCCGGCTGGTTTTATTTTGGCACGCTGACGCCGGGCAGAGCAAATGCCGAGGGCTGTCGGCGCATCTCTGCGGCGCCGGTGAGTCTCGCGCCCGACGGCGTATTTGACGGCGTGGAGAGCGTGACGGTCGAACTCGCGGCTGCGGGCGAGATCCATTACACACTCGACGGGTCCCTGCCCACCGCGGCGAGTCCGCTCTACGAGGAGCCACTGGTTGTCCTCGGAACGAGCGTGCTGCGCGCGATCGCCGTGGAGGAGGGGGCGCTGCCGAGTCCGGCGCTGAATCTGAGCTACATCGTCAACGAAGGGCACACACTGCCCGTGTTCAGCCTGGTGACCGACGATCCCCGTTCCTTCCGCAAGGTGTACGAGTACGCCATGAAGGGCGTCAAAGAGGTCGGCGCCCTCTCGGTCTACGAGAAGGACGGCGGCTTTACCATCCCCTGCGAGGTCAAGCTCAACGGCGAGACCAGCCTCGCGCTGCCCAAAAAGAACCTGAGCCTGCGTTTCCGTGACGCTTACGGCGAGGGCGTGCTGGAATACGATTGCTTCAGCGGCGGGGTGACGCGCTTTACCAATCTGCTGCTGCGCAGCGGACAGGACTTCTCTGCGAGCCTGATGCGCAACGAGCTCGTATGCAGCATGGCTGCAAAGGCGACAAACAGCGTACTGGTCCAGCGCTACCGCTACGGCGTTTTGTATATCAACGGCGTATACAGCGGCATCTACGCGCTGGAGGAGAAGACCAACGAGCAGATGTTTGCCGACACGTACGGTGTGAGCCGGGAGAGCGTCGTGGTCCACGAGGCCTCGGTCCACGAGGAGACGGCTTTCTACCAGGACGTGATCCGTCCGCTGCTCACGATGAACATGAGCGTGGAGGAGAATTACCGCGCGGTGTCCGAGCAGCTGGACATGGACAGCCTGATCGACTGGATCGTCATCGAGGGCTGGTGCGGCAACAAGGATCTGCAGTCCGGGAATCTTCGCTATGGCCGCTCGACGGAAAACGACGGCCGCTGGCGCTTCATGCTCTACGATCTCGACGCGGTGTTCTCAAGCAGCGCGGTTTGCTTCGACCTGCTTGCGCCCTATTCCCTGCAGGGGCGTCAGATCGGGCAGATCATCACGGCGCTGCTGCGCAATGCGGATTTCCGGGCGAAGCTGCTCAGCCGTGCGGCGGAGTTGCTGGACGGGCCGCTCAGCGACGAGGCCCTGCTCGCGGAGATCGACCGGATCTACGCCGAGCTTGAGCCGGAGGTGGCGCGTAACCACGCGATGCTCGGCCTCGGTGCGGATAAATGGGAGCGCAACGTGGGCTATCTGCGCAGCCGCATTCAGGACGAGAACTGGAATCAGTGCTGCATCAACCAGCTCTGCCGGTATCTCGGCGTCAAGGGCGAGGAGCGCGCGCTCTATTTTGGAGAGAAATAAATGGGAGAGACCAAGCTTACCTTCAAGCGCTATGAAAAGAAATACCTGCTCTCCGCGGAGAGCTATCGGCGCTTGATGGCGCGCATGACGGAGTACATAGAACCGGACGACTACCACCGCAGCACGGTGTGCAGCATCTATTACGACCGGGACGATTTCCGCCTGATCCGCCATTCCATCGACGCGCCGATCTATAAGGAAAAGCTGCGCGTGCGCTGCTACAACCCCACCGGGGAGGACAGCGAAGCATTCGTGGAACTCAAGAAAAAATACAAGGGCATCGTCTACAAGCGCCGCGTCGTCATGACCGGCAGGCAGGCGGAGGCCTGGCTTTCCGGCGCGGCCGAGCCGCCTGAGAACAGCCAGATGGTACGGGAGATCCAATGGTTCCTTCACACCAACCACCCGAGCCCCAAGGTGATGATCGCCTGCGATCGCACCTCCTGGCGCGCGAAGGAGAACCCCGAGCTGCGCATCACCTTTGATGAGGCGATCCGTTGGCGGGAGACCGCGCTGCACTTTGCCGACGGGAGCGGCGGGGAACTGCTGCTGCCCGAGGGCGAGGTGCTGATGGAGCTGAAGATACCCGGCGCGGCGCCGCTGTGGCTCGCGCATCTGCTCAGCGAGCAGGAGCTCTTTCCGACTGGCTTTTCCAAGTACGGCGTCTGCTATAAAAACCACCTTCTGCAGGAGTATCTGCAGGAATATGACAAGGGAGAGATGATTTGTGTTTAATTCCGTGATCGCAAGTCCCATGACGGTGACGGCCTTTCTGATCTGTGAGCTGAGCGCGCTGGCGCTCGGTTTTCTCGCCTCACTGATCTTTACCCGCAGGGAGCACCACTCCGGGGCCTTCGCCCAGACGTTGGTGCTGCTGCCGCCGGTCGTGGCGCTGGTCATCATGATGGTCAACGGCAACATCGGCGCCGGCCTCGCCGTCGCCGGGACCTTTGCGCTGGTTCGCTTCCGCAGCGCGCCGGGCTCCGCCAAGGAGATCACCGGGATCTTTTTCACCGTGGCGCTCGGCCTTGCCTGCGGCATGGGCTATGTGGGCTATGCGGCGGTATTTTTCCTGGTCATGGCGGCGGCCACGCTGCTGCTGGAACGCGCGCGCTTCGGCGAACCTGCCGGCAGCCATCGCGTGCTGAAGATCACGATTCCGGAAAACCTGAACTACGAAGGCCTGTTCGACGACCTCTTCGTCCAGTACACCCGCAGCCATGATCTCACCCGCGTGCGCACCACGAACATGGGCACGCTTTACGAGCTCAGCTATATCATCGAACTGAAAAACGCCGACAAGACTCGGGACTTCATCGACGCGATCCGCTGCCGCAACGGCAACCTCAACATCGTCTGCGGACGTGAGACCGAAAGGGAAGTGATGTGAGCATGAAAAAACTTCTTCTGATTGCGGCGCTCTGCGCGCTGCTTCTCTTCACCGCCTGCGGCGTGCCGTCCACCAGCGAGGTGGCGGCTCCCACCAGCGAGCCGGACCCCGTGGTCCGTATCGAGCTCAGCGGCGATACCGCGACGGCCAGCGGTGACGGCGCCCGGATCGACGGGAGCACCGTCACGATCGCTTCCGGCGGCGAGTACGCCGTCACCGGCACGCTGGACAACGGCCAGATCGTGATCGACACCGGTGACGAGGCCATGAACGTCTACCTGACGCTCGACGGCGCTTCTGTCAGCAACGCCGCCGGCCCGGCCCTCTGGGTCAAACAGGCGAAGAACGTACATCTCATCCTTGCCGACGGCACCAGCAGCCGTTTCGTCTCCGGTACGAAAGCGGACCTCGCCGCTTTTGACGGTACCCAGTCCGGCGCGGCCGTGTTGGCCGAGGACGATCTGACGATCGAAGGCGAGGGCGAACTGGAGATCTGCGGCTACATCAACAACGCCGTCACCTGTAAGGACGATCTGAAGATCAAGAGCGGGAGCCTGAGCGTGCTTGCGGCCGGCAACGGCCTGCGCGGCTCTGAATCCGTGGAAATCAAAGGCGGAGAGCTGAACGTCACAGCCGGTCACGACGGCATCAAGTCGAGCTCCGCGGTCAAGGAAGGCAAGGGCTACGTCACGATTAGCGGCGGCACGGTCATGATCGAGGCGCAGGGCGACGGCATCCAGGCTGAGACGGTCCTGACGATCAGCGGCGGCACCGTGATGGTCGAGGCGCAGGGCGACGGCGTGGGCTTGAGCAGCAACGCGCTCAAGGCCAGGACGGGCGTTGAGATCAGCGAGGGCATGCTGACGCTCCGCGCCGTCGAGGATGCGATCTCCTGCGACGCCGGTATCGTCATCAGCGGCGGCATGCAGCGCATCAACACCAAAGGCGACGGGATCCAGGCCGGGGAAAAGGGCAGCGGCGCAGGCGATATTACGATCGCCGGCGGCAATCTCTGCATCAACGCGATGCGGCGCGGCCTGAACGCGCGCGGCAGCCTGCTCATCGACGGCGGTACGGTCCTGGCCTATTGCGGCAGTGAGAAGCAGGCCGCTCCCGGCGGCAGCGCCGCAAGCCTGTACACCGCCTTCCCGGGTGCGGCGGGCGAACGGCTGCTGCTCGACGGCGAGGAGCTGCTTCCCGAAAGCGAGCGGGCCTTCACCGCTATCCTGTACAGCGGCAGCCTGGAACACGGCGCGAGCTACCAGCTCTCCAACGGGATCAAGACCGTCACGGTCACAGCGAACTGAAATGAAAAAAGGTCCGCGGTTTTCAAAACCGCGGACCTTTTTTGTCCGGTTGCGTCAGTATAGATCTTTCCACTGGCCGTCGAGCTCGGCGGCATTTTCCGCCGCCCGCTGCCTGGCCTCCCGCTGGGCGGCCCGGCGCTGCTCGGCGAGCTTCCGCTCCCGCAGATGCTTGCGGCGCAGTCGGCGGTAGCGGGTCACGAGGATCATATAGGCCAGGAAGAACACCAGCAGCACGGCGATCAGCGCGATCACCCAGCCGCGCGAGAATACGGCGCGCAGCTGCTGGAGCATATATTGCCCGCGTGCGAGCTCGACCGGGACGGCATTAACCAGCTTCACGGTGCCGTAGTCGCGCCCGGCGACGTAGATATGCGCCTCACCGAGGACGGTGTCCTTTTCGATCGGTGCGCGCAGCTTCTGCTCATACAGGGTGACGACCGTCTCCCGCTGGGCGAGATCGATATCGTTCGGCAGCAGAAGCGAGACGTCCTGGATCGCATGAAGGATGACCTGGCCGTTGTCCTGTGCGAATTCCACCGGGACCTTCGTCACGGTCTCGGAGGCGGCCAGCACATTCATATAGGAGAAGTTCCGGAATACCCAGTCATAGAGATGGATGGTGTCGGAGAAGTTGCGATACTCGTTGATCTGCGCGTTGAGCAGCCCCTTGCAGCCCATCACGATCGCCAGGACCCGCGTCCCCTCCTTCTCGGCGGTGGAGATCAGACAGTATCCGGCGGCCTGGGTAAAGCCGGTCTTGATGCCGGAGGCATAGGGATATTCGTAGCCGGCGCCGTAGTGACCGTAGGGCGTCAGCAGGGCGTTGGAGTTGTACATGACGGCGCCGCCGTTGACGTCGATGGACTCGGGCTCATAACTGTCGGTGTTGGCGAGCTCCATGAACAGCGGGTGCGTCATGGCCTCGCGCGTGATCAAGTAGAGATCCCAGGCGGTGCTGACATGGCCGTCTGCCGGCAGGCCGTTCGTGGTCACGAAGTGCGTCTGCGTGCAGCCGAGCTGCGCGGCGCGCGCGTTCATCTGTTCCACAAATGCATCGACGGAGCCGGCAAGATAAGAGCCGATAACGTTGCAGGCCTCATTGGCCGAGCCGACCATCGTCACATACAGCAGCTCCCGGAACGAGACGACGATGCCCGGCGTGATGCCGGCGGTGCTGCTGGACTCGTCCATGCCCTGGCGGCAGTCGTCCTGCGCGGTGACCCGGTCGTCCAGACTGACGCGGCCGGACTCCAGCGCCTCGAGCGCGAGCAGCGTGGTCATCACCTTGGTCAGACTGGCCGGAGCGCGCGGCTGATCCTTGTTGAGTTCATAGAGGATATTTCCCGAATCGAGGTCCACAACCAGCGCGGCCTGTCCGTCCAGAATGGGCGGGTCCTCCGCCAGAGCCGCGGGGGCCGCGGCGGACATAAGCAGCGCCAGAAGGAGCAGCAGGGGGAAAATCTTATTTTTTTTCATTTTCTGCTCCCGTTTTCTCCGGAATGTGATATGATAACAACAGCCATATTATATCGGGTCCGCCGCGTATTTGCAACTTAAAATTGATGAGGGCTCGCCTATGAAAATTCTGGTCGTCGACGACGAAAAGCTGCTGGTGAAAGGAATCAAATTCAATCTGGAGAACGAAGGCTATGCCGTAGACGCCGCCTACGACGGGGAGGAAGCGGTCAGTCTGGCGCGCACCGGAGACTACGATCTTATCAGTCTGGACCGGATGATGCCCCGAAGGGACGGGCTGCAGGCCTGCCAGGAGATCCGCGGCTTCTCCACCGTGCCGATCCTCATGCTCACCGCGCGCGGCGAGCGGGCGGATCTGTTGCTGGGCTTCGAGTCAGGCGCGGACGATTACATGACCAAACCCTTCGATATCCTTGAGCTCAAGGCCCGGGTGCGGGCGCTGCTTCGCCGGGCCGGGCGCAGCGCGGCGGAGAACGCGCCACAGCTGCTTGAGCACGGGCATATCCGCCTCGATGAGGAGCGGCGCGCCGCCTGGCGCGACGGCGTCAGCGTGGAGCTGACCATGAAGGAGTTCGACTTGATCCTCTTCCTGATGAAGAACCCGGGGAAGGTCTACAGCCGCGAGGCGCTGCTGGATTTGGTCTGGGGTTACGAATATCAGGGCGACACGCGCACGGTCGACGTGCATGTGCGCCGCCTGCGGGAAAAGCTCGAACTCGATCCGGCCAAGCCCCGGAGTCTTCTGACCAAGTGGGGCGTGGGCTACTACTTCGCGGACTGAGGGAGGAGCCATGCATTCGATCCGATTTCGCATCATGGCCTTTCTCGCGCTGCTGCTGGTACTGCTGCTGGTGCTGCTCAACATCTACCCCGTGATCTACAGCCGGGATGCGGTGTTTCAGGAAAAGCACAGCTCCATGAGCAGCCAGGCGGCGCAGCTGGCCGCCGCCGTCTCCGGGCTTGAGCGCCTGAACCAGGCCGGGATCGCGGAGGTGCTGAGCTTCTTTGATCTCTCCGGCTACGACCGCGTGGCCGTGGTGGACACGACCGGCGCCGTACTCTATGACAGTACGGACGCCGTGCTCGATACCGAGGATATCGGCCGTGCGCTCGACGGGCGGACCGTGTTCCGTTCGTCCTTTACGGAGGCCGCTTTCCGCAGCAGTCTGGCCATGCCGCTGAGCGACCAGGGCGAGCGGACCGGCGCCGTCTATCTGCAGGAGCTTGATACGGAGCGCGCCGAGGGTATCTGGACTGTACAGCGACATCTGCGCACCGTCTCGCTTACGATCGGCGCAGCGGCGCTCGTGATCGGCGGCCTCTTCGTCCTGCTGATCACACGGCGTATCGAGGCCTTGGTCGATTCCATGCGGGCGGTGGCCGGCGGGGACTACCGGTACCGTCACCTCATCCGCGGACAGGACGAGATCAGCGAACTCGGGCGCGAGCTCAATCAGCTCACCGAGCGCCTGGAGACCAACGAGGCCGAACGCCGCCGCTTTGTGGCGGACGCCTCGCATGAGCTGAAGACGCCGCTGGCGTCCATCCGCCTGCTCTCAGACAGTATCGTGCAAAGCGATGGCATGGATTGCGAGACGATGCGGGAATTTGTGGCGGACATCGGCGACGAAGCCAAGCGCTTGCAGCGTACGACCGAAAAGCTGCTGACGCTCTCGCGGCTCGACAACGAGGTGAACTATATCCCCGAGCCGGTGGATCTCAAGCAGGCAGCGCTCGACGCGCTGACGCTGCTCCGGCCGCTGGCGCAGGAGAAGGGGGTGCGCCTGTGCTCCGAGCTCCGGGAGGGCTGCGTGGTCATGGGCTCGCGCGACGATATGGACCATATCCTCTCCAACCTCATCGAGAATGCCATCAAATACAACGTCCCCGGCGGAAGCGTTCTGGTACGCGTGGAGGCCGGGGAGGACCGGGTAAGTCTCAGCGTGGAGGACACGGGCATCGGCATCCCCGAGGCGGACCGGCCCAGCATCTTTGACCGCTTCTACCGGGTGGACAAAGCCCGGTCCCGGGAAGCCGGGGGCAGCGGTCTCGGACTCAGTATTGTGCACGATGCGGTGCTGGCGCATGGCGGCAGCATCACCGTCAAACCAAATAAGCCGCAGGGGACGGTCTTTGCCGTACAGTTCCCGCGGCCCACATCGGAGGAAACAGGTATATGAACAACATCGCAAGAATCCAGGCCAAGCTGATCGAAAACGATCTGGACGCACTGCTCATCTTCGACGAGAAGAACCAGCGCTTTGCCGCAGGCTTCCCCTTTACCGACGGCGCCGTCATTGTCGGGCGGAAAAAGGCCTGGCTGCTGACCGACTCGCGCTATATCGAGGCGGCGGAGAAGACCGCCGGGGACTGCGCGTGCGTGCAGATGTTCGACCGGCAGCATCCGCTGATGAGCCTTATCCAAGCGGCTCTGGCCGAGGCGAAGGCCGAGCGCCTCGGCGCCGAGGAGGAGACGCTGAGCCATGCGCGCTGGGCCAATCTTGAGCGGCTGCTCGGTGTGAAGCTGCAGGGCGCGCAGGCCATTCTGCGCACGCTGCGCGCCTCAAAGACCGACGAGGAGATCCGAAGCATGATCCACGCTCAACGCATCAGCGAGAAGGCTCTGGAGGAAGTGCTGCAGATCATCAAGCCCGGCATGACCGAGCGCGAGGTCATGGCGGAACTCGTCTACCACATGCTGAAAAACGGCAGTGAAGGCAATTCCTTCGATCCCATCGTCGTTACCGGCAAGAAGACCAGCATGCCCCACGGCGTCCCCGGGGACGAAGTCATTCAGCCGGGCGACTTCATCACGATGGACTTCGGCTCCCTCAAGGACGGCTATTGCTCCGATATGACCCGCACGGTCGCCGTCGGCTATGCCACGGAGGAGATGCGCAACGTCTATGACATCGTGCTCAAGGCCCAGCTCGCCGGCATTGCCGCGGCCCGCGCCGGGATCCCCGGCAAGGAGATCGACGCCGCAGCCCGCAAGGTCATCACTGAGGCGGGCTACGGTCCCTGTTTCGGCCACGGCTTCGGCCACTCCCTGGGTCTCGATATCCATGAGCCGCCCATCGCCGGCCCCACCGGCGAGGCGCTGATGGCGGAAGGCGATCTCTGCTCCGCTGAGCCCGGCATTTACCTGCCCGGCAAATTCGGCGTGCGCATCGAGGACGTGATGATCCTGCGCGCGGACGGCGCCGAGGTCATCACGAAGGCTCCGAAGTCGGAGTTGATCGTACTCTGAAAAAACAGAAGAGGACCGGCGCCAAAGGCGCCGGTCCTCTTCTCATACACAGATTGGCTGCGGCTGCGCGGGATACCCCGGTATCATCGCACGGCCGCTTTTTTCTCGGCGGAGAAGACGGCGGCCTCCGCCTGATACCGTTCGAGCAGCTTCCTCACGCGCGCGGAGAGCTCCCCCTTGTAGGCGAGCCTGACGGAGGTACGGATCCCGTCCTCATAGGGCTTTGAGAGAATGCCCGGCACCTCGCTGATCAGGTATTCCGGAACAATCGCCAGACCTCCGAAGGAGAGGATTTTGGGGATCAGCTCCGGCGCCCGTTCGGCGATGGAGGCCTGATACGGAATACCCTTCTCGCGCAGCTGCTCCAGCGCGGCGATCAGATGCGGAAACTGCTTGCCCCGATCGGAGCGCAGCAGGAGGGTCTCTCCCGCAAGATCTTCCGGATAGATCACGCTCCTCCCGCGAAGCCGGTGGTTTTCGCGCATGATGATGTAGTGCTGTACTTCGGCGGCTTTGACGGAGCGGATCTCCGGATCGGAGATGAATTCCTCCGGCACGAGGTAGAGCGCGCCGGGCGTCCAGCGCGCATTGTCCAACAGCTCGAAAAACCGGCAGTCGAAATGGTCGACCTGCAGAAAGGGATCGAGCTTCCAGAAAGAAGAGAGAACCCGGTCTTTGATGACGGAGGAGGGCGTGGCATAATAATAGAAGCTCAGGTGTTCGCCAACGGCGGAGAATTCGGAGAGAGCGGTGCGGTACTCCTCCAGGATCCGCTTCGCGTGGCGGTAGAAACTGTCCCCGCTCTGCGAAGGACGAAGCTGCCGACCGCTGCGCTCGAACAGACGGACTCCGAGCTCCTCCTCCACTTTCTTCAGATTCTGGGTCACGGCTGACTGGGTCATATACAGGAGTTCCGCAGCTCGCGTCAGGTTCCTCAGCTCGTAGACGAGCGTGAACAGTTCGATCTGCCGGAGCGTCATTCCGGGCACCTCCCTACATTAGTGTTGCTAATACTTCAATTATAAATCATAATTTCCCAAATGTCCACAGACCCGGTATAATGAAAGCAGCAAAGCTGTTATGAGCGACCCAAAATCTAAAACGAGGTGAATTCCTATGGAAATGAACAGAAGAAGCTTTTTGAAGGCAGGCGCCGCCGCGGCGCTCGGTCTTGCCCTGTCCGGCAAGGCGTTCCCGCAGGTGGAGGCTCATGCGGAGGAGGCCCCCTCTCTCCCGGAGGATTTTGATTCCATGATCGCGGAGTCCACGGTCGTCACGGACGAAATCATGTCTTTTGCCGAAGAGCATGAGTACGACGTTGTGGTTGTCGGCGCCGGCACCACGGGCGTGCCCGCGGCCATCTCCGCCTGCCAGGAGGGGGTCTCCGTCGCTGTGCTGCAGAAGCAGGCTATGATCATCGCGCAGGGTCATCTTTGCGCGAAGGTCGTCAAGGAGAAGTCCACCGAGATCGGCATGCGCCAGTATATCCATTACAACCACAAGCTCTACGACTACCGGAACAATCCCAAACTCTGGGAGCGCTACGTGGATCGCTCCGAGGAAGCGGTGAACTGGTTCCTTTCCGAGCTGGATCAGATCGGCTTCGACGCCTATAAGGAGAGCGACAGCAAAGACCACGTCTATGAGGACGGCAACTGCTACATCGAAGGCGCGCTGTTCCCCGGCCAGATGCTTGCCCCGATGCAGGCTCTGGGCGAAGCCTGGAAGGACAGGATCGACTTCTATTATGAGACGCCTGCCGTTCAGCTTGTGAAGGAGGGCGGGAAGATCGTCGGCGTTATCGGCAGGAACAAGGACGGCGAGTACGTCAAGTTCACGGCCAAGAAGGGCGTTATCCTCGCCACCGGCGACTACCAGAACAACATCGCCATGCGTCGCCGCTACAACCCCGACACGCTGAATTTTGACCCCAAGCAGTCCATGAAGACCGGCGACGGTCACCTGATGGCTATGGCCGCCGGCGCGCAGATCTGCCCGGGTGTGCACTCCAAGATGGTCCACGGCGCCAGCATGCTGCGTGAGGAGCCGCTGCTTGCGGTCAACGGCGACGGCGTGCGCTTCGTCGAGGAGGATATCGAGTATTGCCGCCGCAACACAATCCTCAGAGAGATGAAGATCCCGTTCATGTGGTCCCTCTTCGACACCAACTACTATGACTACGTATACGGCTGGGGCAGCGATCCCACGGTGCCCACCGTGGCCAACGGCACGCCCGAGAAGCTTGCCGCCTTTGTGGAGAGCGGCGCTGTGCTCCAGGCGGACACGATCGAGGAGCTCGCCGAGAAGATGGAGATCGACCCCGTGCAGATGAAGGCCACCGTCGACCGCTACAACGATCTCTGCGCCGAGGGCTTCGACTACGACTTCGGCAAGCCGAGCAAGTACATGAAGCCGGTCGATACCGCGCCCTTCTACGCGGTCAAACGCGTCTACCAGGTCTCCGCCATCGTCGACGGCCTGAAGGTCAACGAGGCCGGCCAGGTCCTCGACATGGACAACCAGCCCATGGAGGGTCTCTATGCGGCGGGCAACTGCTCCGGCGGCTTCTACGGCGATGTGGACTATTCCCTCGACACCATGGGCCTTTCGATCGGCCGCTGCGTGACTTTCGGCTATCTTGTCGGCAAGGACGTGGCCGCCCTCTGAACGAACTGCACAAACAAAAAACGACGCGCCCTGGGCGCGTCGTTTTTCTTTATCCGCGGAAGAAGAGCTGCGCGGTATTGTAGAGCGCGGTGAGCCAGGCCTGGTTGACGTGCCCGGTCTCGTGCAGCATGGTGAAGCGCAGGTTTTCCTCCGGCGTGAATTTCTCGCTCCAGTAGCCGAGGGCCTGATAGGACTCGCGGACCGGGCCGATGTCGTCGTATTCGCCCTCGACAAAATACAAAAGCCGGATCGGGTAGGAGAGAAAGTCCTTCTGGATCCAATACGGCTCGAGATATTCCCGCGTAACGCTGCCGCCGCCGGCCATCCCGTACCAGGCGACGAGATCCATGTTCTGCGAGAGAACGCTCAGATCCACCATGTAAGCGCCGAAGCTGGCGCCGAGCACGCCAAAGTGCTCCCGCGCCGCGCGCAGCTGCTCGCGGCTGCTGCCCTCGGCGTAGGTGGCGAAGTGCTCTGCGACAAAGGGGAGGATCACATCCCCGAACTCCCCGGCCATCTGCGGGTAATTCTGCTCGGAGAGGTGTCGGTCGGAGGCGTAGCTGTCGAGGTAGCCCCAGAGGGCGACGACGATCATCGGCTTGCAGAGTCCCCGCTCGATCAGGTTGTCAAGCAGCGGCAGGGCGTTGACCTGCGTAGGACCGAGACCGGGGAGATCGTAGTCATGCCACATCTCGAGCCAGAAACGTTCGCTGCTCTGACGGACGTGAAAGAGGAAGAGCACGTCATACTGCCCGTTTTCGTCATAGCCGTAGGGGAGGTAGACCTGCATGGGCTTGGGGAACCGGTCCTCCATGCCGAAGACATAGTCCGGCGTGGTATAGAAGACGTCTGTCCGGAGCGTGCCCTGCTCGGCGGCGGGCTCAAAGAAGGCGGGCTCAATGCGCGAGTCCGTGAGCTGCGGCGCAAGGAGCGGGCGCGGCGTGGGAGCGGGCGTGGGCGTCGGGGTCGGTTCGGGCGTGGGGGAGGGCGTGGATGCAGGCGCGGGGGAGGGCGTCGCTGTGGGGGCGGCGGTCACAGCCGCCGGAAGGGGGAAGACTCCGCCGTGGCTCAGCCCGGCCAGGGCAAAGAAGAGCAGGCCGATCAGGATCAGCAGCAGGCCAAGACGCTTGCGTTTCATGGCGCGCTCCTTTCGAAAAAGCATTCCTGAAAAAAGTATAGCAAAAAAGCCCGCCGGCGGCAAGCGGGGAGATTTTCCGCGGATATGCACAAAACTCTTGCAAAATGCACAGACTTACTGTAAAATAAGTAAGCTAATACGATTCTTATCGATTAATCTAGTTTTCGGGAGGACCCAATATGATTACTGCAGGCGATTTCAGAAACGGCGTTACGTTTGAGATGGACGGCCAGGTTATGCAGGTTGTGGAGTTTCAGCATGTCAAGCCCGGCAAGGGCGCGGCCTTTGTGCGCACCAAGATGAAGAACGTCATCACCGGCGCCGTGACCGAGACTTCCTTCAACCCCACCGCCAAGTTCGAGAATGCCACCGTGGACCGCATGACC
>JAEEGL011095733.1_pt1 | contig 14984 bp, 9 predicted proteins | sample 9134231 | NCBI WGS metagenome assembly JAEEGL01 (sample SAMN16246548, study PRJNA631951) | gut metagenome | biome: gut microbiome; feature: rumen; material: fiber-attached | host: Bos | place: Iran: Karaj | collected 2018-10
CTTTCTCTTACCTACGACTTTTTGCCTTCTCAAAAAGAAATGCAGACCGAAAAGGAAATTCTGGAAGCCTGGCTTGCAGACCCATACAAGGGATTATATTAACCAAGGGCTTTAGTCTTTAAGCGCATCAATAGGCTCAAGTTCAGAAATATAGAAGAGTATATTCTTTAAAAGCTGGCGTATATTTCTAAGGGAATCTATAAAGCGGTGATTATCGCGTCCCTTGATTGTTGCCATGTTTTGCAGCGACTCGTGAATACCGTCCTTCTGTTCTTCAAAAAATCCGTAGAAAACACGTTCAAGGGTTCTTGCGCCCTTTCCAAAAAGTTCAATTGACTTTTTTACGGTTTCTTCTATCTGCTGCATCATGGATTCAATCTGGTTCTGAACCTGGAAGGTATTTACCCTGTTGGTTGCAAAATCATCAAACAATCTTCCAAACTCTCCTTCCGGCGAAAGCTTGCGTGAAAGATCCTGCATCATGGTATTTGCCATTGAAAAATTATTAAGGCCCTCTGAATATTCGGTGCGGTTTTCGCTCTTATAAAAAATACCTTCCATGGCAACAACATTAAGGTCACCGATTATCTTGTCATATTTTTCGGTACAGAACCACGACAGAAAGCCTCCTGTAAGTTCATAGCCAAACGGAATTCTGTTCCACAGCTTGAGCCACGGACGATGCTCCATAACAGGAAATGCATCAAGCTCAAAATCTTCCTTAAGCTTTTCACTCAGGTTCTGTTTTTTCTGTTCCCTTAAAAATTCATTCCAGCGGATATCCTGTATCTTTTTCCATTGAGCCCTGAAGCTCGGGAACCAGGCTTCTGCACCTTCCATATTCTGAGGCTGCCAGTCGTAATCATAGTTTACAACCCTGCCAAGATTTTTAATCGGAACATTGTCTGCAAACGAGCGGATTGTACCCATAAAGGCCGAAGCCTTTACCATAAACTCGCGGACTGCTTTTTCAATATCTTTATCCTGCGCATTGATTGTAAGATGCTTGCGCTGTGAAAAAAGATATATCGCTTCAAGAACTTCATTCTGAATAGGTCTCATTGCACAGAAAACTGCTGCCAGTGCATTAAAGTCCATTGTTCCGTTGCTGTATGGGCAGGTATAAACATCTCCCATAATATTTGTAAACTGAGCAATAAAATGAACATACTGCAGCGAACTGAAATGAGAAAGCCAGTTTGCACAGGAAACCGCAGAATACATGTTTGCCTTGGTTTCCTTTTCCATGTTATTTAAAATTTCATCAAGCTTTTTTGCAAGCTCTGTTCTGAGCTCCGGTGTTACCTGCTTTGAATACTGATAAATAAACGGATCTGCCTGGGCATTGATTTTTTCTGCAATTTCAGGAGCAACAAAAGAGCTTAAAAAAACATAAAAATCTCCGGGACGGTCTTCTATATACGAAAAATATGCCTTAAAAAAGTCGGCTGCTTCTTTGAGGGTCAAAAGGCGCTCATAAAAAATGTAATCAAAAGACTTGATTTTGTGATTTATTGTTCCAGGATATTTTGAATTGATTTTTCTGGCAATGCTGTTTATAAGATCCAGACCATAAAGCTGTTCTATACTTTTTTTGTCAAACAGGGCACGGAGCCAAAGAATAAATTTATAAAAAACAGATTCACCCTGCAGCTTTTTATGAAGAGTTACTGCAGTTTCGGATTCTGCCGTATCAAATTCCAGCTGATAGTTTTGAGGAGAAACCTGATTAATTCTGTTAAGCATTGCCAGCCTGTCTTCGGCGTTAAGACCGGCAACAAGCCTGTCAAAAGAACTTTTTGTGTTGCTTTCAACCATACATTATATTATCGGTAAAAAAGCACTATATATTCATAAAAAGGTTTAATTTCTATATTCTGTCGTCTTATTTTGGGTACATTCGACCACTTTGTTCCTGTAAAAGCAGTAAACCGTTACTTTTTTCTGGTTATTATCATAGGTTTCGCAGATTGTACACGAGCGCGGAGGCAAAAGATTGATTTTAAAGCCAACTTCCTTAGAAACCTTTGAAAGGCTTACACCGGTTCTGTCCTTATAAATTACAAGAGGACCGCCAAAAATTGACTGGCTGTGTCTTGCCCTTAATTCTGCAATAACATCGTTATAATCGTTTGAAATTGTCTTATTAACTACACCATTGGCCGTCTGAACATAATAAACCATATAATAGCTTGTAGTGCTTATGTCTATGTCCGAACGAAAAACCAGCAGCTTTTTTGAAGGTTCATAAACATAATCCTTACGTTCTACGGCAGTAAGATTATTTAAAATTACAAGCAGCTCATTTTTGTTTCCGTTAAAATCTTTTAAATAACAGGTGTAAGGACGTGCCGGAATACCGTCTATGTGTGCATAACAGTTTTCGTAAGGAATATCTATTTTGAACGAGATTTTACCTGTATTTTTGTCGTAGGTATAATCTTCCTTTTTGAGTTTTGTTTTCTGAAGCTTTTTGTCGTTGTTTACGATTTCCAGGGTATCTATCTGTGAATAAATGAAATAGGTAGAAGCTTCGCGGTTTATGATTTCTGTATCAACGGGAAAAGAATTGACTTTTGTAAAGGAAAAAGGCGCGGCCGCAAGGCCCGAAAGGAAAATACAGAAAATGAATAAACCGGTATAAACTCTTTTCATCTGTCTTTCTTTGTATAGCTCCTACGGGAGTCGAACCCGTCTCTCCGCCTTGAGAGGGCGATGAACTAAACCGATATTCGAAGGAGCCATAAAATAGCAAAAATAAAAAACGAAGTTTTTTATTTTTACTATTTTTACGAGATTTTACCTTGCTCGCTAACAAGCTCGCATTTTTGCTTCGCAAAAACCGGTAAAACTCGTTGCAAGTTTCTTGTTCGCAAATAAAAACTGAACCTGTTACGGTTCAGTCTGAGTTCCCCAAGGAGGATTCGAACCCCCACAGTCAGAACCAGAATCTGAAGTGCTACCATTACACAATCGGGGAATAAGTGTTTATAACTATATAAAAAAACTGCAAAATAGTCAATATAATTATACGCCGAAAAAACTGACATATAAATATACACTTAAAAACTGGCGCGAGGGAGAGGACGGCTTTCAAAAACACTCTGAAGTGCGGCCGCGCGAGCGGCCAAGTATATAATTACAAGGCACTTCAGCGTGTAGCGGGCGAGCCCGCGGTTTTGCAAAGCCGTACTCGACCGGGAGCCAGTTTTTTATATGTATAAACTATTTCTTTGCAGTTTTTTTAGTAGTAGAACTGGCAGCTTTCTTGGTAGAAGGCTTTTTGGTTGCAGGTTTTTTATCTGTTGTCTTTGCGGCAGATTTTGGGGCCGGTTTTTTGGCGGTTTTCTTTGGCTTGGCAACAGTTGTGTCTACAACAGAGTTATCGTCGTTGGCAAATTCTGAGCGGACATATTTGTCGGCTTTCCAGTCATTAATCCAGGTTTTGCCATCAAGAAGATAGCGGAACTGGAATTCCTTATTAGTATCGAGCTGCTTTTTTACAGAGAAAGAGCCGTCCGGTCCTTTTTTCATAGGAATAGAAGTTTCGTCCCAGCTGTTAAAATCTCCGACAAGATTTACCTTTTCGGCTCCTGCAGCCGCATTTACATTCACACTAAAAACTACAGTACACTTTTTACCATCAGATGAATAAGTTTTCTTAAGAGACATAATAAACGTCCTCCTTAAATTGTGATAGGTTAAGTTTAACTTTATTAATCAAAATATGCAATACTTATATATGGATTGCCACGCTTCGCTCGCAATGACGAACTTCAGATTTTCCCGCAATGACAACATGCATTTTATATGTTATATTGATTGTATGATACTTGATAAAAAGTTTATTGCCAGAATGACACGCATCTACGGCCTTATCGTAGTTATCTCTAACATAGTTGCAATGCTCGTTCCTTCTGTAATCAGTATTCCGGTTTTAGACACCCAAAATATGAGTATATGGCAGGATTTTCTTAATCACAACAAAATGGTAAACTGGGCCACCTTTGTTGCCTTTATAACCCCTACCCTTGTCTGTATATTTTATTCAAAAAGAATATTTAAATCCGACGATTCCATAGCAAAAAGCGTTGCAAACATTCCTTCTGTTTTTGCGCTTTCCTCGGTAATAGGCTGGAACGTATACTATTTTATAGAAATACCCTTTGTTCTTTATGCCCGCGCCATGTTTGGCATTCACATAAAGGGCATTCTTCTTTCCAGCTGGTTCTTTGCACTTTTTTCGGGAATGACCGGTTACACCATTTCTTACCTTTCAATCGAAATTTTAAACCGTACAATTCTTTTGCCCCGTGTTTTTCCGGAAGGGCATATCATCAAACAGGATTTTTCCTTCAGGCCTGTATTCAGACATCTGCTTACCTTTGGCTATATGGTTTCTACCCTTTTTCCGGTTACCCTTTTGCTTATAAGCTATATTTCAATACACATAAATAATAATATTCCCATGCAAAAGACTGTCATCTATATTTCTGTTCTGCTTGTAATTATTGCCTATGGAATTACCCTGTCCTTTTCAAAGATCATTTTGAATCCGCTGGAAAAGCTTACAAAGGCAGCCCGCAGGATTAAGGACGGAGACTACAAAACAAGGGCCGGTGTTGTTACAGCAGATGACTTTGGTATTCTTGCAGACAGCTTTAACGATATGGCAGATTCCCTGGCCGAAAAAGAATTTATGCGCGACACCTTTGGAAAGGTTGTAGACCCGGAGGTGCGAGACTACCTTATGTCAGGAGCAGGCAAAGAATCCCTGGGTCAGGCGCTTGGAGGACAAACCCGCGAAGTAACAGTTCTTTTTTGCGACATAAGAAGCTTTACTGCAATGAGTGAAAAAATGCAGGCTGCAGAAGTTGTGTCGCTTTTAAACCGTTACTTTACAGCCCTTGGACAATGCATTACAGAGCATCATGGAATTATAAACAAATACATTGGCGACGCAATCATGGCAATTTTTGGAGCGCCGGTAGAAGCTGCCAACAGCGCACAGGATGCCTTTGAAGCTGCCTGCGATATGAGAAAGGCCCTGATTCAGGTAAATAAGGAATTTGCGGCAGAAGGGCTCCCCCAACTAAAGTTTGGAATTGGCATTCACACAGGACCTGTTTTTGCTGGAACCATAGGTGCGCAAAACCGCATGGAATACACTGTAATTGGAGATACTGTAAATACCGCAAGCCGCATGGAAAGTCTTTGCAAAACCTATACAACAGACCTTTTAATTTCGCAGGCTTCTGCAGAAAAACTGAACAAGACACTTACCTTTGTAGATAACGCACAGATTCGCGGAAAAACAGAAACAATGAAGCTTTATACTTTTAATCCAGCCGCTAACTCTTAAGTGTTACGTAGGTTTTACCTGCCCCGCCGTCATCCGGATGCGCATATTCAAAGCTCTGAACCAAAGGACAGTTAGAAAGATAATCATGCACTGCCTGCTGCAAAACTCCATAGCCTTTTCCGTGAATTACACTAAACGATGCAAAATTTGAAAGCGCACACAAATCTATCTGATGCTCAAGCGCTGCAATTGCTTCTTCGGCACGCATTCCAAGCAGACGAAGTTCAAATACAGGACGTTCCTGCACAGAGCTTGTATCCAGATCATAAGAAACCGAAACTGCAGGCATTGCCGAGCCGCTTTTATGAACAAGCTCCAGATCCTTTTCCTTCATGCTCATCTTTATGCTGCCAAACTGAACATTCCACATGCCCTTGCGCGGAGAATCAAGAAGAACGCCGTGGCTGTTATTAGAAACTGCAATAACTTCTGCACCCGTTTCAAAAACAAGAGGCTTTTCTGCACTGTCCAAAGTCTTTGCGGCCTTTGCCTGAACAGGATTAACAGTTGCATATTTAAGCGCTTCGGCATTGCTCATTTTTTTCTTTGTTTTTTTAGTGCTTGATTTTGAATGAGCCGCTGTCTTTTCAAAAGCCTTTTGATCCTGAGCAATCTTTTCTTCTTCAGTTTCTATTTTCTGATCCAGACGTTCTACATTTTCTTCCAGTTCAGAAATAAATTTCTTTACACCAAGAGTTTTTTCGCGGGTAAGCTCCCCTTCCCTAATCTGGCGCACAAGATTTTCAAGCTGGCGGCGGCTGTGAATAAGAAAATCATGCATTTCCTGCTGGTGGCCTTTTTTAAGCTCATTTTCTTTGCGGCGTACACCAAGCTCCTTTTCCTTAAGCTTTGTTTCCTTTTGCTCCAGCGACTCTTCCAAAAGCCGTGCCCTGTGCTGCAGACGGTCCAGTTCTGAATGCTTTTTATTCAAGCCCTTTATGAGAGAAGAAACATCGGCCTGCTCGGTAGCAATATATTTTTTTGCGCCGTCCACAATCTTTTGAGGCAGCCCTGATTTACGTGCAATTGCAATGGCATGACTTTCGCCCGGGATTCCCATAACAAGACGGTAAGAAGGAGAAAGTGTACTTGTATCAAATTCTACACTTGCGTTAACACAGCCCGGATTTGTATAACCGTAGTTTTTAAGAATGCCCATATGGGTTGTTACAAGAACAAAGGCCTTTTTTTCAATGAGTGCATCAAGCACAGACATGGCAAGCGCAGTTCCTTCCTGCGGGTCGGTTCCGCTTCCCAGCTCGTCCAAAAGAACAAGTGTAGATTTGCCCGCCCCGTTTACTGCCATTGCAATATTTTTCATGTGGCCGCTAAAGGTACTAAGGCTCATGTCCAGACTCTGGCTGTCTCCAATGTCTGCAAAAATATCTGTAAAAACAGGAAGCCTTGTACCTTCTGCTGCAGGAACAGGAAGCCCCGCCTGATTAAGCATGGAAAAAAGCGCAAAGGTTTTGAGCGATACAGTTTTACCGCCGGTATTAGGGCCTGTTATAATAAGGACTCGCTTGCCTTCCATAAAGTAAAAATCAATCGGGACAGCCTTGTCTCCAAGCAGAGGATGCCGTGCCTTGAGCAAAAGAGGAGGCTCTCCAATAGCAGGAATTGCATAGCAGCAGTTGTGTTCAAGTCCCCAGCGGGCAGCGGCACAGGTTGTATCCAGCAGCAGCATTACAGGAATTGCCTGTTTTAACTGCGGAACAGCCGGTCCAAGCTCTGCGGTAAGCTCTGTAAGAATTTTCTTTATTACCTGAACAAGCTCGTTTTCTTTTTGAATAAGCTCGTTGTCGCAGCGCACAACCTCTTCGGGTTCAATATAAACTGTCTGAGCAGTCTGCGATACTTCTATGATGATTCCGTTTATGCGGTTCTGGAGACTGGCCTTTACTGCAAGAGCCTGCCTGCCGTTACGAAGGACCGGAACCCCGGATTCTAAAACCCCGGAAAGCTTTTGGTCACTTGTATACTGCTGAAAAATCTTTTTGATTTTTGCATTAAGAGCTGCAATCTGTTTGCGTATTACCGCAATTTCGGGGAGGTCACGGATCTGTCCGTCAGGTGTAATTACATGAAAAATCTTTTTTTCGGTTTCTGACATGTCGGGCAAAAGCTCTGTCTGTTGTGCAAGCAACTTGAGTTCGAGCTCCTCCTTATGAAGCTCAATTGCCTGTGTAACACTTTTTACACTTAAAACAAACTGGCCCAAAGCCTTTAGCTGCTCTAAGGAAAGACTTGTACCCTTTGCCTTTATAACATCAAGGAGATTTTGAACCGGCTCCCAAAAGCTAACGGGATTCTTACAGCCTGCACCAATATATGCCGACCATTCGCGGCTAAGATTTTTGAGGTGTTCTATTTGTTTTGAGTCGGTTAAGGGTTCGCGTTGTAAAAAAGAGTCTTTTCCTTCCTGAGTAACGCAGTAGCCGGCAACCTCGTCGCGGATACGGTAAAAATCTATTTCCTGCAGGGCAAGTGTGTTCATAAAAAATAATTTACATAAAAAAAAATGAAAATACAAGTATTAAATACAATCAAAAAATGAAAAAAAGCTCCCGCTGAGAACCTGTCTTTGCTCTGCCGAGTACGCGGTATAGAAATTATAGACAAGTTTCTGCCTGCCTGCGGCAATCAGAAACTTCCCGCGTACTATGCGACGCAAAGCCAGAACCTCAGCTCCGCTTTTTTTCATACATTAATATAACTATTGTTTTATTTTTTTTGAATCATAACACTACAGGAAGCAGTTCTTACCTTAAACGGGGAATCTAGTTAAAAAAAATAGGAATCGTACTCTCCGAAATACGATTCCTAAAGGTGTTTTTTAAGTCTCTCGATATCCAGTTCCATATATAGTTATGTACAAAAATCGATGTCCATAAACATTTCTTACAGAACTTTTTGATTTAACTTTATGTAGTTATTATACATAAGAAATTCGTTATGTCCACTACATAAAAATGTAGTTTTTCAAGATTTCTCTTAAATTATTGTGCCGGTGCCTGTGCGTTGCGAACCATGCGGAAACCGACATAGAAAAGCGGATAGTATGCATGATTATTGGGATAAATTTTATTTATTAGACATTGTCCCGATGAATCATAAGAATCTCCTCCCGCATAATCTCCGTCATCAAGCAATTCTGCAACATTTCCACTCATATCATAAATACCAAGACTGTTTGGAGTTTTCTTACCGACTTCGTGTGTTATATTTCCAGAATTACCATTATACCACGCTACATCACTGAGAGTATTGCTTCCGCTATAGGCATAGTCGGTTGAATTGGCTTCGTTTGCAATATAAAGCCATTCTTCTGCTGTAGGCAGACGATAACCATTTTTAGTGTTATCACACTTTATCCCAGAATTATCCAGCACGGAACAACCCCACCCTTCCTTACCTAAGACACTATCATATTTTGTTAAAACACCTTTCCATTGTGTAAAATCATATTTTTTTGTACCATCATCTTGCAATTCATAATAACAAGGTTCAAATCCATTTACTTCACTTAATTTATTACAGTACTGCTTCACTTTATAAAGAGATACGTCATAAACTGGATATTGATCTCCTTTACCATACTGATCAGTTGGTCTGTCACTATTATTGTCATATACAAAATATCTTTCAAACTCACCCTGTGTTGTTTCTTTAGGGCTTACACACAAATCTTTGACAATACCTTTTCCATAAACATATATATAATTATCTTTACTTAAATTAAATCGAAATATATTAATCGACGGGCTGTTAACTTCTACCCTGTGTCCGGCAAAATCTTCCAAATATTTTACACTAAAAGCACCTACAGTTGATAATTGCTGGTAATATTGTGAACATGTATTACCTAGAATGATTGGATCTGCGTTTAGTGTACGTGTAATTAGCATTTTCTTTAAATCATCATGACCACTTTCAATCTGTGCGGTAAATGTATTACCATCACTTTTTATAAAATATTTTACATCAGGCGGTGTTTCATCTTTGCCAAAATAATATGCTTTGTTCGATTCAGGTTCCGGGTATATATATGGGTTACCTCTTCTATCAAAAAACTTCATAGATACTGCATATCTTGCTTCACTAAGCCCACTTACATCTACCTGACCTTTGTAGCTTGCATCCCAAATAGAAACTTTCTGAAAAATAACAGTTTTTACAATATCTGTATCTGTTTCATGATTATGCAGAATAAGCTCAAATTCAGGTGCAACACCGCAGCCTTCGTCCTTTACCATAATATCTACATAAAGCGTTTGGGTATCGCCTTCTGCAAATTTTAAATTATTCCAATTTTCACCCAGTTTATTATTCAAAATAACGGGAAGCTCTTCAAAGCTGTTACCTGTCAAAAGTTTTATTTTAGGATCACCAGTAATTATTTCCGGTCCTGTTGTATCTCTTGCATTACTTACCTGGTAAATCCATTTTTTGCTGCCGGACATTGTAATCTGCTTTTGCTCCTGAATGTAGAAAAAGTTTTTGCCAAGGCTTACAAGAATCTGCTGGTAGTCCGGGGGCAGCTGGTTTTCATCTGGTTTAATTGACAAAAGCTTTGGAGTTTCAAAAACGGGAGCGGTAAAACAATAGTTAAGGTTTTCGCCGGTTGTATTATTGGTAATAGAAATATTTTTGAAAAAAGTCTGGTCGTCCTGAACATAGCCGTAATATTTTTTCTGGCCGTCTATTGTAATTGTTTTAAGTGCGGCATCATTGGGGTCTGTAATGCCAAGTGTGGACATGAGCTTTGTAAGTTCTTCCTGAGTATAATAAATGCTTGCTTCGTCCATATCGTGGTCAAACATTACCTGAATAGAAGAATCCTTTAACGACATACTGCTTGTTAAAACAGGGGCATAAGAAAGAATCTGCGGGCGCTCTGTAAGAACAGGTGTAAGACAAAGCTTCATATTTTCTTCGGGCTTTTTTACAAAGGTACATTGTGTTTCGGAAGAAGTTAATGATTCGAGCAAAAGATATTCGCCGTTCTGCAATTCTTTATTAGCAGTTTCGTCTATAATTTTCCAGCAGATAAATTCATAGTCGGCAAAAGGTTCAAAGCTTACGGTAAAAACATCTGTTACTTTTTTATTTACCTGACCACCAGCCGGAGTTTTTACTACGCCGGAGCTTCCGGAATAATTTACATAAATTGGATATTCATCTGCATTTGCATATTTAATTGTCTGTTCAAGCTGCTTTTGGGTTTGGGAGCCTTTTAAAAAGTTATCGCAGGAGCTGAATAGTATTGCTATACAAAAAAACGCCCCCCCCAGTATAGTAATTAAGAGATGCTGAAACGAGTTCAGCATGACAGTGTGGTTCTGCATGACATGAGAGTTTTTCATAAACTACTCCTTTTACATATTTTACTACTTATAGCATAACAGACTTATCTATATAAGTCCAATTTTTTTTGCTTTAAATATTGCCTGGGACGAGGATGATACATCGAGCTTGGGGTAGATTTTTTTGATATGATAGCGCACAGTGTTTACAGAAATAAAGAAAATTTCTGCAATTTCGTCGTAGGTTTTGCCCTGCTCCAGAAGGCGCAGGATGTCCTTTTCCATTTCGGTAAAATTTGTATTTACATCCTGCGAAATATTAAGGTAATGCGGATACAAAATGGATACATGACGGGCAATGCTCATAACCTTAGAAAGGAAAGATGAAGAGCCGCGGGACTTCTGGTATTCCTGCAAAAGCTTAAACATCAAAACACCTTCGTCGGCAATGGTTCGGTAAATATGATATTTTTCTGCAAGCTCTAGAGCCTTATCCATAAGCTCAAAGGCCTTTTCTTTTTTCCCGGTTTTATACCAGCTCAAGGCTTCTATACAGGTAATGAATATTACATCCATGTGGCGGCGGCTTATTTCAAAATAAAAACGCAGCTGTTCGGCAAGAGACAACAGTGCCAGATGCTTATCATAAAGCAGATAGCAGCGGAGCTTTACAAAATAGCTGTAAACCTCCATAAGGTTAAGCTCCTTGTTTTCATCAGGCGCCTGTTTATCAAGCCAGGCATTTACAAATTCAAGATTGCCGTCGTAAAGTGCAAGACGCACGCTCATGGCATCGATATTATACTCAAAGGAGCTGCCCTTTATATCCTGCACTCTTTCGCGCAGATGCTGCATTATGACAGAGGCAGACTTAACCTCGCCGTTCATTGTAAGAATAAAAATCTGCTGGTACAGGGCTACTACAAGAAATATATAGCTTTTGTTTTGTTCAAGAATTGGAATGGCACTTGTAATTCGCACCATGGCGTCAAAATTGTCATTGCGCTGGTAATAAATTTCGGCAGAAACTATATCATAAACCTGCTTATAATCGTTACCGTAAAGGGCCTTTAAAAGCTGCAGGGATTTATCCTTGTGTTTTAGCACAAAGTCGCTGTAATAAGAAAAATCGCGCAATCCGTTGAGGATGCTTGGACGGCCACAGGCAGTACTGTAATAAGGTTCAAGCGAAACATCAAGGTAACTCAACCTGGAAAGTGAATGAAAAAAGTCTCTGTTGCTTATTGTCGGAATAACAGGTTTAATAAAATCTTCAAAACCTACATCCGGCAAAAGATTCATAAGGTGCTGGATGGAGGCAATGTCGCCTTTAAGAATGCGCAGAAGAATTGCAGCAGACAGATCGTAAAGAGAGTCCTTGTACTGCTCGTCGGTAAGATTTAAAAAGGATTCTCTGTCCTTCCACAAAGCCGGAGTACAAAACGAAATATTGAGTCTGGAAATAAGATCTTTTCTCTCCTGCTCTGTAAGCATTAGTCCTCCCAGCTGCCTGTAAGAATTTCATTTCTTATGCGCGCCCAGCTGTCATAGCGTTGTTCTGTAATTTTACCTTCTTCTACAGCCTGTTTTATTGCACAGTCCGGTTCACTTAAATGACTGCAGTTTAGGCCAAATTTGCACTTGCCTATAAACGGTTCAAATTCCTTAAAATACAGGGCAAGGTCTCCGGCCTTTACATCATCCAGCACAAAACGGCGGATTCCCGGGGTGTCAATTATATCGGCCTTGCAGCCCTTTATTCCATCCAAAAGAGATTCGTTGAGGGTAAGATGAATGAGGGTTCCCTTTGTTGTTGTGTGGCTTCCGCGTCCATATTTTTTGGAAAGGCTTCCGGTTTTGAGTACGCAGGTATTATCCATTACATTGATGAGGCTGGATTTTCCAACCCCCGACTGTCCTACAAAGGCGCTAAGATGATTTTCCAAAAGCCGGGCAAACTGTGTCATGCCTTCGCCGGTCTTTGCAGAAATCTTAAGAACCTTATAGCCAAGGTCTTCCCAAATCTGCAGGCGGGTTTCTATTTCTTCAAACTCTTTTTCGTGTCCATCGGTCTGCATCTGCAGGGCAAGATCCCATTTGTTGCAGACAACCACCGGTGTAATTCCCTGATGCTCTGCCTGGGCAAGTGCCCTGTCTATAAAACGAGGACGGAACGGTGGTTCATCGGGTGTACATACAAGAATAAGATAATCAAGATTGCAGGCAAGCAGCTGCGGGCAGCGTCCTTTTACATTCCAGCGCAAAAAGGTATTTGTCCGCGGCAAAACCGATACCACCTGTCCTTTGGCTTCGTTAATTGGATCGGGTTCTACAACAACACGGTCTCCGGGAGCAATTGGATTATAAAACTGACGGTCTGATTTTATTACCTTGCCTTTTATTGTGCAGTGACGTGTAATTTCGTCGTCGCATTCTACGGTAAAGGTGTTATTTGTTCCGGCTATTATGAGTCCTTCCAATTAATTACTCCATAGCAGCCACAAAACAACTGCCGAAATACCTGTAGTTAAAATTGTAAATGGAGCGGCAACCTTGAGCCAGTCGCCGAATTTCATAGGATAGCCTTCTTTTTTTACAATACCCATGCTCACTACATTTGCACTGGCTCCAAACGGTGTAAGGTTACCGCCAAGGCAGCTTCCAATCAAAAGTGCAAACATAAAAAGCTCTTTATTCAAGTTCATATTTACTGCAAGGCTGCCCGCAACAGGAAGCATTGCAATTATATATGGAACGTTATCTACAAAACCACTGATTAATACCGAAACAACAAGAATAATCAAAAAGCCAAGTACCTTGGAACCGCCGCAAACATTTGCAAGGAAAGCTGCAAAATCTTCGAGAAGGCCGGCTTCCTGAATACCGCCTACAACTATAAAAATGCCCAGCAAAAAGAATATTGTTTCCCAGTCAAGGCCGGTAATAAGCTCCTTAATCTGGGCACCGTCTTTTTTCTGGCTCACGCGGTACCACAATACACAAATTAATCCCAACGCAAAAACATAAAGTCCGCTAAGATAGGCAAAATCTGTTTTTATAAATGAAACTCCGGCAAGCCCCGCAATCATTATGACAAGAATTATAAACGGAAACCACGAAATAACAGGAGTTTTTTCTACATCTATTTTCTGGCGGCCAAACTTTGCAAAGAAAAAGTAAAAATATATACAGCCGACGATTAAGCCTGCCTGAATTATAAAGAAGATTGAAAGACGTCCCTGGTGCAAAAAGAAGTCGTTAAAGTTGTAGCCTGCATAGGCCGCAAAAATCATGCTTGGAGGGTCTCCTACTAAGGTTGCAGTTCCTTCCATGTTAGACATAACGGCAAGACCTATCATAAAATAGGTAGGATTTTTATCCAGCTTTTTGCACAGAGCCAGGGCAATTGGCGCCATAACCAGAACCGTTGCAACGTTTTCTACAAAGATAGAAATAATGCCTGTCATTGCAAGAATAAGGACAATTGCAATTCCGGTGTTTTTGCTGGAACGGATTATTCCGTCTGCAATGCGGGCAGGCACATTTGAATACAAAAACAGGGCGGCAATGGTCATGCTGCCAAGATAAATCATTATTACATTCCAGTTGATTATTTCAAAGACAGAATGTGTAAAGGCATAAATACGTGTACTTTCGCCGGTAAATATTTTTCCAGGAAAAATAATACCAAGTATAATTACAAGAACTGCCGCACAGCTTGTAAACCATACCTTCTTTTCCTGAAACAGGATTACAAGAAGGTACATAAGAATTGCAATCGAAAGTACAATGTATTTTAATGCCTGCATTTTTAATCCTCTGTTACTTCTGGAGCAGTTTGAATACACCGTCCTTTGGATTATAGGCTACACCTACATCATCCTGTTCGGTCGGGTACTTGCCCTTAATAAAGAAGTCTTCGGTTATTTTAATATAGTAAGCGGCAACATTATCATCCATTTTGTGCTGATGAAGAATCTTAAACTTTTCGAGCGCACGAGCGTAGTTTTTATTTTCAAAGTCTGTAAGCGCATTTTCCCATTTTTCGTAATAAGAAATGAGTCCTGCACTAGCGCCTTCGCGTTCGCAGATAAGCTCGTAAAGACGGATTGGTGTATTTACGTTTACTACGCGTACACAGTCAAGACTGCGCACAATAAAGCGGTCTCCAAGAAGGGCACGGGTTGCAGCACTAATCATAATACCGCCTGTGCAGTACTGTTTGTTTACACCTTCGAGACGGCTTGCAAGGTTTACGTTGTTACCCATCATAGTGTAGTTCTTTTTGTTTTCTGAACCCATGTAACCTGCAATCA
>JAEEGL012202932.1_pt1 | contig 14984 bp, 10 predicted proteins | sample 9134231 | NCBI WGS metagenome assembly JAEEGL01 (sample SAMN16246548, study PRJNA631951) | gut metagenome | biome: gut microbiome; feature: rumen; material: fiber-attached | host: Bos | place: Iran: Karaj | collected 2018-10
GCCGAGTCCCGTCCCTTCGATATGACGGTTCTTCCCTTCATCCACCCGCTTAAAGGCATCAAACAGATACGGCAGATCCTCTTTCTTGATCCCCATTCCCGTATCCGTCACCGCGACCGCCAGTTCCACCGAGTCCCCGTCGATCTCCGTGCTCTCAACGCGCAGACCGACATTTCCCTTTTTGGTGTATTTGATCGCATTGTTCAGCAGGTTGATGATGATCTGCTTGATACGCACCTCATCACCGAACAGCTCCACGGGGACCTCCGGATCGATGCTCACTTCGAAACCGAGATCCTTGTCATGCGCCTTGAGCCACATCATATTGACGATCTCGGAGAGCATGTCCCCGATCCGGTAGTTGACCGGGACGATGTCCATGCTGCCCGCTTCGATCTTGGAGAAATCCAGGATATCATTGATCAGCGCCAGCAGGAGTTTTCCGGAGCCCTGAATGCTCGTCGCATCCCTGACGATCTCATCCGAGGCGCTCTGATCGCGCAGGATCAGTTCATTGAGCCCGATGATGGAATTGATCGGTGTGCGGATCTCGTGACTCATATTGGAGAAGAAGCGGTTCTGTGAGCGGGTGAGTTCCTCCGCTCTCTCCGCCTCCTTTTTCGCACGCCTGTTCTCCTGCGAAAAGAGACGTCCCTGCGACCAGGTCATGGCAAAGCACAGCACGCCGACCATCACCAGCGAGATGAAGAAATCCACATAGTACATCCCGCGGATATGCGGATAGACGGATCCCGGATAATAATAAGCCACCAGAAAGCATCCCGTTGTGACGAGCGTGATCAGGGTGAACATGATGTTCCGCCATTTGTCCTTGAGCACGAGTCCGACATACATGAACGCGAAGATGCTCCAGATCACTCCGCCGCCTTCGAGTCCGCCGCCGAAGAAGAACAGCGCCGGCAGGATGACGAATACCAGCGGGATCACGATCAGCCGGATGGCGAGTTTCAGTTTGCCGTATCTCAGACACACAAGCACGATGACCGGCACCGCGATCAGGGTCGCGATCAGAACAACGAGTTCATACGGGTTTTCCCCGGTGATAAGGTCCCCGATAAACGCGATCCCCACGGCTGCTTCCGACATAAATGTCAGGATCAGGAAGATCCGCTCCGTGAAATCCCTGTCGGGATCCTTAACAACGGCAATGGCGGACTGAATGGCTCTGATCAGATTCATCTCACTTCACCCCCCTCTGCCGTCCGGGGGCCGGCCAGGACCCGCTGTACCACTCTCTCAAAATCGGATGTATTGATCGGCTTGGCGATGAAACCGTCAAAGCCTTCCCTGATGAACATCTCCCGTGCGCCGGATACGGCGTTCGCCGTGAGTGCGATGACGGCCGCGGTCCGGCCAAGATCGGATGCTGCGGCCCGGATCTGTTTCATGGCCTCCACGCCGTCCATCTCCGGCATCATATGATCCATGAATACCAGATCGTAATCCTGATCACGGTATTTCCGGATCGCCTCCCGGCCGCTCCCGGCCGTATCAACGATCATTTCGTATTCCCTGAACAACGAAGTCGCGACCACCAGGTTCATCGGCTCATCATCAACGACCAGCGCTTTCACTCCCCTGAACACGGGCCGGTTATCCTTGCTGTGATCCACGAGATCCCCGGCATCCCGCCCTTCGTTCAGGATCTTGATGACCGGATAGGCATACAGCGGTTTGGGGATCAGTATCACCCTGCTGTTCTTTGAGACCTTCACTTCCGGTCCTGCCGATACCGCCACCACGATATCTTCCTTGGACAGTTCATCGAAATATCCGCGGTTCTCCTCATATTCCTCCCGTCCCATAAAGACGTGGGTCGCGTGCAGCTTCTCCCTGAGGCGTTCCACCTCATATACGGTCTCTGCCGCATACAGCGGTACATGGATCCCGGCCGCGAGATTTGCCGCCATGTTACGATAGTAATCCCGGACCCTGGCGATCCCGTATTTATCCGGTCTCACGTGGAACAGCACCGCACCCTCAAACGATCCCGCCAGAGCCAGACAGGGTTTGGCATCCACTACCTTCTGCGGGACCGTGACGCGGACCGTCGTCCCGGCCTTCTTTGAACTCTCGATCTTGACAAATCCGCCCATCCGGTGCGCAAACCCGTGTACGATAAAGAGTCCCAGCCCGATGCCGCCCGCACTGCGGTTCCTCTTCCTGTTCGCCTGATACATCCCCTCCGTCACCGAGCGGATCGCGCCGCGGTCCATTCCGATCCCGGTATCCGTCATCTCAATGGTCAGATTGACGCCGTAATCCGCTTCCTCCGCATACAACCTGACACAGATCCCGCCCGCTCTCGTGAACTTAACCGCGTTTTCCAGCAGATGGCGGAAGATCTTGTGGAGTTTTTTGATATCCCCCCGCATCATGGTCGGGACCTGCGGCGCCAGATCGACCACCAGTTCCAGATCATCGGCATGATCGAGCAGCCGGTAACTCGTGACGACATCATTGATCAGAGAGGTGCTCATGTAATTGTCTTCCTCGAGGAACACCTGCCCTCTCCTGCACTCCGTATAATCCTGGATATCCTCGATCTGATAGGCCAGCCGGACTCCTGCCTGCTTGATGGAATCTGCTTCCGATCCGGCTCCCCGTTTGATCAGGAGATCCGACATCCCGTTGACGACATTGACCGGTGTCCTCAGTTCGTGCGAGATATTGGACAGGAAATCTTCCATGCTGGCATCATTCTGCGCCACACGTTCATCCTTGATCCTGTCTTCTTCCTCCTGATCCAGTCTCTCGTTGATGTTCCTGACACTGTTGTAATAGATGATCAGCACGACCGCCGTGTGCAGCAGGAGCCTTGAGATGTTCAGCCGGTCATAGACGAGCGGATCTCCGCCCGGCAGATTGATCAGATGGATGAACAGGATCGCGAAGTATTCCAGCAGAAACAGATTCATCATATAGGTACTGTCAAGGATCGAATAGGTCGCCATCGCCAGTGCAGCCACGATCCCCGCGTCAAAGAAGCTGGTCTTGTGGATGCCGTGATAGAAACACAGCAGAAGAGCATAGCCCGTATAATAATACTTCCGGATGTCATAACTGATCCTGCCGGACAGGCCGACCCACAACAGGGCGACCGTCCCCAGGCCGATACAGACAGGCACCCAGAACTCCCAGCCCATCAGACAGACCTCGACAGCCAGTCCGACAGATCCCAGTACGGAAACGAAGATGATGAATTTCTCGTTATTCTTCAGATTCATGGCGATCCTTTCTCAGTCCCGACCGTGCCCGTCCAGGAGATCCGTCACGCCGCCGTAATCATAATTGTTGGCAGCGGCTTCCAGTTTCTTCCACAGATCCGCATCCGCGTCGGGGATCCGGTAATCCTTCATGTCCGTAAAGACCGCAAGCAGTCTGTCACAATCCATCTCATCGGCTGCCCGGCTCAGTTCTTCATAAACCTCCGTCATCAACCCGGGATCCGCCTCGGGTTTTCCGGTGTCATCGTCTTCTTCCGCAAAGACTTCGGATATCGGTTCCCGGTAATTCATCATTTCCCTGAGAAAAGCGGCATGATGTCCGCTGATAAATGACATATCCCCGTTCTTTGCGGCGTTTTCCAGTTCCTGCGCCTCATCCCCGAATGCCGCCATTCCGATGATCCGCGCGGAACTTTTCAGGGCATGTACCTTGATCGCATAGTTCGCGAGATCTCCGGAAGCATAGTACTGATCCAGTTCCTGCTGTTTCTCATCAATGGCACTCAGAAAGATCCGCAGAAGCGGCAGATAAGCCCCGACCGTCCCGCTGTACCTGACGCCCGCATCCACATCGATCCAGTCATGTTCTCCGAGCCTGCGGAGTTCTTCGGGGAATTCTTCCGCCGTCTCCGCTCCTTCCTCTTCCCCGGGAGCGGGTTCCGCGATCTTATCCTGCGGGAGATATTTGAGCAGCGTCGATTCCAGCATCTGAGCGTCGATCGGCTTGGAGAGATAATCGTCAAAGCCTTCACCCAGATAGAAATCCCTTGCACCTTTGATCGCATTGGCCGTCAGACAGACCGCCGGCGTCCGGAGGTTGGGGTTGTCCTTCTGCCGGCGCAGTTCATGCAATGCCTCGATCCCGTCTTTCTCCGGCATCATGTGATCAAAAAAGAGGATATCATACTTCTTCACTGCGGTGAGCGCCAGTCCCTCATCGGCACTGCCCGCGAGGTCGATCCCGATGCGCGTCTTCTGCAGCAGATGCTCGAACACCACCAGGTTCATCGGTGTGTCGTCCACCACGAGCACCTGTGCCTCCGGAGCGATGAACCGTTTAAGCGGCACGCTCCCTTCCGGAACCGGTGACGGATCCCCGTCCTGTCCGGAAGCCGCCGTCTCTTTCCCGTTCTTTGAGTAATACAGCAGTTGGTCGACCAGTCCCAGAAGCTGCTCCCCGGCCCGTTTCACATCCTCCGCGTACGAATGGATCTGCTTTTCCCCGGTCTCCCGCAGGATCATCTCGTTCATGCCCATCATCGTATTGATCGGCGTGCGGATCTCATGAGACATGTTCGCCAGAAAGACGGATCTGGCCTCATTTTCCGCAAGCGCGCGGTGCGCGACGATGCTGCGCCTTGCGGATACGGTCAGCAGGATCCCGATGATCAGCACGATCAGTATGACACTGACGATCGTGAAGATCAGAATCCTGTTGAGCGATCCGAAGGCTCTGGAGGCATCATGTACGGAAATGCAATGCCAGTCCCCTTCAAATTTGGCATCATAAACAATATACTGAACCCCGTCGTGGCTGATCTCAAAATAACTTTCCCTGGAATCCTTAAGATGCCGCATGATCTTGGCACCGAGCGTCCCCGTCTCCGCGGAATAATCCTTACCCACTTCGGCCGGATCCGAATGCGTCACGACTATGCCCGCTCCGGTCAGGATCATCTCAATATCCGAGCCGCCGTCTGTCACGGCCTCTTCGGTCAGTCTCTGCATCTGGTTCAGGGAGACGTCCACGGAGATCACACTGACGGCATCGCACAGCGTCTTGCCGAGAGCCAGCATCGTATTCCCCGACTGGACATCCACATAGGGCTCCAGAATGGTCATTTCACCCGGGTACCGCATGGGCTTTTGATACCACGGACGCTCCGTGGCGTCATAGTCATCCGGCGGAGTCCAGTTCGTCCCGCTGAAGAAACGGCCGTTGATATACCCGTACAGCCCGGTGGAATTCTCTATCACGGCATTCCGGATCGCGCTGGACTGGCCCACGAGAAACTCCTGGATCTCCTCATCGGGCTTCCCGGCCACGATCATCTCATTTAATGTATAAGCTGTGAATTTGACCAGATCCGAGTTGGTGGCAAGATACCGTTCAAACTGATCGGCGGACCGGCTGGCAGCCATCCTGCCGTCCTTGATGATCTTGTCTCTTCTCTCCTCGTACGCGATACGGTAGTAGATCAGAATGATCGCGACAAAAAAGAGGACGGTCAGGATGCCGAGGATCGCCGTCCGCAGCGCATCCTTATTCCATCCCCTGCCGCTCTTCATACGGATTTTTCCCCGTTGTGATCGATATATCGGAACGCATGTCCGATCTTCATCTCCACCCGGTGCTCCGTTTCCTCCCAGCTGCTCAGGATCCTGCTCCGCGCACCTTCCGCCTCAGCCCTTGTGCGCTCCGTCAGCAGGATAAAGAAACTGTTCTCCCCGTTCTGCATGAAGATATCGCTCATCCTGAGCGTCTTCTCAAGCACAGACCTGAACTGCGCATATTCCTCCAGTATCCGGAGATTATCCGTCTTTTCTTCCGGTGTCAGCGTAAACAGCAGCAGCGCTGCCGTACCGCCGTATCTCTTATAAAATCTCATGATAAAGCGGTAAACCAGCGAAAACGAATCGCTGCCGAGCAGCAGTGCTCCTCCCGTATCCGTCCTTTCCTCAACGATCTTCAGGATCCGGTCCAGTTTTTTCTCCGGATCCTCGGCATCCATCGCCTCCGCATCCGACAGACGGGAATACAGATGGTATCCGTGTTTGCCGTTTTTCTTCGCGGTATACAGCGCACGGTCCGCCAGTGCGAACAAACTCTCATAATCCCGTCCGTACTCGGGGACCATGACGACTCCGACCGACAGTCCGAGGGGGATCCCGTGGTCCTCCCCCATCAGCCTCGCCGCTTCTTCCGCCAGCTGTGTATTGAGTCGCAATGTGAGTGAGACCACAGCGCTCTGATCGGTGAGGTCCTCATAGAAGGCCAGAAACTCATCTCCGCCGATACGGGCCACGGTATCGGTCTCTCTGGTATTCTTCCGGATGATATCGGCAAAGCTCTCCAGCACACGGTCGCCCATGTCATGTCCGAACAGATCGTTGACCGGCTTGAAATTGTCCAGATCCATGATCATCAGCGCACCGGTCTTTCGCACGCACAGCTTTGAGATCCGTTCCGTTCCGCGCGATTTGTTCAGGAGACCGGTCATTTTGTCGATCATCGCCTCTTCGGTGAGCGTCTCGATCGTCCTGGTATTCGTGATGGCATTCTGAACGCGCCTTAAGATGATCTCCTTATCAAAAGGCTTGTGGATAAAATCCGACGCGCCGAGTCTGAGACCCTCCTGCTCGACAGCGCTGTCATGCTCTCCCGTCAGGAAAATGACGGGGACATGCGGTCTGCCGGCCTGGTCCTCATAGTTTCTCAGCGCGCGGTAAGCCTCAAATCCGTTCATTTCGGGCATCAGAATGTCCAAAATGATCAGATCCGGACTGTTTTTCTCAATAAATTTCAGCAGATCAGGTCCCGAACGAAGGCAGCTGACGCGCATTCCCTCCTCACCGAGCAGGATCCGTGCGTTTGTCAGGCTGAGCGCTTCATCGTCGACCACGGCGATCCAGTAACTCATCTTCTGCCATCCCCTGTTGTTCCGACTGTTCATTGACTGCATAAAAAACCATTGTGATTATAATTGCGATGAGAAGAAGGGTCAAGACCTTTCCGCAGACTCCTAAAAACCGACATTCTCCTCTTCCACCGTTCCCCAATACGCAGACTCCCGCGCATCCGGTCCCTGTGCATCAGTGCCCTCCATTTCAAGGATCCGGCGAAACTGTGTTTCATACAGTTCCCTGTAGATCCCGCCCGCTTTGAGCAGCGTGTCATGGTCTCCCTGCTCAGCGATCACGCCGTCCTTTACCACGAGGATGCAGTCCGCCTTCAGGATCGTTGACAGTCTGTGGGCAATGACGATGCTGGTCCTGCCCTGCATCAGGAGTTCAAGCGCATCCTGGATCGCGTTTTCGGAGATGGAATCCAGTGCGCTGGTGGCCTCGTCGAGGATCAGGATCTTCGGATCCTTGAGGATGACCCTCGCGATGGAAAGACGCTGTTTTTCGCCGCCGGAGAGCTTGAGCCCGCGGTTCCCGACGACCGTATCATATCCGTCCGGCTGGGACGAAATGAAATCATGGATATTCGCGTTTTTGCATGCGGCGATGAGTTCTTCCTCCGTGGCATCCTCTTTTGCATACAGGAGATTGTCTCTTATGGTACCGTTAAAGAGATAGGTCTCCTGTGTGACTACGCCGATGTTCGACCGGAGCCAGAACAGGTCGAAGTCTCTGACATCTGTTTCTCCGATCTTTACGGAGCCCGCGGAAACATCATAGAGACGGGGGATGAGATTGACGACGGTCGATTTTCCGGAACCGGACGGCCCGACAATGGCATACATCTTCCCGCCGGGAACAGTGAAATTCACATCCTTCAGGATCGGGACGCCGGGATCATACGAAAATGCCACATGTTCATATCGGATATCCCTGCATGTGACATCCGGCTTTTTTCCGTTTTCGGGGCTGACAACGGAACTCTTCATATCAAAGTAGGCAAAGATCCTGGTGAAAAGTGCCAGCGACCGGGTGAAATCCACATGGATGTTCAAAAGACTCTGAACAGGAAAGTAAAGTCTGTTGATCAGCGCCACCATCGCGGTGATCGTGCCGACGGTCAGCCGCGTATCCATCTGAGAGATGATCAGATAGCCTCCGGCGAAATAGATGAGCAGCGGCCCCAGCTGGGTGAACATCCCCAGGATGACCCGGAACCAGCTGCCGCCCCGCTGTTCCTTAAGATTCAGAGCCGTCAGCTCGGAATTCACCTTTTTGAACCGTTCATACTCCCGCTCTTCTCTCGTGAAAAGCTTGACGAGCATGGATCCGCTCACGCTCAGCGATTCGTTGATCAGCTGATTCATCTCATCACTCTTTTCCTGGGAGTCGGAGCGGATCTTCCATTGGTTTTTTCCGACAGTCTTCGTCGGCAGGATCAGGAGCGGGATGATGATGATGCCGACGATAGCCAGCTGCCAGCTCATCGTGAAAAGGGCGACCAGCGTCGTGATCACGGTCGCCACATTGGATACGATGCTCGCGAGTGTCCCGGATATGATGCTGCTCACGCCGCTGATATCCGTGTTCATCCTGGTGATGATATCGCCCTGTTTTTCCGTGGTGAAAAAGGAGTGCGGCATGTACTGGAGATGGTGATACATCTCATTCTTCATGTCGAAGATGATCTTCTGGGATATCCAGGCGTTGATATAGGATTCCAGAACACCGATGATCTGGGAGACCGCAAGGGTCGCAAAAGCCATCAGGAGCAGGCGGATGAGAAGCGCCATGTCCCTGTCGAGCAGCGCTTCATCCACGATCTTTCCGGTGATGATGGACGGAAGCAGGCCAACGACCGCGGAGAGCAGGATCGCGAGAAATACAAATGCGAACTGAAGCCAGTAGGGCTTTAAGTAGGACAGGATCCTTCTGATCAGTTTTCTGTCCACTTTGGGGAGATTTTCTTTTTCCTCATCCGTAAGAAATCCCCGGGGGCCGAGTCCTCTCATCGGTGCATTCATCTTCCTATCCCCTCATCCTGACAGGCAGGTAACAAAGTCGTGTGCTACTCGTGTATATTATATGAAAACCCACAAACCCGCAACTGTGTGAGGGATAGGCAATTGTGTCAAATAAACGTTGGCAATCTTTCAATATTTTATTTTTCCCCCTCCGCCTTGCTGCCGGTTTACCCGATGACTGTCGGTATGAAACCTCTGTTATTTCAGAACCCCCTTGGTCAATACAAAAAAGAGAGTCCCTTGAAGGGCCGCCTCACTTAGGGATTGAGCAAAAATTGAGTGACGGTCTTCAATCGGCCTATCGCCCCATACAAGAGTAAAGAACCACATTGGATCCACACTGTCATCTTTCTATTTCATCTTGACAATATAGGATAAATGCTATATTCTATGATCACGAGGTATTCATATGGCAGAAACTCCGTATAAGGTACGTTTTTATACAGGTATTGATGGCGCGCAACCCGCGAAGGACTTCATGGTGTCATTGAACTACCAGATGCGTGCAAAAATGATCAGCATGATCCAGTTACTACAGGATAACGGAAAAGACTTACGCGAACCGTATTCCAAGCACTTATCCGATGGGATATTTGAGCTTCGAGCCAAATGGGGCTCAGATATTACGCGGGTGCTGTATTTTTTCTATATCGGAAATGAGATCATTCTGACCAACGGTTTTGTCAAGAAGACGCAGAAAACGCCTCCGGCGGAGATTGACAAAGCGAAGCGATATCGAGCAGATTATCTGCGCAGAAAGGAGGAGTCACATGAATGACACATTTGATCAATTCCTCGATGAACAACTGAAAGACCCTTCTTTCAAGAGCGAATATGATGCCTTGCAGCCTGAACGCGCGATCATTCAGGCAATTATCGATGCGAGAAAGAGTGCCGGTCTGACCCAGAAAGAACTATCAGAACGAACCGGCATTGCACAGGGTGATATCAGCAAATTGGAAAGAGGTTCAGCAAATCCGTCTCTGCGCACACTTCAGCGTCTGGCTGCCGGAATGGGCATGATCATGCGTCTGGAATTCTCACCCATGCCGACTGCTGCTCGGGTTAAGTAAAGTCACCTGATCATTCCCGCATATAAAGGCTGGCGTCGCGTATTTTGCGCGTCTCCAGCCTTTTTTGTTCATAGCGAGGGGGGATTCGAGTCTCCGATAACAGAAAAGAGAGCCCCTTCGGGACTCTCTTTTCTGTTATAGCGAGGGGGGGACTCGAACCCTCGACACCGCGGGTATGAACCGCGTGCTCTAGCCAGCTGAGCTACCTCGCCACATCATCCGCATATCGCAGACGCAAAGGATAGTTTACACTATCCACTGCCTGCCTGTCAACAGTTTATGCCAATTCCTCCCGCAGTTTTTCGCGCATGGCGCGAAGCGCCTTGCCGCGATGGCTGATCGCATTCTTCTCGTCCGGCGAGATCTCCGCCGAGGTCCTGCCGTATTCCGGCAGCAGGAATATCGGATCATAGCCGAAGCCGTTCGCACCGGCGATCTCATGAGCGATCCGTCCTTCCATCGTTTCCCTGGTGATGAGCGGCTCCCCGGCCTCCGCAACAGCTTTCCCCGCAGGCAGCACCACTGCCGCGACCGCGCATACAAAGCGGGCGCCGCGATCCTCCTCCGGGACGTCTTTCAGCCGTTCCAGGATGATCCGGTTCTTCTCGTCATAGGAAGTGTCATGACCCAGATACCGGGCGGAATAGATGCCGGGCTCGCCTCCCAGTGCATCGATCTCCAGACCGGAATCGTCCGCCATGACGACCACATCCTCCGCATATTTCCCTGTAGCCAGTTCCGCACAGGCCGTCGCCTTGATCGCGGCGTTCTCCTCAAAACTGCTGCCGTTCTCCTCGGGATCCGCGGCCACACCCGCCTCTTTCATGGAGAGGATCTCTTCCGTCAGATCCCCCATGATCTCGCGGATCTCGCGCAGCTTGTTTTCATTTCCCGTTGCAAATATGATCTTCATGGATCTACTCCTCCAGCGCCGCAAACGCCTCTTTCACAGCCTCCGACATGCCCTTTGCCAGTTCGGCCGCCGTATCCTCTCCCGTCAGGAAAGCCGCATCCGCGGAGTCAGCCGGATCCCCGAGCGACAGGATCGCTGCCGGCACCTGCGAGGCCGCGAGCAGCGGATCGTTCAGACCCACAGGACGGATATCCGTCACACGGATCCCCGAAGTCTCCTGCATGCCGGCCGCCAGCGCATCGGCAAAGGACGCATTGTCATATTTCCGTAAAAACCAGGTATCATTATACCCTGCTCTGAGACCCGCGGTTCCGGCAGCGGTCTCCTCCTCTCCGGCAGGCAGTCCCCCGGTGCAGAGTCTGATACAGAGATCCGGCTCCGTTTCCGTAAGCAGCGCCCGGACCGTTTCCTCGCTGTGCGCTTCGTCCATTCGCGTGAGATAGACCCGTGTGTTCACACTGCTGCTGTACAGTTCCGCAAAGGCCTCCGCAACATCAAGTGTGATGTCCTCCCCTGAGGCGGGCCGTACCGGATCCACCAGGATCACCCTGTCATACAATTCGCCGGGCGGACACAGCCGGATATGGAGCGCACCTTCCGACAGGGAACTCTCCGGCTCGTACAGTCCCGTCAATGCAAAGCGCAGACTCACTTCTTCGCGGTTCATACGGACATAGACCGCCTCGCGCACCTTATCGCTCCTGGCCAGGATCTGTTCTTCCCCCTTTTCGAAATTTCCTTTTCTGGTGAACAATGTGATCCTGAGCTGTCGGGACAGATAATGGTTCGTGATCTCCACATCCTCGCTGCTCATTCCCATCGGCAGCGGGATCTCAAGATCGCAGTCGGCGCCCGGTGCGGGATCCGTCAATGCCAGCACCTGCGGCTCGGATGCTTCTTCCGCCTCCTGCTGCGCCTGTTCTTTCACTGTCTCTCTGGCCTGTACCGTCCCCGACAGGATGACAGGCTTGGTCGCTGCCCGCCAGAAACAGACCGTCAGCGCGATGATGCCGTAGATCGCCGCAAATCTCGCCGTTTTTTTCAGCAGAGCCTCACGCATGCTTCTCCCTCTTCGGCGGTCTCGCACCGAAATACTGATAAAACCGGGTCTCGATCATGCCGTTGTAGATCTTGCGGTTCCTGTCCGCCTTGCGTCCGATCGCCCGTTCCGCGTCCGCGTAGGAGGTAATAACATACATGGACCAGTCCTCCAGAGCCGCATAGCGCTCCCCAAGCGTGCGGTACAGCGCAAACATCCCGTCGTCGGCAGCCTGAAGCCTCTCTCCGTAGGGCGGATTCGTGATGAGAAATCCGTATTTTTTCCGATGGCTGAAATCCGCCACATCCCGCACCTGAAAATGCACCAGTTCCTCCACACCCGCTTCCCGCGCGCTTGTTCTGGCGACCTCCACCGTTGCCGGATCGATGTCATACCCCTGAAGATCCGTTTCGATCCCGGTATCGATCTCCGAATAGGCTTCTTTCTTTGCCTCTTTCCACAGGGATGCGGGCACGAGCTGCTCCCAGTGCGCAGCCGTGAAATCCCGGTGGATGCCCGGCGCGATATGCGCAGCCATCATCGCCGCCTCAATGAGAAAAGTGCCGCTCCCGCAGAACGGATCCGCCAGGATCCTGTCCGCGCGCCAGGGCGTCAGCATGAGCAGCGCAGCGGCCAGATTCTCCACGATGGGCGCAGCCACATTGGTCCTGCGGTATCCTCTTTTATGCAGGGACTCCCCCGAGGTGTCCAGGCAGACACTCACCTCATCCTCGAGGATCGAGACGCGCAGCGGATACGCGGCGCCGTCCTCCGGAAAATGTTCCGTGGCATACCGCGTCTTCATCCGCTCGACCATCGCTTTTTTCACGATCCGCTGGATGTCTGAGGGAGAAAACAGTTTGCTCCGCACACTCGACGCCTTGGTGACCCAGAAGCGGGCATCCCGCGGCAGGATCTCCTCCCACGCGATCGCACGCACGCCTTCGAACAGTTCGTCCCATGTCGTCGCGCGAAACCTCCCCATGCACCAGAGCACGCGTTCCGGGGTCCGCAGGCGGATATTCGCCCGGACGATCTCCCGTGCGGGATCCGTACAGTCGCAGATGACCCGGCCGTCCTTTGTCTGCGACACGCGAAAGCCCAGGTCCGTCAGTTCTCTCTTTACCACTGCCTCCAGCCCGAAATGACAGGGCAGGATCAGTTTTGTTTCCTGCATGTTCAGCCTTCTCCGTAAAGGTCCGCCCGCGGCGTATAGTACTCACGGATCGCCTCCGTCCCGTTGACGGACAGGATCCGCCCGTTCGTGGCCATGACCTGTCTGTACCAGTAGGCGGAATCCTTGGGCGTGCGCGCAAGCGTCTCAAAATCGACATGCACGATGCCGAAGCGGTCGCCGTATCCCTGCTCCCATTCGAAATTATCAAGGAAGGTCCACAGGAAATACCCGCGGATGTCCGCCCCTTCATCCGCAGCACGCTGCACATTGGAGAGATAGGCATCCACAAAGTGGATGCGGTTGGGATCATGCACACGGCCGTCCACGGACAGGACATCGTGACAGGCCATGCCGTTCTCCGTGATATACATCGGCACATGGTAACGCTCATCGAGGAATTTCAGTCCCCAGTAAATGCATTCCGGCGTCACGGGCCAGCCCACACTGGTCTTGGCGATCCCGCGCTTTAAAGGCAGCTGTTCCGGCTTGCCGTCCGCTCCGGCGCGGATCGGATAACCGTTATAGATATTCTGTCCCATGAAATCCACCGGTTCCGCGATCAGCGCAAGATCCTCCGGCGTGATCTCCGGCAGGAGCGCGCCGAACTGCTTCTTCCCGTCCTCCGGATAATGCCCGAGAAAAACCGGATCATTGAACCAGGAAACGGTCCAGGGCCAGTTCCCCTTCGGCTCCGGCACTTTGAAATAGACGCTTCTCGCCGCCTCGATATCCGCAGAGGAATCCGTCGCGGGGATCGCCACACCGCAGGTGGGCGCATAGCCTACCCGGACCGGTTTCCCCGCATGCGCGCGGATGGCGCGTACAGCGGCGCCGTGTGCGCGCAGCACATTATGCGCGATCGCCAGCGTCTCCCGGGGCGGGAGCTTATAACCGGGAGCATGAGTGCCGGTGGCATAGCCCAGTCCCACAATGCATTCCGGCTCGTTGACCGTGATGAACAGATCGGTGAGATCCGAGAAACGTTCTGCCGCGATCGCCGCGTAATCCGCGAACCACCGGATGATCTCCGGATTCTGCCAGCCGCCGCGGTCCTGCAGCGCCTGCGGGAGGTCCCAATGATAAAGCGTGGGATAAGGCGTGATCCCGTGACGCCGCATCGCGGTCATCATATCCCGGTAGAAGGCGACTCCCTCTTCATTGATCCGGCCGGTTCCCTCCGGCAGGATCCTGCACCAGTTGATCGAGAACCGGTACGCCCGGATCCCCAGACGCTCCATGAGGGCATAATCCTCCTCATAGCGGTGCATATGATCTGCGGAGACCTGCGCCGTTTCGCCGCCTTTGCCTCCCCCGTTCGCGAGAAAATCCTCCCAGATCGTGCGGCCGCAGCCGTCCGCGGGATCTCTCCCCTCGATCTGATAAGCACTTGATGCAACGCCCCAGACAAAATCCTCCCGAAACATCCTGCCTCCCGTCGAGATATTGTTCGCTACCTGTATGATTATAGGGGTGCCGCGCCTTCTCTGCAAGTGCAAAGCGACGGCAGCCGCTTGCCGGGTTAGTGCTTCAAAAGAGCATTGTGCCCACGGCAGTCTTGCCCACGCAGGGAGATTCGCTGATAAGGATCAGTTTCTACACCGCTTTCCTTTGCCGAAAATCTGAACAGCGGATCTCCGTTTTCTTCCGTTCCATACTGCACCATGCCGCCCCTTTCCATGGCTCGGGCGGAGGCAATATTCTCTTTGGCACAGCCGCCGTGTACGCCGGGAAGCGCATAGTCCTCCGCGGCGATCCTGAGCAGTTCCTTTACGCACTGCGTCCCGTATCCCCGGTTTCTGTATTCTTCATCCAACAGAATAAAGATCTCCGGCTCTGCCGGATCACGGCCTCCGTCCAGTCCGCACCAACCCATAATGGTTCCGGGA
>JAEEGL014809689.1_pt1 | contig 14984 bp, 9 predicted proteins | sample 9134231 | NCBI WGS metagenome assembly JAEEGL01 (sample SAMN16246548, study PRJNA631951) | gut metagenome | biome: gut microbiome; feature: rumen; material: fiber-attached | host: Bos | place: Iran: Karaj | collected 2018-10
ATGGCCCACCAAAATACTTTGTTGGAGAGCCAAACTCCCTTGTTTTCACGGACTACAGATTTGAGGTGGTCGTTTTGTGCATTCCACTCTTGGCGTTGCTGAAGTCGATGGCGTTCCAACAGTTGATTAGCTTGCTGGATCAAATCGTCAACGCGTTTTTTGACTTCCTCAAAGGAGTCTGGAGTAATCTTGGCTATTGCCTGTTCCTGTTCGTTCATACTATGACTTAACTGCTATTGCGGTGCAAAGATAGTCAAATTCAGCGAGAAAAGGAAAGAAATGGGTGATGTACTACGTTTCTTTAACTATTCATCTTCCCTCTTTTCGTTTCTTTGACCAATTTTCTGTTATATGTTCAAAATTAACACCTTTTTAACACCCTGGAAAAAGAAAACACCTTGTAAATCAACGACTTACAAGGTGTTCTAAGTACCCAGAGCCGGGGTCGAACCGGCACGGGTTGCCCCACTGGTGTTTGAGACCAGCGCGTCTACCGATTCCGCCATCTGGGCCTATTGCGGGTGCAAAGTTACAACTTATTTTTAATAATCCAAAAAAAATCATGGAAATTTGTTACATGGAGATGACACTTCCTCTTTAAAAATGGTATGATGTGGTAAAAAAAGTAAATTATTTGGTAGATACAAAGTTTTTACCTATCTTTACAACCAAGAACCTTAGATCTGTTGTTATGATAACAAAAAACGTAAACGACTATTGCGTGATCCTTGCTGGCGGAAGAGGGAGAAGGCTTTGGCCATGCAGCCGTATCAAGAAACCGAAACAATTCGTGGATTTCTTCTCCACCGGCAGAACACTCCTACAAGATACTTTCGACAGGGTAAGTAAGTTTATTCCCTTAGAAAATATATATGTATGCACCAATCATGAATACGCTCACTATGTGATCAACCAACTGCCGGAAATGCCACCGGAAAATATCCTGAGCGAACCCATACACCGCAACACAGCTCCCAGCGTGGCATGGGCCACCTACCGTATCGTGAGAAGAAACGAAAACGCCCGTATGATGGTGGTACCCAGCGACCAGACGGTATTCAAAGAGGATGTCTTCCAAGAGAATATCCAGGCGGGCATGGAGCTGGTGAGCCAGAAAGATATCATTCTCACGTTAGGGGTAACCCCCACCCGACCGGAACCGGGCTACGGATATATACAATGCGGGGAGTATATCGAAAGCGATGGTATCTACGAGGTGAAGTCATTCACCGAGAAGCCCGATAGGGAATTCGCCAAGATGTTCATCAACAGCGGGGAGTTCCTTTGGAACAGCGGCATCTACCTCTCGAACGTAAAAAATATGAGAAGATGCCTGCAGAAGGTGTTCCCCGTGGTACTGCGACGATTGGAGGACCAGGAAGAGGTCAGTCATGTGAGTCTGGAGGATGAGATAATCTTCATCGAGGAGAACTTCTCCACGTATCCTAACGTGTCTATCGACGAGGGACTGTTGGAGAACGGACAGGTGGTATATGTGATGAAAGGGGATTTCGGCTGGGCTGACTTAGGGATGTGGCATTCCATCTACGAGAGTCATCAGAAAGGAGAGGATGACAACGTGGTGATCTCCTCACGGGTGATCATCGACAACAGTAAGAACAACATCATCAAACTGCCGAAAGACAAATTGGGTATTATCCACGGATTGGAAGGATATATCGTGGCGGAAGAAGGTAATGTGCTGCTGATCTGTAAGAAGGAAGACTCCAGCGCTCTGGTAAGGAAATACGTCAACGAGACACAGCTGCAATACGGGGAGGACTTCCTGTAAGGATATGCTCATAAAGAATAAGAAAGGCTGCCGATGGGCAGCCTTTCTTATGTTGTTTACAACTTGAGGAACTCCTCATAGATCTTCTGAGCAATCTCCCGGAACTCTTCCTCCGTGAGCTTCAACTTAGGATTGCTGAAGTTCATGTCCTTCTCACTCTGCATAGGCACCAGATGGATGTGAGCATGGGGAACCTCCAAGCCTAAGACAGCCATACCTACCTTCCGGCATGGGAAAACACGCTTGATAGCCACAGCAACCTTCTTGGCAAAGATCATATACTCACCAATCTCACCATCTTCCATATCGAAGACATAGTCAACCTCACGACGGGGAATCACTAAGGTATGACCCTTCTGGATAGGGTTGATATCCAGGAAAGCATAGAACTGCCCGTCTTCTGCACACTTGTAACTGGGAATCTCACCAGCAGCAATCTTACTGAAAATATCCATAGTCGTACGTCGTTTATTCGTTCGTTAAATAGAAATACTGTCTATGCGCAGACGGATGACACCACGCGGGATCTTGATCTCTACCTCATCACCTACCTTGTGGTTCAGCAAACCCTGGGCAATGGGCGTCTTGATGGAGATCTTACCCTCACGGAGGTTGGCCTCACTCTCACTGACAATCGTGTAGCTCATCTTAGCCTTGGTAGCCAGATTGGTCATCTCTACCTTCGAGAGGATCTGTACCTCCTCATTACTCAGGCGCGACACATCGATGATCTTCGCCTCAGAAAGCACACGCTTCATCTCGTTGATCTTGTTCTCCAGCTTCGCCTGTGCCTCCTTGGCCGTGTCGTACTCGGAGTTCTCACTCAGATCACCCTTGTCACGAGCCTCCGCAATGGCTGCCGAAGCCTTCGGACGCTCCACGCTCTCTAATCTCTTCAGTTCGGCTACCAACTTGTCGTAGCCCTCTTGCGACATATATGCCATATCTGTTTTCTTTATGATTACCGACTTATTGAGTAAAACGAACACAACTAGACGAAAAACAAGAATCCCAACATTTTGCAATGTCGGAACCCTTACCCTTTTAACGAATCTTTATCTTTAAAACAACTGACATCGACCAGTGAGCCTTTCTCACCGCCAAGCAGCACCTGAAATCATCTATGTTGTGTATTTCGTTTGCAAAAATAGTATTTTTTTCTGATACTAACAAATTTTTTGATGATTTATTAATATATTCTAAAAATAAAGCCTTTTTGTAACCCAAACCAACCTTCAAACGTATTATAGTAAAAAAGGAAAATTATGCTTTCTAGAAACGAGCAACTATCTATTATTAACCTTATTAAGAAACAAGTAGTTCCCGCAATTGGCTGTACAGAACCGATGGCCGTGGCATTGTGTGTGGCAAAGGCTACCAAACTACTTGGGAAAACACCGGAACACATTGATTTACGATTAAGCGCTAACATTCTCAAGAACGCCATGGGTGTGGGTATCCCCGGAACAGGAATGGTGGGACTGCCCATTGCCATCGCATTGGGTGCACTGATAGGAAGACCGGAGCTCCAACTGGAGGTGTTGCAGGACTGCAACGAAGAAGCTGTGGAGCGCGGTAAGGCGTATATCGCTGAGAACCGTATCCATATCGCCTTAGAGAAAGACGATGACGACAAGCTTTTCATCAACGTGATTTGTCAGGCCGACGGTCACGAGGCAGAGGCACGCATCAAGACACACCATACCGACTTCGTGTTCCTTCGTAAAGACGGAGAGATTCTACAGGACGGTCTGCTGACAGGTAACAAGGAGCAGGGTAACGGAGAGCAAGATGATGAGCCCCAACTCACACTGCACAAGGTGTATGAGTTCGCTACGGAGACCAACCTTGACGACCTGCGCTTTATCCTTGAAGCCAAGAAGCTCAATGAGGCCGTAGCGAAGAAAGGACTGGAAGAGAACTTCGGTCATCAGTTGGGTAAGACCATGCTGACACCCCTCGGCAGAGGATTCTTAGGCGACGGTATCTTCGCCCATGTGCTCAGTAATACCAGCGGTGCCTGTGATGCCCGTATGGCAGGAGCACTGATTCCTGTGATGAGTAATTCCGGCAGCGGCAACCAGGGTATCTGTGCCACCATGCCAGTGGTGACCTTCGCGGAAGAGAACCACAACAGTGAGGAGGAGCTTATCCGTGCCTTGACCATGAGTCATCTTACCGCTATCTATATCAAGCAGTCGTTAGGATCACTCAGTGCACTGTGCGGCTGTGTGGTTGCCAGCACCGGCAGCAGCTGCGGTATCACTTATCTGATGGGTGGTAACTACGAGCAAGTCACCTATGCGGTGAAGAATATGATTGCCAACCTCACCGGTATGATCTGTGACGGTGCGAAACCGAGTTGTTCGCTGAAGCTCACCACGGGTGTAAGCACAGCGATGCTCAGTGCCATGCTTGCCATGCAAGGAAAGTATGTCAGTTCGCTCGAAGGCATCGTAGATGATGATGTGGACCAGAGTATCCGAAACCTCACCTCTATCGGCAGCAAAGGCATGGATGTGACCGACCGTTATGTGCTTGACATCATGACCCACAAGAGTAATAATAAATAATTCATATAATTTTTTTGATTTTAATACCAAGTATGAAAAGTATCAAGAACATGTTGCTGATCAGTGTGATGGCCTTGATGGCACTCACAGCCTCAGCACAGATGCAGGATCCTGTACATTTCAGTGTTCAACAGAAGCAGGTATCTCCCACAGAGGTACACGTGATCTTTACCGGTAAGATCGATGCCGGATGGCATGTCTATTCCACCGGTTTACCCGCTGACGGCCCTATCTCTGCCACACTGACAACAGAGGCAGCCGAGGGTGCTAAGGCTAATGGTAAACTGATGGCTCAAGGTAAGGAAATCAGCAACTATGATAAGTTGTTTGATATGAACCTGCGTTATTTCGAGAATAACGTCACCTTCGTACAGAAATACCAGGTAACAGGCAAGACCTACCATATCAAGGGATTCCTGGAGTATGGTGCCTGCAACGATCAGAACTGCATGCCTCCCACTCAGGTAGAGTTCGACTACAAGGGCGAAGGTCCTAAGGACGCACCAGAGGCTCAGGAGGAAAAAAAAAGCGATGACGAAAACGCAGCCGATGAGAAAGAAGGCGAGGAGGTAACTGAGAATACCGACAGTATCGCCGCAGCAGCTGCTGTTATTCCTCTCGATTCCACGGAAGTGGAAGGTCTTTGGAAGCCTGTAATTAAAGAGTTACAGGCTTTCAATGGTGGTAGTGCCACCCAGAACCGTTCACTGTTATATATCTTCCTGATGGGACTCTTAGGTGGTCTCGTCGCTTTGTTCACACCTTGTGTATGGCCGATCATCCCGATGACCGTGAGCTTCTTCCTGAAGCGTGCCAAGGACGACAAGAAGAAAGGTATCAAGGATGCCATCACCTACGGTATCTCCATCGTTATCATCTACCTGGCATTAGGTCTTGCCATCACCGCTATCTTCGGAGCAAGTGCCCTCAATGCCTTATCAACCAACGCTATCTTCAACATCTTCTTCTGTCTCCTGCTGGTGGTCTTCGCCCTCAGTTTCTTCGGATGGTTTGAACTGACCCTCCCAGAGTCATGGACCAACAAGGTGGACAGCAAGGCTTCTTCCACAACAGGTTTGCTGAGTATCTTCCTCATGGCCTTCACATTGGCCTTGGTAAGTTTCTCATGTACCGGTCCTATCATCGGCTTCCTGCTGGTTGACTTCGCTACGAGCGGCAGCTTCTGGGGTCCCGCCATCGGTATGTTCGGCTTCGCACTCGCACTGGCATTGCCGTTCACCCTCTTTGCAATGTTCCCCACTTGGTTGAAGAAAGCCCCGAAATCAGGTGGTTGGATGAACATCATCAAGGTAACCCTCGGTTTCATCGAGTTGGCCTTCGCCCTGAAGTTCTTCTCTGTTGCCGACCTGGCTTACGGCTGGCGTCTGCTCGACCGTGAGGTATTCCTCTGCCTGTGGATTGTGATCTTCGGTGCCCTCGGTCTCTACCTGATCGGTAAGCTGAAGTTCCAGAGTGACTGGGAAGGTGGTGAGATGGAGAAGCCCATGCCTGTGATCTGCATCATGGGTGGTCTGGTATCGATTGCCTTCGCTATCTATATGATCCCCGGTCTGTGGGGAGCTCCCTGTAAGGCTGTCAGCGCCTTCGCACCTCCAATGAGCACACAGGACTTCAACCTCTACAAGGCTGAGGTGGTGGAAGCTAAGTATAAAGATTACGAACAAGGTATGGCAGCTGCCAAGGCTCAGGGTAAGCCCGTGCTGATCGACTTCACCGGTTTCGGTTGTGTGAACTGTCGTAAGATGGAGGCTGCCGTATGGACAGATCCAGGTGTATCGAAGATTCTGGAGGATGACTATGTACTCATCTCCCTGTTTGTGGACGACAAGACACCACTCCCCGAGCAGATCAAGGTTACTGAGGAGAATGGTCAGGAGCGTACCCTTCGTACGGTGGGTGACAAGTGGAGTTACCTGCAGCGCTCGAAGTTCGGTGCTAACGCACAGCCGTTCTATGTCGCTATCGACAACGAAGGAAACCCACTCACGGGTTCTGCCGTTTACGATGAGGACATTAACAAATACGTGAAATTCCTGAAGGCAGGATTAGAAAACTATAATAAATAAATTCTCTTCTGAAGAGGTGGATGTCAAGCATATCCACCTCTTTTTTTGATATCATCCAACAACTGGGCATACAGAGGATTGAAGCGTAGCACTTCTTCATTACCTGTCAGGATGAGTTGCTTACGTGCCCGTGTAAGCACAACATTCAGTTTACGGTCGATAACCTTACCATCCTCCACAAAACAGTTGGCAGTAAGGAACTCCAGCTGATACCTGTTCTGTATCGTGAAAGAATAGATGATCACATCCCGCTGACTACCTTGGTAACGCTCCACTGTATCGATGCTCACCTGCATCAGAGCATCGATATCCAACGCCTCTATCTCCCTTCGGATGACTGCTATCTGGTTACGGTAAGGTACGATGACACCCACGGTCTTCACCGGATCAAACGCCGGTCCGCATTCGTGATACACCTTGATGAGTTGTTCGCAAACAATCTTCGCCTCAGCGATGTTCACCTGACTGCCATGACCTTCCATCTTACAGTAGGGAGATGGGAAGAACAATATACGGTGAGCCACCGACTGATCCTCCTGATGCGGTAAAGGCACAGGCATGAGTTGTTCACGTGCATAGAACATCCGGTTCGGAAAGGCAGCAATCTCCGGATGCATACGCCCTTGTCGGCGTAACACTCCTACGAAAGCCTCCCTGCCAGCCTGACGCTCTACATGAATCAACCGTTCAAAGAGAGAGTTTCGACAGTCGGTAAGTCCGATCTCACGCAAGAGCGGATGGTCCACGAGGGTATCCTCCGGTCGTTGTACCACTACGGCAGGTAATTGTTTATAATCACCGATCAACACAAATTTCTGTACGTTGACGAGCAGTCCCACCAAGTTAGGTTCAAGGATCTGACTGGCCTCATCGATGATAGCCACATCGAAAGTCTTCAGTCGGAAGAGAAAAGGACGCGATTGGAACATGGAGGTGGTCCCCACGATAACCTGTGTGTTAACCAGCAGTTGTCTGATGGTATCCAGACGGGGATTGTTCTTCACCACCTCCTTTAACAGATACGGGTGGAAACGTTCATCACAACTGTATGACTGTCCGACACGTATGAAGGGTATCTGCGCATCCAGGAGCATGGCACAAATCTCATCCACTGCACGGTTGGTGTACGCCATCAAGAGGAGATGCAAACCATCAGCCCGGCATTCCTCCACCATGTACCGGAGCGCCATACTCGTCTTACCCGTCCCCGGAGGCCCGATCAACAGGTAATAGTCAAGCGCCTGCTTCATGCCCTTGAGTATCTCATCATAGGCAGGATGGTAAGCGTGAGACAGTTGTCGGCTGCTGTCAATCCTCGGTGCCCGCTGTGCCAGGAGCAGCTGTCGTTTCTCTATGGGTGCATTCAGGAAGGCATACATCCCTCTCGTGGAATTGCTCACGGTGACATCCGAAGAGGCATGCTCCACGGCATAACGTTCTTCATCATCAGGTATCAACAGATGCGGGTTCTGCTGCCCGTTGCTCAGCACGACCACCACCCTATCGCTATATAACTCCTTGATATTCCCTTTGAAAAGAATGTGCTCCCTGACATCGGGTATCTTGTCTTTCGGATAAGCATAGAGATACACCTGATCACCCTGGCGGAAATTGGGAAGGAAGTCGGCAGCGAGCTCCTCTGCATGGATCGATAATGTGATGGTATCATAACCATTCGCCGATGAACTGCATTGACGGTCGATAACACGCAGTCCCATGAGGATATTCCCCGTCTCAATCTTCTCATTGAGCGGCATGTTCCACAGATCCGCACCACAGGTGTTCACGCCCTCATACAGTCCGAGTTTACTCACACGCTGCTCCCGGTAAACGAAGGTCATCATCGTGGTGAAATACGCTTTCTCCAAAGGATCCAACTGATGCAGGATACTTGTGACACCTTCTATTTGAGGAAGAAGATATGCCAGATAGAATCGGTCGCACTTACCATTGATATTCAACGTGTCAGGATGCAGCTGCTCCAACGCCTGCTCCATGCCATCATCGGCAACAGACAGTTCCTGAGCCACTATCTGGTTACGCAGCATGAGAGCCTCCTGGAAAAGTCGCTGATAGAAAGCCACAACGACCAGTCCTTCCTTCGGGGGATACTTGCTATATAGCAGTCGGGTATCTATCGTCTCTCTGTCCAGGTGGAAGTTGCGTCGTAACACTCCGTAATACAACAACAACTGCACGAAATGAGGCTCCAGCTGATAACTGCCGTAATTGTTGGGCCGTTGCCGTTCGATATTGATATTCCGTCCTGCCTTCTGTTCTACCAACAGTTTGAAATCAGTTGTCATCAAGTCAACACGCCCTTGTAACCCCAGTTGCTCACAGACAAAAGAAGGTTCGAGGATGACTTTATCCACTGAAAAGTCATTGTTTCCATCTCCAAAGAGTTGTTCCACCACCCCACGGATGTTTGTTGACTGTACGGTTGCATCTCTTTTAAAGCGTTCGCCATTGAAATCGTTACACGTACAGAACTCCAGGGCATTCGACTGAAAGAAGTTTTTCAGCGTGTCATTCACAGAGAGATGTCGCAGGTTAATGATATCATCGAGAGCCTTACCCGCAAAGTTTCCCAACAGCGTGGCATAGGTGTTCACTCGCGGGGTGATCCTGCCCAACAGATACTGCAGGGGGTGATGGCCATAATCCTTGAAACAAGCTGCCACACTACTGATATCCACCAGGAAGTCGGGCTCCAGGATGACATATCTCGGGAAGATCCTCTCCCCATCGCTCTTTGCCTCGAGGATATTCAGTTGCATCCCTTTACGCAACAACGGCTGGAGATGCTGCAGGTGCGGAGCTTGGTAGTCGATGGTTATCTCACCGCTCACCTTACCCTGTTCTGCTTCTGCCGTGATGGTTGCCTCATCAAACTGCTGTACGATGCATCGCAGATAATCATAGCTGATATTCTTGGGAGTATCGAAAGGTCTGTTCTTACTCGGAATCAGCAGTTGTATATCGCTGGGAACAGTCGTTTGAAAGACCTTTGAGATTAACACACTGAGGGCTCTGATGTCGTAGAGGAAGAGTTGTACGGACAAGGGGTTTTCCGGGTGATTACTATGCTGACGCATCTCTTGTATCGCCCGTTTTTCTGTTGCCGGAAGATGAAAATGATTACAGAGGAAGTCAACCTGTGAGAAGAGATTACCGAAGGCGAGGGAGGTATCACGGATACCCTCATGGCAGGTGAGTATCAGTAGTTCGTGAACGTTCCTGAGCGCATCAGCAGGGACAACAGAATCACTGTCGGCAGTCACTACCGACTCCAACAACCCGCGTATTGCCTCAAACAATTCCACGGCACTGATATTGCTTTCCAACCCTTCCAAATCAATTATTAATTATTATCTATTAACTATTAATTCCCCATCACTGTCCACCCAACCTACTGAAATACTCGATGATCTCCTCCCAGGTCTTGAAGGTATCACTGCCGAAATGCAGGTGCGTGCCCATAAAAGCATCCTTCATCGTAGCAGAGGGATCAATCAGGTAATCCCCATATAGCAACCCTTTTTGCTGTGTGAAGATCAGATGTCCGTAGGCTGGTACGTTGATAATCTCTCGCATCGCCTCCTGCACCTTTTTATAATACTCCTGCTCATAGTCGGGTGCAGACGCCACGATATACAGGTTATAGTGCTCCAACAAATAACGAAAACCCTTGCGTGCACTCGACAGTTGGTGCCCCTGCTCATCACAGAGTGCCTCGATACTGATATAGATGATCGGTCGCTCCCTACCCTCCTGTTTATCATCAATCCATCGGATCACGGGTATCACACTGTTGATGAATATACTGTCATCCATCCGATGCTCCCCGTGGAAGGAGATGGCTTGGGTATAATGCTGTTGGAAGAGGGGCATCGTACGCACCAAGGGATCGGCATCCCCGAAGAGCCCCCACACCCGCTGCTGTTCCTCGTCAGTGACATGAGCAAAGCACTGTTCCTGAACATTACGGTATTCCTTGACTATTGCCTTCGTGACGATAAACTCCTGCACACCGTCTTGCCGTGGGTTCTGGAATATCTGCTTGCCAATCATCCCATGGGCACCCATCGTGTCGGCTATCTCAAAGGCAGGGTTTACCAGAATACGGTCGTAGCCATACAACTGTTCGGCATACATACCTCCCATCGAGGTACCTACAATCAGGTCGGGCTGATGCTCCTGCACTTTCTCCTTCAAGAGAGCGATTGCCTCATGTGGGTCAACGGGCAGGTCATAGGCAACAGTATTAGCTTGTGGTAGCATCGTACGGAAACGGGTTACCGTGCCACTTTGTGCGGAAGAGGCAAAACCATGCACATACATAATGGTTTTATCTGCCATCAGATCGGGATATATTTGGGGGAGGGTACTCATAATTTAAAAAAAATAGATATTATAGTGACTATAGATATAATAGGATTTATAGAGAGTATCGGAGGGGATTTAAGGTAGGATTTTTGTTGAATATTCGCCGGTAATGAGGTTTAGGGATGCATGATAGGGAGTGCCGTCAGGATCCTGGGTTTTCAAAAACAGGTGATTCTCCTTAACGGTGATATGAGTCTTCTTTGCCAGGCGTACTGTCTGTTGGGCATCAACACCCGAGAAATACACCGTGGCTTTACCTTCTCCAGTTAGCACACGGGTATAGATGGAATTAACCACTTTCTTTTCACCGAAGCGATAGTTATGGTTACCTATCACTGCTATGGTATTATCGATATTGAACCAGTTGTCTGCCTGCTGTATTTCCCGCTCCTCTTTGGTAAAGGGATCGAAAGAGAATGCCATATAGGCAGGACGGTTCATCACGATGACCGCATTACCGGGTGTTGACCATATCAAAAAGGGTTCTCCGTCGATCCTCCCGCTCACCGTCCATGCATTACCATCTGTCTTGATCATCGGCTTCTCAGGAAACGATTGGGGTTCCCCAACGAGATTCCCTCCGAAACCTTTTTTGTAAGGGATCATAATCTTACTGCCTTCCACCATATTAGGCACGATACAACCCGAGAAATTCTTCAGTCCCTCGCTCCATGACAGACAGGTAAACCGTTCTTTCGTCATGGCTCTCACAAGATGCTGACAGGGGAAAATCTTAGCAGTTGCATGGCGCTGCCGGAAATCCTCCCAACTGCTGGGTATCACTTCCGCCAACTGCAAAGGTTCTCCACTGTCGTATTCAACCATGGAATGATAGTTCTCCAGACTCATTTCATCGGTGGAGAAGAGACAGTGCAGCATGAGAGTCATCATCACCCGATGGGCTGTAACACCCATCCTACGGGCTCCGATATCCGCATTCAACAGATAACGGCCATCTCCGGTAGTCGCCTGGCGAAGCAATAACTGGTCCAGACAACGACGTTCCAACATCAGAGCATCTCCATTCCGCATGATCGTGGCCATGGCAGCATAAGCAGGCAACTGATCATAGAGAAACATACTCCAGTCGTTTCCGTTAGGCATCGCCAGTTCTCCATCCACCAGCGCTAATTGTGCCAACACCTGCTCCCACACCTCTTTCCAATGCCAGGTGAGTGAGCGGTGAAGACGGATATCAGAACGGTGATCCAAATAGTAGGTTGCAAGAATACTCTCTGCCTGTTCCTGCATCACCACATTCTGATACGAGGTATGGAAATAACGGTGATTCTGAAGGGTGAAATCAGCAAAAAGGTTTGTGCCGGCATACCATTCGCATACCCGTTTGCCATCCACCATAGTCATGTCATCCGCATCCGCATCTACGGTATAACCATTCAGTCCATAACGGATCATCGCCTCATGCCACTGGTCAGCATGGGGATGCATTGGATATTTACTGCATGCCACGGCAAGCACATTAGCCTCCCAACCGTTCTCCTCTGCTTTTGTATCACCCAGATAACCATGTGGCACGGGACGCGACAATTGATAGTCAGCCTCACTCGCTATCACCTTGAACAGGCACAGGGCATCCTCCTCATCAGTAATCTCCGACAGAAGATCTTCTGCCATAGCCATGCTGAGAACCCATAAAGAACTCTCCCACTGATGATGCCATTTCTCTTGTGCATCTAGGTAAGTACCCCAGTATTTCCCATCAGTACATCTTTTCTGTCTTACGGTATGATGTGTACTGTAACCATACCGTAAAGCACGGAGCGCCATCCTTTGCAGATCCTCTTTTGCAACTCCCTGAGGAAGTTTGATGGAGTATTGTGGATCCCCATCGTCAAGCCAATCATATAGGAAGGCACATACCATCGCCATGTCAAGGTTGGTACGTACCCCGTCTTCATTACTCTTTCCCGCATCGGTAGCCTTGAAATACCCTACCCTCTTACCGCTTTCATTCACACCCGCATCCACATAAAGGGAGGTGGCATATTGCGTAAAGTCAGCCAACGACTGCATACCTTTCACGATGATATACCGGTCATCGACACCTCTTGCCGTCAGGAAAGAAGGAAGTATCATGAATAAAGCCAACAGAAGAACCGTCGCCGATAAGCCCGTATGATACCTGTATGCATTCATCTCATCATCTTTTTATTCCACTTCTCCAAACGGTTGTATTCCTTTTTCGTTATCCACAGGAAAGAACCATGCTGTGGAGCTTTCACTCCTTGGATATCCATGGGATCATGGAAATTACGCAGATATTGGTCGGCCTTACAGATACGGTAATGCTTGGGTTTTGAGGAATATTCTATATACCCTACTTGCCATGTATCCTCACCGATCAGTTGGAAGGCAGAAGGTCCTTCGCATTTCTTCTTTCCTTCAAAGTCAACATAATCGCTCTCATCAGGTTCCGGCCAAGGACCTGTCAGCACCTTTGAAGAAGAAGTGAAGATACCGGGCTTACCACCTTCTTTCTTAATCATCAGATGATACATCCCGTCACTCTTCAACCAGTTGATATCGGTATCTATCGTGGCATATCCCCAGTCGATCAACAAACGAGGCTTCGTCAGTTTCGTAAAACTCTTGTCGGCATAACTGTAGAAGATTCGGTCGTATTTGTCTTCTTTCTCGTTCAACAACGAGTAATAGATAAAGTAACCACCTTGTTCTCCGTCAGGCCACACGTAGTCGGCATCCCACATAATCTGTGGCGCCCATACCCTGCAAATCTTCGAATAGTCCTTATAGAAATCAGGCGCTTCAGGATCGCAGAAGATAGCCGGTCCTCTACGGAAATCGAAAGTGACGGATGTCCAGTGTATCAGGTCCTTACTCTTCAGCAGGTTCAATCCATAGTTAAACCACTGATGACTGTTCTTCACGCACATATCCGTGGTGGTCATCACAAAACCTTTACCATGATAGGCACGGGTGATGTAAGCATCGCGTGAGCCTCCCTCTATACCATTCAGTTTTTTCGTATCATAGACAGGTTTTCCATCCAACAAATCGTGAAACACCTTACCATCCTTACTCAAAGCAAAGGATGTCCACTCCCCCTCATCACTCATGTGACAATAAAGATAACCATACGGCTTATCCGTCTGTATAATTCCCTGTGAATAACCGAATGACGACCCTAAAACGAACAATATGCTTATCAGTAGCTTTCTCATATCTCTCTATTTTTATTATTTGGCAAAAATACACAAAAATATTGAGATTACCTTTTCATCGGGAGAAAAATTAGAATCCCATTATCACTTGTCATACAAGTCGAATGAAACAAGAATCATAAAAAATGAGATAAAAATACTATTATCATCTCTTCTTTTTTACTATTTTTGTAAAAATATCAGGAAAAATTGTGATTGAATATGAAGCACTGTTATTATTATGTCTCTTTGTCTTTGATGATTCTGCTGACTGGTTGCCATTCAGTATCTTTAGACAAATGGCCAGAGGGGAAGGACCCTGCGACCATCGGTTTGTTGGTTGCTAACCGTTTTGTAAAGAGTCCCCATAATAGTTTCCGACCGCCGCAACCTCCCAAATCCATTACTTATCCAGAGGTTTGTGCATGGTATGGGGCATTGAAATATGCTGAAGTTACCGGAAACCATGAATTAAGCAAGCTTTTGGAAGATCGCTTCCTGCCGTTCTTTGGGAAAGAGAAACACCTGGTGCCACGTCCCTATCATGTGGATTATTCTGTTTTTGGGACAATTCCTTTGGAGATGTATTTGCAGACAAAAGACCAAAAATACTTCGATATGGGTATTCGCTTTGCAGATGCCCAATGGTCAATACCTTCAGATTCTAGTCAGAAAGTGAAAGAAAAGTATCAGACCTTTTTGGACAAAGGACTCACCTGGCAGACCCGTTACTGGATAGATGACATGTTTATGATCACTATGGTGCAGTCGAAAGCCTATGAGGCTACGCAGAATGCAGAATATATCAACAGAGCTGCTCACGAGATGGTAGTCTATTTAGACACCCTTCAGCGCGATAACGGACTCTTCTATCATTCACCAGACGCACCCTTCTTCTGGGGGCGTGGAAACGGTTGGATGGCTGCCGGAATGACAGAACTGCTCAATAAGCTTCCTCCCA
>JAEEGL016255820.1_pt1 | contig 14984 bp, 11 predicted proteins | sample 9134231 | NCBI WGS metagenome assembly JAEEGL01 (sample SAMN16246548, study PRJNA631951) | gut metagenome | biome: gut microbiome; feature: rumen; material: fiber-attached | host: Bos | place: Iran: Karaj | collected 2018-10
AAATTCCACCAGCCTCTCATTAAGATTGTTCCCACCGTTATATTTACAATTGTCGCCCACAAGACAGGCACTGACCAGGATTTTCATTTTCGTTCCTCGATGTTATGAGGGGGAAGTCTCCCCCTGGCTCGCACTTCGTTGCTCACCACCCTCTCAAGCGGGGGACACCCCCGCAACGCCCCCTGTAATTGTTGATAAAATATTTATTGCAACTTAATATCAAAGCCCAAACAACGTAATGCTCTATTTGTACTTTCATTTCTTAAATGAGTTATGTCAGGGCGGGCCCAACCTAATAATTCACCAGCAACACTTTTTCCTAAATGTCGGATCTTATATTTGGGATTATCTATTATATTGAATACTCTAGTCTCAGTTCCCACAGAATCATCAAATAATAAATATCTCAGTACATCATGGATAGAAAGATCTTCATCGGTTTTCTGTTTATATAGATAATCACAGATTAATGGTAATTTTTCTGGAATTGTCATAGAAACTTTTTTTTCTATTCCAATTTCTTCATTAGGGAATCTACTTGCAGACCATAAAAGTGCATTATTATGTGAAAAGACTATTCTAAATTCTTCCCTAGTTAAATCTCTTTTTTTTAGTAGTTCCAGTAATTCTCTGTTTTCAAAACCCCAATTATTTATTCGTACTAAACATTCATTATCAGGCTCAAAATGGTTCCATAAATCTATTGCTTCAGCAATTGCTTCTTCATGTCTATTACGATTTTTAATGTACATTTCTTCAATTGCGTCTTCAGTTTTTAAGCTTTTTCCTTTTGCATTAGTTGAATAATATAAGTATAAAAATTGATCCAAAATTATACTTTTACTAGCATTAGGTTTTACAAAAGAAGGTAGAGGTTGTGATTCTAATATATTTTGCAAAACATCAAGTTTCTGGTGAGCATCTCTCCATTCCTGACTAAATGTTTTCTCCTTATCAGAAATCTCAATTTGATTATCATATTGAAATTTAAATTTTGGAACAAAAGATTTTAATTCAGGAAAACAATTGTCAAATATTTCTTTTCTCTCATTCTTAATCTTTTTTGAGGTTTTATTAATTTCAACTGTTTTATTAAGATAATCATTTATTCTGGATAAATCTTCTTTAATAAACTTTTTACTATTGTTTCTTAAAAAATCAAAATAATTGGATAATTGCACTCTTTGTTCAGCAGTTATTTCTTCTTCCTTAAAAAAAACTCCACATTCAATATTTTGTTTGGCTGCTTTAAATGTCATATTATGTGAACCAACATAAAGTCCATATCCTTGAAAATAAATCAATTTTGGATGAAAATTATTTGTAAACGAATAAAAAGTTATATAAGGAGAATTAAGGGCTTTCTGAATTATTTCTAAATCAGTTGAGATTTCATCATTAAATAATCCCCACCATTCAAGATTAATCTTTCTCTTAATACAAGTATCTACCAAAATCGGATTATCATTATATGCAATAGAAGCAGAAATTTCTTTAATACTTTCAGGAAGATGAGATATGATTGCATTAAAACGTCTGTTATCACAATCTAAAAGTAATTCTGACATAGTTCAATTTTTTCTCCAGGATATTTTTCTATGCAAATATTTTACACCTGAAATGATTATTTATCTATTGATAAGTTAATCGCTTTGTTTTTAAAACAAATATCTCTTAAACCAGTGTGCTGTATCAGAATTATAATCATAGCCCATATCATCTTGAAAAAGAAATCTATACAACAAACAGAACATAGGATTATGAGCTTCTTCCTGGGAAAGTGTTGGTTCTTTCGTTACTAAAAAATGTCTGTAAAATAATCTTATTCCATTCTGTATCATTCCTTTTGATGTTTCTGTTATAAAGCCTTGTTCTTCTAAGGAATCAAAGAAATTAGTAATAAAATAAGCTGGGAATATTTTCCTTCTAAAAGTTAAATACTGTTCCTTTCCTGAAATATCTGGAAAAGGCTGTAGTATTAAATTATCCTCTGGCAGCAAATCTTCATTCATAAATAATTTAATAACTTTCCAGCTTGGTCTTGAAGTCTTACTTTTAGTCCATCGTTGAATTAGGATTTTTAAGTCAGTGGAATCCTTTTCATCAATTTCAAATTTCTTATCATTCCAATATTGGAAAAGCTGCTTTTTATCTTTTACAAGTGCGAGGAATAAATCAAAGACTCCTTCCAATGGTTCAACAATTTTGGTGTATTCATAAGTTGGAAGATAGAAATTAAACTGAAATATAGCTGAAACAATTGCAGCAGGCCGATTATTGTTAAACTCTTTGAAGTTTAATAATTCCTGCATTGAACGTTTATAAGCATAACAAATTGAATACATGATTGTATATTCAATTAATTCATTTTCTGGAATCACATCTTGTGGCGTAAACTGAACAACATGCATATATGGGATAAGTAAATCTAGAATGGCTCCTTTGTCCCAGCTGTTTATATAATCTTTTTTCTTAGCCCAGTCTACAAAGTCGTTTAAGATATCTACAAATCGTCTGAAATTATCGTCATTTACAATATCAAAATCATAATCAGTTTTTAATAATTTCTGGATTTCTTTTTTACGAGCTTGCCAATTATAGTCATAGAAATCAGCAAAGCCATCCTGCCCAATTGCGTCAATAAAAAGTTTTATAATGTTATTGGAAGTAAAAGTCATAACATCCTCCTTCAAAGAATGTTAACATTGTAAACTTTAAATATTTTGAAATCATAACTTTTTAGGGAATTTTCTATTATTTATTTAACTAGTTTAATTCTAAGTTATCATATAAATCTGTACGTATAGGAGCTATAGAATTATCCTCATAATATTCAAACATTAAGCATTCAATATCTTGATAATTGGATTGATATGTTGATTTTCCTAAATATTTTAAATAATAGTCATTTTTGGCTTTTATACCGAATGAAATATGATTTTCGAGATCTATTTGTTTATCAGAAATAACTAAATAACATAATGAACAACTTGTATAAGTAAATAAGTAAGTATACTTGTTGTATTCTTTTATACGATCTACAACAACAAAGGGTTGAGCACTTGGAATTTTTATAATGTCACCAATTTCTAAAGGGATAGCATCTTCTGGCTTACAAAGTGACTTTATTAAATTTCCCCAGCGAGTTCTTTCACTATATTTTCTTAGAATAAGTTTCTGTTTTTCTTTTATGTTCTTAAAATCATCAGAATTATTGCATTTATATTTAATATATAATTGTTTATTTTCTTTATTCTCTAAATAGTTTTTATTATAATATGAAAAAGAATTTAAATATGAATATTTATTTACATATCTAGAAAATGGACTGTTATATCCTATTTCAATAATATCTTTATTGTTTGAATATATAGAGATTGCTTTTCCTAAATATTCTTCAGCAAGATCAAAATTATATTCATAATAATACTGACTTCCTAATTCACCATAAGTAATATATAACTTAAACAAGTCTTCTGAAATTTCAATTATCTTATCATAATAATTCTTTGCCTTTTCAAAAGAATTATTTCTTGCATAAAAAATTGATAAATACCAGATCACTTCTTCTGAATTATTCAATTCGTATGCCGATAACAAATAATCTTCCGCAAGTTTATTTTCTCGTAACTGTATTTTTAAATTTGCTAATTGAATATTTGCTTCATAATTATTTTGAATGGTAAGAGATTTTTGAAAATATAATTCCGCTAATTTATAATCTTTCTCGTCAAGTGAAATTTTACCTAACTGATTAAGAACATTGATATCATTTTCTTTTATTTGATTTAGATTTCTTGGTTTTGCATAAACATTTACGAATACAAATGTCAATAATATAAAAATATATATTTTTTTCATATTATTTTCCCTCTGTTACATCTATTTTAGGAACAATTCTTTTTTGATAATTCTGATAATAAGTAATTCTTTGCTTTATCTGTAATTCTAAGTTTTTCTCGTTGATAATGCATTCCATGAACATCTCTATTAGTTCCTATTGAATTTGGGAATGCATCAGCACCAACATTATCATATAAATCCGAGATTGGAATGCATTTGCGAGTTTCATCATGAATAAACTTTAAGTTTTCAAAATAAATATAATAAGGCCATCTGATTCTATCTGGATTCTTCTCCTTTTCTTCTTTAGAGGCAATCTGATTTTCTTGCCAAGCTCTTACAGTACCATAACCATATATCATAACAGTAGGTTTTTCATCGATGTTATAACTTGCTACACCTAAAAAGACTAAATCCCCTGTTTTAAATCCACTTGGTTTTGTTGCAAAATAGGTCTTATAGTTTCCATTTTCAAGTTCTTTCTCTATAATAACACTTCCTTTCTGTCGTCGTTCATCAGAAAATCCTTCGAACTTTAACCATGCTGTTGAATTAGTTAATATATTATCTGAAAAACAACTCTCAATTATATCTGGTCTTGAAATAACTGTATCCAAGTTTTCAGGCTCATATCCAAAATCTGAACGAGGATCGAATTTCGTAATTCCTTTTTGGGTAATGCTTTTGAGAATCTCAATTTCAGTTAATATCTTTTCTTTCGTTATTGTATATTCTTTTGGAATATTTGTTTTAAACTCATTGTAATAAGCAATCCCAGTACCAATTATTTCTTTACAATCATTATTTTCATTTTGGAACAAAACATTTAATTCAATATTTGTAATAAAACCACCTGTTGTAAAATTTGATGATCCCAAAATCATTATATCATTGTCAATAATGTAAAGCTTTGTGTGTAGTTTTTTTACTGCTAGAATTGAAACTTTGTTATCAAATAAAAGATTTAAAGCTTCTATACTGCTTGCTTTTGAATAGAAATCAGAGCGACTAAATCTTGTTATTAAGTTTACCTTTATTTTCTTTTCATTAATTATTTTTATAATTTCTTTTGCAGTTTGAATTCCAATGAAAGGACTAATAATATTAATTTCTTTTTCTGTTGACTCAAATAAATCAAATACTTCATCTCGAATATTGTCTGTTAACAATTTTACCATAAATTACACTCCTTAAATTCTACTTTAGAATCTTTCAACCCTATTTTTTTTATTATATCAAATATCTGAAAATCATAACTTTATAATTTCATACATAATTGTTTTTACAATTCCATACAAAATTATTTCATTTCTTCTATTCCTATTTCCCTTAAATAATTATACGTTCCATCATAGTATTCAGATAATGTTGTTGGGTCACTGTTATTACCTTTTGGAATAAAAATAATTAAACCTTGCCTTGCACGAGTTAATAATACTCGATAAGCATTTTTCAGATAAGTTTTTTCTTGATCATTATTTATCTTATTCCAACTAGATTCATATTCTCTATAACTACCGACAACTCTTTTATCATCCAGTTTTTGTTGTTTTACACCTAATTGATAATATGCAAAATTATTATTTTCATATCTGAAATTTGCGTCCCATGCAAGAATAGCATAATCTATTTCAAGACCTTGAACCTTAAATTCTGAAGCAGCAACTTCCAATTGATATGATGAATCGACTTTTCCTTTTCCATCTAGAAACCATGAAATATGATTAATATTAGTTGGAACCCATATCCCTTCTGCACGTAAACGTTTACCCCCAGAACTTGCAATTAACCCATATCTTTCTTTTCCATGAGCACTATTTCTAACCCATTTTTTAGCTTTATTAAGATCTCGCGTAATAAAAATATGATAATCCTTTTTAAATCCCTGGTATATTTGGTTAGCATCTTTAATTCTATTCTCAAGAAGCGCATCAACAAAAATTGATAGACTCTTGGCTCTAAATGAACGTTGATCTACGTTTAAGTGTAATTCATTTTTAATAAAGAGATTCTTTCGATTTTTATTACTTCCACCAAAATAATTCTTATTGTCTATTTGATTTGAAGTATAAATTGACCAATCAGAATATTTATCAAGAGCTTCGAACCATGTTCCTATTCCAGCCTCACCTTTATAAATTTCCTGTCCAGTACCAACTAAACAAATTATTACAGCCCAATCTTCATGCCTATCCATCATTTGTAACATAAATTCTGGCTCTGACATTGATAATGAATAATTGACTCTTTTATCCTTTAAAAATGAAGTTAGAGTTTTTTCATCCCAGGAACGCTGTGCTTCATCAAATATAATAACCTTTTCAATTGGAGGTTCTGTTTTACCGAGCGCTTCTCGTCTAATTTGATAAATATCTTGTATGAAAGCTGTCGTTTCAGTTAGAGCCTCTTTTTTTGTTTTCTTAGTTCTCGTTGTAATATCTATTGCAAGTGCATGTTGTAAAACATCCACGAGAGGTCCATTTCCTGAAGCAAATACTGCATGTTCTTCTTCCTTAAAACTATGTCGTGAATTTGCAATTTCTAACCCAACTAGAGTTTTACCAGCGCCAGGCACTCCAGTTATAAAGCATATAGCCTTTTTTTTATTCTCTTTACATTTATTAATTATATCATTTATAGTTTTTGTTGTTATTGAAATATCTTCTGCACCATTTTGTTTTATATTTCCAACTTCATGATGTCTATATAAATATTGAGCAGCCTCAATAATAGTTGGAGTTGGCGCATATTTTGCATTTATCCATTTTGTTGGATTAATTTTTTTTGTCTTATTTGAACATTCACTTATAAAATATTCTATACAACTAGTTAATCCATCTTTATTAATGCAACAAATATCATAGATTTTGTCATCCGAATCCATTTTATTATTTTTTTTAATAATTGATTCAGTAGCCTCTGTAGCAATTAAAACTGGAATAATAATGATATCCTTACTTTCTTCATGGAAATATTTGAGATTTAAGCAATAATCTAAAGTTTGATCCTTAGCAAAATTTGTATATTTATCTGCTCCAACCTTAAACTCAATCACAAACAAGAGATTATTAATTATACATATTGCATCAATTCGTTTTCCAATTCTTGGAATTGTGTATTCAAGTATTACATGCCCATTTAGGAAAGGTTCTAACTGATCCTGAAGAATTCGTATTTCCTCTTTCCACGCTTTTTTTTGCTGCTCATTAGATGCAAACTCATCTTTTCCACATAGTTTATTAAAAACATCTTCATTACTTTCTTGGTTAAGATTTTCTATGGTATTAAAATAATAATTGTTCATATTTTATATCTTCCTAATTGAAAAAATCTTTTATTGGGATATCAAGAGCTTTAGCTATCTTTACAAGAGTATTAAGTGAAGGTACTGATTTTTTTGATTCAATATAGAATAAATGGCTTCGAGATATTCCTGAATCGTTTGATAATTGGATTATTGATATTTTCTTTTCTAATCTTACTTTTCTTATATTGTCTATTATTTGTTCGACATCTTTTTCCATTTTCATACTCTATATATAGAGTATGACGTAAAATCAGAAAAACACGACTCTATATATAGAGTCTTTTTATCTGTTTTATTCAGTTTTTTTTAATAGATATATTAGTTAATTGTTTTATAATAAAATTTATAAATGTAGAAATAAAATGTCTTTAGAATCCGCTAACGGAAGTTTATCAGCGACAATGACACCTCAATGCATTTTCTAAAGGCAGTATAGTATTAAATCTGTTTTAGTAAGTTTTATATCTGAAATTGATTTTCCTGAATACTTTATTGAATCATTAAAATCATTCGGATTAATGTTGTATTTTTCCAACAAAACAATCGACAATGTTTGTCAAAGTACTTATAGATGAATGCAATAAATTTTCCGACAAAACCTTTATCATTAATACTTTTCTTGAATATTTAAAGTTTTTCAATCACAATAAAAAAGAATTGTACCAAAGGTTCTTCATAGAACCCATTTAACCAAGTATTGTAGTGAAAATTCACTATGAATTATCAAGTTGCTATTCTAGTTCATATAGAATCCAGGAGTTCCCACTTCCCCATTCGCCATCAATTGCAAAAGAATAACCAGTTGAAGTTTCAAACTGATTTTCGATTATTGATTAGAGAAGATCGATATATGACTGATGGGAAAGGTAATCAATCTTTTATTTTCAAATCTTTTAATATATTATTTAATCTGGCTTCCATAAAAAACAATTTTATTTTAATTTTATAATATGTCAAATTATATGCATTAATCCATTTTACATTATATTTTGCATTTGCAGTCATAGGTATTTCTTTTAATTCTTTTTTTATATTATTTCTCCAATCTACATATTTTTTATTAATCTTCTTTCTTGAAGTAATAATTATATTTAATTCAGAAATATGAACATAAATATTATTCAATATACAACTATATAATAACTCAAAAGATTTTTTGTTTATCTTTGGATTTCCAGTATCATTTCTTAAAATATTTATTAGATTTAAATAAAAATTATGTTTTATTAATACATAATTAGAATAAGCCTTACTTATTAACTCAAAATCATCGTTTGAAATATATGCCATAACCAAGTTTTTTTCATTCATATGAATATCTGTTGTAAAAGTTGAAAAATATTTTTCTTCTGCTATTACGAAGTCATTAAAAGTTTCTATATTTGGATTATTCTTTTTATCAACTTCAAATATATAAAATTGACCTGTTTTATGTTCTTTTTTACACCAATTATCACGTAAAACAATTGCATTTTTTGTAAAAGTATTAGTCAATTTCTGTATAAATCTAGTACGAATTAAAATGTCATTTATCGTAGCTCTTTCTTCTGTTGTTAGGTTTTTACTTTTTGAAAACAATTGCAAAAATTTATATAAACCAGTTCCTTTATCATCTTTGTTTTCTTTAATTTTTGTTTTATATATAACATCTGTAATCTCAACAAGTGTAGCCCAAGAATGTTGCACTTCATCCCTAACTTGAATTTCAATATATTTCCCATCACAAAGACAACGTAAATGAATTGACTTATAACCCGTATCCCTTGGAGTAGTAATATAATCATCTATGTCTTTTACTTCTAAAACCGCAGATTTTTTTAGTTCCTCTACAAATAACCTAACTTTTGCTTCATTTTGTAAGATACATCTAGCTCCAGCAATATCATGCATTCTTGCCAAATCCATTTTTTGTATTCTCAATAATTTACTAAAAATAGATTCAATTCTTTTTACTCTGTATGTAATTACTCCAGACTTATCAATCTGTTTCATTATTCTATTTAGTTCTGTATTAACTTTATTTAGAGGTTCCTTAAAACTTAATCTATATTGTTGTAAGTTAATTAATTCCTCTTTTGAAATAGTTTCATTAGCAAGGAGTTTTGCCCGGATAGATTCTCCAATCTTATTAATTTGTCCTTTTGTCAATTCTTTATTCATTTTTTCACTCCTATATTTTTAAATACTCGCAATTTATTACTGCAATTCCTGTCTTACTATTATCAGAAAAGACAAATTTCCAAAACCACATTTTAGAGCATTTCCCAGAAATCTTGTATTATAAGGAAATTAAATTCTACTGAATCTTTTTCAAGATCAACTAATATACAAGTAGCCCTGCTATAAATTATAGAGTTTTCGGTGATACCCTTTTTCAAATGAAGGCTCCGGAAGTTACAATTCATTAAAAGTGATAATTCACAAAAGACAAAACTTGGTCATCTAAAAAGAATATAGTTAGCAAACAACATGATTAAGCACATTGATAAATACGCAGATATTCTTTCATTTTATTTGGTATTTGATATTTTGGTTCTCGTGGTTTTCCATCACAAGGACTTACATAAAATACTTTTAAATATTTGAATGCAAATTGATTAATTTCATATACACTTAGATTATTTAAGTGTATTGCATATTTCATACGTTCCTTATATGTTAGTAAACCCTTCGGCTTTTTACGTACAGATTTATCTGCATTAAGAGCAGTATTCCACCAAATAGTAGTTATATTTTCATGTTCCGAATCCTTTTCAGGAGTAAATTCAAATACAACATACCACAATCTTCCATTTTTATCTTTTACTAAAATGTCAATATTACTTTTTTTATTACCTTGTACACTCTTCTTTATATTATCAGATTTTACATCTCCATAAAAATTATCTGCCATTGTAAATTTTAAATCAAAATCTAAATCACCTTGTTTTTTGCTAGACCACCATTCAATACCATCGACGGGATGTTCTTTTAAATATTCTTTTACATAATATTCTATATACCATCCTTCCCAAGCACTTTGATTTTTGTTATCTGCATTTGCAGCAAACATTTCCTTATAGCATTGTATTCCATTTAAAGTCTTAGGAAGTGACGAATACATTTTTCCAAAGTAATTAAGTAATTGTTTTTCATTTTTTATTACTTGTAGTTCAACACCATTTATTAAATCGTGCATATATTTTATAAAGTTGTTCTCATCTAAAACAATAAGTTCATTATCTGCTTTATCCAGTCTTCGATAAACTCCATTATTTAATGCATTTTGTAAATCTATAGTATGAACATGGGCTGCAGAGTTATTGGTTTGACGAGATGCATATGTATTTGAACTGAAACTTACATATAATCGAACTCCATCTTTCCCATCTGGATAATAGTGATAAATTCCTAAAAGAATAGTTTCAACATTATTTTTCTTATTATTTTCATAGAGCTCAGGAAAGTCATCGGGTACCTCAATACGTTTTTTTTCAGAACTCCAATCTCCACCAAGGTGAATAATATTACGTGTACAAAAACATATTTCTTTTCCATCATGAGTTTTATTTTTGAAATATAATAGTTTATTTTTTAATATTAACTCATCAGGAAAAAGAGTTTGCAATAAATTATTCTTTTCGGCTGGAATAAATGTTTGGTCTTCACCAGTGACAACAATTTCTCCATTTTTTAATAATTGATCAATATGTTTTTCTTCAGTACGTTTCCCAGGCATAACGCGTTCACCATTAGCCCATTTCCCAGTTTTATACTTTGCCATTTTATTTTACACCCTTTCCATACCGAAATAATTGTTCTGCGAGAAACTTTACACAATTTACATTTACAGCATTTCCAAATTGTTTATATGCCTGATGATCATTAGCATTTGGTATAAAATTATCTGGGAAACTCTGTAAACGAGCAGCCTCTCTTGGTGTTAATCTTCTATGATATTTTCCAATAATTGGTATCTGAACAATTGCAACTAAGGCAGGAAATGAATCAGGTCTTTTTACACGTATTCCAGAAGGTCTAAATTGTATAAAACCATCCCATAATGATTTAATACTTTCTCCAGCTTGCCATTCGAATTTTCTTTCAGTTGGAGTGAAGTCATTAAGATTATCACAATCAATAATCCATTGATCAATAAATTCTTTATTGTTTAAATATAGTTTTCTATTTTTTTCACAGAACTCTGCTTTCCAGGCAGGTAAATCTTTTGTGTCATAAGTTGCTCTGAACTCAGAGAACCAAATAGGAAAACCTATTATGTTTTCTTTTATTCCTTGATAGAATTTATCCCAACAATTTAATACTCTTGTTTCATGATCATCTATATTGTATTTTGGATCAGGATTTTCATCGATAATTCCTGCTTCATAAATGTTTAAACTTTCTTTCTTTACATGAGGTACATTAAACTCTAGTTTTCCATTATATAATTCTTTTCTAATTCCAAGAATATAAACACGTTCTCGAAGTTGTGGAACGCCTAATTGATGAGGACTCATAACAATTTCCTTAAAATTATATCCAACCTCATTAAGTGTATCCTGGATTACTTTCCAAGTATTTCCATTGTCGTGTGAAAGAAGATTGCGAACATTTTCAAGTATAATATAGTCTGGTCGAACCTTTTTATTTTTTAATATTCTAACAATTTGAAAAAATAGTGTTCCTTTTGTTTGATCTTCAAATCCTAGTTGTTTACCAGCTTTCGAAAATGCTTGACATGGAAATCCAGCACAGAGAACATCATGCTTTGGAAAATCATCATCTTTGATTTTTGTTATATCATTATCAGAATTTATTCCATAATTATCTAAATATGTATCTATGGCATAACTATCAATTTCAGAAGATAATAAACACTTTCCATTTAATTGATGCATTGCCTGATGAAAACCACCAATACCAGAAAATAAATCTATATAAGTAAAACTTGGATTTTTAGGTTGTGGAAATGGAATCTTAAATAATTCTGGGAATAAAGTATTTATTTCAGAATAATCATTTTCATGAACCTCTATGCCATCATATATAGGCGTTTTTTGAGTTTGTTTTTTAAATTCAATATATTTTTGTGTATAAAACTCTTTAGTTGATAAAGATTTTTTTGAGTTCTTATCTATGTAAGAAAAAACTGATTTGTAAATTAAATCGTCTAATGATTGTGGATCTATCTCAGAACCAGAATGACTATATTTGTAATTAACCTTTTTTACACCCATAAAAATATTATACCATAATTAATTTATGTTTTATAGATAACAAAACAAGATTTTAAAAATCATAATATCTCTTTCAGTTTCTTGGTTAATAACTCATTTCTTTTTGTTATGAATTCTCTAAAATTCATAATATCAAGAGAACAATCTGGAATATAATGTTTGGTTTTATAATCCTTTTGATCAACTTCTGTCGTATAATTCTTTAAGAACCATGAGTCAAAGTATTCATTAGACTTTTCTTCATTTATAGTTCCTTCTAATAATTGAAGATTAGAAATTGTGTCATAATTGTCTAAATAAAAATCTATATCATCATTAGAAAGACCAAGTTTTTCGAGTTTTCTTTTAGAATTAATCTTACTTTTTGGATGAATATGATCCTGATGGAATTTATTCTTAAAGTCTAAACTTGGATAAAGAAGAGCAAGAATAGAATATGTTAATGCATTTCCATATTTATAATCAAGAATATTAGCAATATCTGCATCATCAAAGGTAAGAGGTTTATCTTCACCTTTTTGTTTTTCAATTATTTCTTCTAACGGAAAATGTTTTTCGGGTGCTTTATCTGAAATTACAGCACACATATTTGTAATTGCTTTTTGTATTTGTCCACCAAAAGTATGTTTTAGCATTACAATAGCTAAAAACTTTTGTATTTTTTTCCTATCTTCCATAAAATTGGATGATGTAACAAAAGTTTGAGGCATTCCAATTTTATAAATATAATATGCAATTATTGAAATTGCAGTATATGAAGTTATTGTGTCTCTCGAGTAACCTAACTGAGCTAATAATTGAAAAGAGAGTTCAATAGAATCTTGAATATATTCCCATTTTGATTCAATTTTTTTCATTTTCTCAGCTGTGAAGTTTTCTACTTTAAAAGAGAAATCGCCTATTTCGCAGATAACAAGACAAGTTCTCATAACAAAATCTTTATCAATGTTAAATCCCGCTCCAATTTTATTGGTATCATCAACACATTTATTTATTTCTTTTCTAGCATCTAATTCTTCCCATTGTGCACTAGCCATAGAAAGTAATAAGTCTGAATGATTTAGTTTTGTACCACCATTATTTACTCTTACAAAAATATCTAAGACTTTATTCAAATCCTCTTCTTGTAGTAAATAATAGTTAATTATTAATGATTCATTTATGGCAGAATATAATTGGAATAAAGTTTCATTTGCAAATACAGATCTTTCTGGATCAGATCCATTCATTAAATTATTTTTAAGTAAATATGTATTAACTTCATGTTGCTTTGACATTTTTAATATTTCTTCAACAGGGAACCAAAAAACTGTATCAGATCTTTCTTTACATTCTTCATCTGTAAGAAATTTGAAATTATATATTAAATCATTATCTTTTGATTTATCTAACAAATTCAAATATAGTTTTCTACTAGGAAATGCTTTGGGATTTTCCCAGCGTAATTTTGGTATTTTATATGCATATGTACCTTTTAGAGCAATATAAAGTGATGTAAGTCTTTGTTGACCGTCAAGAATTGCAATAATATTGTTTTCACCTGAAAGATTTGCTTCTGGATTATGAGTACTTTCTTTTTCATGATAATCTCTTAAAAATTCATAAAACTTATAATTTTGTATATTTTCTTTTTCAACTTTCCAAAATAGAAATGAATTTATAGGATATCCTCTTAACAGTGAGTCAAAAAGTTTTTCTATTTGTTCTGGTTTCCAAACAAATTCTCTTTGAATTGCAGGTAAATAGTATTCTTTTTTATCAATATTTTTTATTGCTTCTTTTATTGTTATTGGTGTTTGAAAAGCCATTTTTTTCCTCTTGATGTATATTATAACATATATTTTGTTGTATATAAAAAAATTAAATTCTTATTACTGGAAATTTAAATCTCATTGGAAAAATTCCGGGGGCGTTGCGGGGGCTGGCCCCCGCTCAGGGGGTAGCGGACAAGACCGGAATGAACGAAGTGAATGAGGACTTGGTAGCGCGGGGGGAACGCCCTCCGCTTTATCTCCTATCACCGCATCCACAATCTCTTTCACTACTGCACGGCGTTTTTCTTCCGGGAGAGTAGAAAGGAAAAACTGAAAGGCGGGGTTATTCTGCATTTCTGCTTTGAGCTTTGCCAGGGCCTGGTCTTTGGGAAGGCCTTCGTCTACATAGCCGAAGCCGCAGATTCCGTTTGGGGTGACTGCAGAACCGTAAACTGTTTTCATTTTTGAACCTCCTCTGCTCTATTAATATGGGGCGCCGCGGACTTTGAATGCTTTTCTGCGGACTATGTTCTTTTCGCTGCACCATTCTGAATATGCTTCAAAATCCTGGTCTTTTAATTCTGTGTTATGGGGGCCAAAGGCCTGGCGGATAGAAAACTCTGGAGTTACTTCTATGCAGATTTTGTATTTGCCCTTATGCTTTGCGTACACAATTGTTGCACGGCGTTCGCGTACTGCATCTTTATAGCCCCAGCCTACACAGTTACTCATTTCACTGCCTATTGTTTTGAGGGTCGGGGAAGCTCTTGCTACATAAAAGCAGGATCGGTCTTCAGCTGGCACGGGGGCTGTTTCTTTATTTTCATTGATTGTAAATGCATCGCCGGTGGTATATTCCGG
>JAEEGL016409265.1_pt1 | contig 14984 bp, 14 predicted proteins | sample 9134231 | NCBI WGS metagenome assembly JAEEGL01 (sample SAMN16246548, study PRJNA631951) | gut metagenome | biome: gut microbiome; feature: rumen; material: fiber-attached | host: Bos | place: Iran: Karaj | collected 2018-10
AGCATTCATTTCACCAAGTCCTTTATATCTAGCAACTTCTAATTTTACTTTACTATTATTTTGTAATTCCATTCTCTCAGCATCAGACCATGCATAATAAACATTTTTATTATTGTGTAATTTATATAATGGAGGCATTGCTATAAATAATCTTCCATTTTCAATTAATGGTTTCATATATCTATAGAAGAATGTTAATAAAAGTATTTGTATATGAGCACCATCATCATCGGCATCGGTCATGATTATTACTTTATCATAATTACAATCATTTATATCAAAATCAGATCCAATACCAGCGCCAATTGTATAAATCATTGTACTAATTTCTTCATTCTTTAGTATTTCATCCATTCTTGTTTTTTCAGTATTTAAAACTTTACCTCTTAAAGGAAGAATAGCTTGAAATCTTCTATCTCTACCACTCTTAGCACTACCACCAGCAGAATCACCTTCGACTAAGAATAACTCATTTTTATTTGGATTTTTAGTTTGAGCTGGAGAAAGTTTACCACTAATTAATTTTTCCTTTTTAGATTTATCTTTTCCATTTCTAGCTTCATCTCTAGCTTTTCTAGCAGCTTCTCTAACATATTTAGATTTAACCATTTTTTCCATTATTTTAGTTGCTATTTCTTTGTTTTCTTCTAGGAAAAATCTTAATTTTTCACTTGTTATTGCTTCTGTTATTGTTTTAGCTTGAGGAGTACCTAATTTACCTTTAGTTTGACCTTCAAATTGTAATAAATTTTCTGGTATTTGTAAAGATATAATTGCTGTTAAACCTTCTCTTGTATCAGGTCCCTCTAAATTTTTATCTTTATCTTTTAAAAACTTATTCTCCCTAGCATAATCATTAAATACTTTTGTTAATGCTGTCTTAAATCCAACTTCATGACTACCACCATCACCTGTTTTAACATTATTAACAAAGCTAATTATATTTTCTGAATAAGTATCTGTATATTGGAAAGCAACCTCAACATTTATACCATCTTTACTACTTGAAAAATCTACAACATTATGTAAAGGAGTTTTATCATCATTTACATATTCAACGAAAGCTTTAATACCATTATCATAGTGGAATACTTCTTCTTTCTTATCTTCTTCATCAATTACTTCAACTGTTAAACCTTTAAGTAAAAAAGCACATTCTTGCATTCTTTCACATACAGTTGTAAATGAAAATGTAGTTGTGTCAAATATATTAGCATCTGGCATAAATCTTACTTTAGTACCAGTTTTACTAGTTTTAGTTAATTGCTTTAATGGAATCTTTACTTTTCCACCATCTTCAAAACGAATATAATACTCATATCCATCTCTTTTAATATTAACTTCCATCCAACTTGATAAAGCATTTACAACAGAAGCACCAACACCATGTAAACCACCAGATACTTTATATCCACCTGTTTCAAATTTACCACCAGCATGTAATACGGTGTAAATAACTTCTGGAGTTGACATACCACTTGAATGTTTTCCAACTGGTACACCACGTCCTTCATCTTCAACAGATACTGAATGATCAGCATGTAATATTATTTTAATTCTATTTCCATAACCATTGATTACTTCATCTATTGAGTTATCAACAATCTCCCATACTAAATGGTGTAAACCTCTTTTATCAGTTGAACCTATATACATACCAGGTCTTTTTCTAACTGCTTCTAGACCTTCTAATATTTTTATGGAGTTTTCATCATATTTTGCCATACTATTCACCTATATTTAATTTTACAAAAAAATAAAAGAAAAGTCAAAGTTTTCTTTTATTTTATTAGATTTATTGCTTCATTCACTGTATTATCAAAGTTATTAAAATCAACATCTATCCAATTTACATTAAATTGATGTCTATTCCATGTATCTTGTCTTTTTGCATATTTTCTTGAATCTTGTCTTATTTTATCTAAACAATTATTAAGTGTATCTTCTCCACTAAAATATGGGAATAACTCTTTATATCCAATTGGTGTCATAATAGCTTTTGTTCTTATATTAGAATCGTATATTTTTTTTGCTTCATCTAATAACCCATTTTTAACCATTACATCTACTCTTTTATTGATTCTATTATATAGTGTTTCTCTATCAGTTCTTAAACCAATAAATATAGCATCATATAATAATTGATCACTTTTCTTTTTAGAAGAAATTGTTTCATTAGTATCTTCATAATAATTTAAAGCTCTAATAATTCTTTTTCTATTATTTTTATGTATATCTGTATTACTATCTATTTTAAGTAATCTATTATATAATTCTTCAGTACTAATATCATCATATGTATTATTATTCTTAGTATTTGTAAATTCATAGTTATATAAACAAGCTTTTATATATAGACCTGTCCCACCTACTAATATAGGAGTTTTACCTTTTTTTAATACTTCTTCTATTTTACTTCTAGCATCTTTTTGATAATCATAAACAGTATAATCATCAGTTATATCTTTAATATCAAATAAATGATGAGGAATATTTTCTTTTTCTTCTTCTGTTACTTTAGCTGTTGCGATATCTAGATTTCTATAAACTTGAGTTGAATCAGCATTAATAATTTCTCCATTTATTTTTTTAGCAAGTTCAACACTTAATTTAGTTTTACCTACTCCTGTAGGGCCTACTATTACTACTACCATAAAACCCTCCTATTCATTTTTAATTTCTATATTCTTTATCATAGCATTTATAAAGATTATCTTTATCTTCTTTATAATAATCAATAAAATCATTGAAATTCATACTTGTGTTTAAAAAAATACATATTTCATCATCACTTAAATTTTGGTGAAGATAACTTGAATATATAATACCATAAATATACTTTTTACTGTTCAAAAAAGTATATTTAAGTAATTCATCATTTGTAATACACTTTTTAACATCATTTTTTGTTTTATCAAATATATTTTGACTAACTGTAAGTGTTTGATTGTACATTTTAATTTCTTCTAATCCACAATTTACAATATTAGATATATATAAAATTTCCATTAAATTATATTTTTTTATCTTTTCACATTCTATTTTAGAATAATCAATACTTATTAAATAATCTAATAATTTTTTTTCTACTAACATTGCTTTTATATAAGAAACAATTTCATCATTTCCTTTATTCATTTGATCTAGTATAATTGTATATCTAACTAAATTAAATAAGTCTTTTGTATTATTTTCTGGAATTATAACTACTTTTTTATTAGAATCAACATCAGTAATACCTGTCTGTTTAAATCTATATAAATGACTTTCAAATATAACATCATCTAATAAATTATCTAAATTATATTTACCAATAAAATCAGAATATATTTTTTTAGTTTTTTCAATAGTATTATATAATCTTAAATTATTACAATTTTCATATTTATCTTTTAAGATATAATCTAAATACTCTACTAAAGTATCATTTTTAGTTTCTTTAAATTTTTTAGATAAATTTTTTATTTCTTCTTTCAATTCACATTCATTCATTTTATCACCTATTTAATAAACATAGCATCTCCAAATGAAAAGAATCTATATCTTAATTTAATTGCTTCATTATAAGCATTTAATATATTATCTTTACCTGCTAGTGCACTTACTAACATAACTAAAGTTGATTTAGGTAAATGAAAATTAGTAATTAAATTATCAATTGCTTTAAACTCATATCCTGGATAAATAAATATATCTGTCCATCCTGAACATGATTTAAATTCACCATATAAATTCATAATTGTTTCTAGTGTTCGTGTACTAGTTGTACCAACACTTATAATTTTATTTCCTTTTTTCTTAACTTCATTTAGTATATTAGCTGATTCTTCACTCATAATATAATATTCTGAATGCATTTTATGTTTTGTTACATCTTCAACATTTACTGGTCTAAATGTACCTAAACCTACATGTAATGTAACATAAACTATTTTAATACCTTTTTCTTCTATTTTCTTTAATAATTCTTTTGTAAAATGTAATCCAGCTGTTGGAGCAGCAGCTGAACCCTCTTCTTTAGCATACACTGTTTGATATCTTGATTGATCTTTTAGTTTTTCATGTATATAAGGAGGAAGTGGCATTGTACCTAGTTTATCCAATATTTCATAAAAAATACCCTTATATTCAAATTTATAAACAACTATTCCTTCTTCTTTTATCTCAACAGCTTTAGCTTTTAATAAACCACCAAAATCAATAACTGTACCTATATTAACTCTTTTAGCTGGTTTTGTTAAACATTCCCAAGTATCATTATCTATTTCTTTTAACATTAATATTTCAATATGAGCATTTGTTTCTTCTTTTATACCAAATAATCTAGCTGGTAAAACCTTAGTATCATTTAATACTAAGGCATCTCCTTCATTTAAATAATCAATAATATCATAAAAATGTTTATGTTCAATATCGCCTGTTTTTTTATCTAAAACTAATAGTCTGGATTCATCTCTATTTTTAAGAGGTGTTTGCGCGATTAATTCTTCAGGTAAATCATAATTAAAGTCTTCTGTTTTCATATGTCCTCCTAAATTTTTTTGTAAATTCTAAATCTACTTCAGCATCTGTAGAAATTGCTGTTCCTTCATGATCTAATATATCATATAAAGCTTCCTTTTGTTGATATGAATATAGCTATTTATTATAAAAAACTGTTTTATTAATTGTTGTTTTCATAAAACCTAATCTATTTACTAAATAGTCACTAATATCTTTATTATCTTGATTTAAATAATCTTCACATATTTTATAGTCCATCATTGATAGTTCAAGTAAAATTATAAAACTTAAATATTTGTGTTGTTGATAATAATTTGTTATAGAAAGTAAAATATTAACATCATCTATATATCCTTCATGATCAAGATAATAGTAATCTGTGTGTAAAATATCATCTTTTGGAACAACTAATGGTTTTTCAATAACATTATAATTTGATTCAATATTTTTAATTGAAAAATAATTGTCATCATGTGAAGATATTACTTTATCTTTGTCAATTAAACATCCTTCATGTGTATATTTTAATACTGTTATTAAGAAATCATAATATGGATTAAAGTATCTATGTTCAAATTTAAAATTATCAAAAATAATTCTATTTTTTGGATCTTTTCTTATAAATTTAGAAACTTCTTCTATACAAAATTCCATTATTTCTTTATCATATAATACTATTTTTTTATTATTTGGTAATATAATTTTACTTTCCATGTTATCACTCTAATCTATTTTATCTGGTGCATTTATACCTAATAAATCATATGCTTTTTTAGTTACTATTCTTCCTCTTGATGTTCTCTTAATATATCCATTTTGTAGTAAATATGGTTCATATACATCTTCAATAGTATTAACTTCTTCTCCTATTGAAGAAGAAATAGCATCTATACCAACTGGTCCTCCATTAAATTTTTCAATTATGTTCATTAATAGATTATAGTCTGTACTATCTAATCCATTTTTATCTACTTTTAATCTATCTAAAGCAAGTTTAGTTATTTCTAAGTCTATTCTTCCATCACCCATAACTAAAGCAAAATCTCTAACTCTTTTAAAGAAACGATTTGCGATTCTAGGTGTTCCCCTACTTCTTTTAGCTAGTTCAATAGCTGCATCCTCATCAATAGGTGTATCAAGTACTCTACTTGTTCTTTTTACAATATCAGTTAATTCTTCCACACTATAATATTGTAATTTTGATATAATTCCAAATCTATCTCTTAAAGGGCCTGTTAAATCACCTATTCTTGTTGTTGCTCCTACTAATGTAAAAGGGGGTAAATCAATTTTAATACTTCTTGAATTATTACTTTCTCCTACAATTATATCTAATGTAAAATCTTCCATTGCTGAATACAATATTTCTTCTATAAATCTAGGCATACGATGTATTTCATCTATAAATAATACATCATTAGGTTCTAGTGTTGATAAAAGAGCAGCTAAATCTCCTGATTTTTCTATAGCTGGTCCTGATGATGTTTTAATATTACTACCCATTTCATTAGCAATTATATAAGCAAGAGTTGTTTTACCTAAACCAGGTGGACCATATAGTAATACATGGTCTAATGATTCTTCTCTCATTTTAGCAGCTTTTATAAAAATATTTAAATTTTCTTTTACTTCTGTTTGACCAATATATTCAGATATACTATCTGGTCTTAAATTAGCTTCAAAATTATCTTCTTCTAATTTTTTTGATGTTATTATTCTATCATCCATAATTTCACCCCTTATTTAAGTAATAATCTTAATGCTTCTTTTATTTGATTTTCTAATGTTTCTTGTTTATTTATATTAGGTAATACTTTCTTTATATCTGTATTCTTATAACCTAATGCTTCTAAAGCTAAAACTAAATCACTATCAACTATTACCTCATTAGTAGTAACTAATTTTCCCTTTAAGTCTAATATAATTTGTCTAGCAACTTTTTCACCAATTTTAGGAAATTTCTTTAGATATAAAATATTATCCCTTTCAATAGCATCTATTATACCACTTATTGTTCCTGTTGCAAGCATAGGAAGTGCCATTTTGCATCCTAATCCTTTAACACTTATTAGTTTTAAAAATAAATCTCTTTCTTCTTTAGTTTTAAAACCATATAAAGAATTTTCATCTTCTCCAACTTTATTATATAAATATACTTTATATTCTTTATTTAATTCAAATGAATATGGATTACCTGTATATATCAAATAACCTATATTATTACTTTCTAATGTGATATAGGATGCTTCTTGTTCTGTTATTTTTCCAATTATATATGAATACATATCAACACTTCCAATCATATTTATATTATATAATACATTTGTTTTATTTTCAAGTTAATTATTTAAGATTTATGTAATATAATTTTTCACCATTATTTAAATCTTCAATATACTTTGCACCAAATTTTTCATAATAATTTACTAACTCTGATTTTAAATAAACTTTATCATAACCTAATTCTTTAGTTTCTTTTAATAATTCATCATTTAATAATTTTGAATAATTTTTACCTCTATATTCTTTTTTTACATACATAGTAGCATACCAAGGTGTTAAATCTCTTCTTTCTTCTCCATCATATTTAAATAAAGATATAAAACCAATTAAATTATTATCATCAAATAAACCTAATATTTTTATAATCTTATCTGTTGTTTTTATTTGGTTTAATTTTTCTTTTATATAGTTATTCATTTCTTCTTCTGTTTTTTTACTTCCCCATTCTAAACTACATAATTTTATATATTCTTTTAAAGAATCATCATTTGTTTTTAAATTTTTAAATTCCATATAACACCTCTTATTAATTATATCATATAAAAAGAAGATATTTAATCTTCTTGTCTCTTACTGCTTAAAAAAGTTACTTTTTCTGCCACTAATTCTACTACTTGTGTATAAGTTTCATCTTTTTCATAGTTTCTAGTTTGAATATGTCCTCTTATACCAACTAAATCACCTTTATGACAATATTCAGTAGTAGTTTCTGCTACTCCTTTCCATAATACACAAGGAATAAAATCTGTCTCATATTCTCCTTCAGAATTCTTATAGCTTCTTGGAACAGCTAATGTAATATTAGTAACTTTATTTCCAGATTCAGTTTCTCTTAATTCTGGATCTCTTACTATTCTACCTACTATTACTGTTTGATTTAACATTTCTAACCTCCTTTCATTATAATAATATCATTTTTTATTAATAAAAAAAAATGACAGAAAATGTCGAAAGTTGATATAATTTTTAATTTTTTGGTAATAATTTTTATTTTTTTTAACAAAAAAAGTTAAATATTTATAACTATTTAACTTTTTAGTAAAAAATTAATTTTTATAAAAAACCTATTCTCTTTTTTGTTTTTTGTTTACCACTTAATGTTTCTTCAGTAAATGGATTAAAATCTTTTTCTGTTAGTGTTATTAATTCTTTTCTTCTTTTATATCTTTCAGTATTAATAGAATGTGTAATAATTATTTTATCTAATACTGTATCTACATATCTACCATTACCAAAATCTTCATTATTTTTAGCTTCTGCAAAATTAAGTATTAATTTTTCTTTTAATTTTGGATCAATTTTAAATCCTATATTAAATGCTTTATTTTCAAATATTTGATATAATTCTAAAGCACTATAATCTTCATAATTAAGATAAAAACCAATTCTTGATTTCAAACCAGGATTTAAATCTAGTAACTTTTGCATTTCATCTGTATATCCAGCAAATATAAATATTGTTGATTTTTTTTCTAATTCTTTCATTATTTCAACTAAAGCTTCTTCGGCAAATCCTTGGTGTTTAGCAGCTAATACATAAGCTTCATCAATAAATATAACTCCACCTTTATTTTGACTTATAAATTTAGCTGTTTTAACAGCAGTATGTCCAACATATTCTGCGATTAGGCTTCGAGCTGTTACTTCAGAAAACTTACTACTATTTACAAATCCTAAATCGTATAATACTTTTGAAACTATACGAGCAACAGTTGTTTTACCAGTACCTGGATTACCAGAAAAAAACATGTTCAAATTTAAATGATCTAAATTAAGATATTTTTGTGTTTTATTTTTATATAACAAATATTTAACTAAACCATTTACTTCTTTTTTTACATTTGATAAACCAACTAATTTATTTAAATCATTTATTGATTCTTTTAGTGCTTTATCTATAACTTCTTCATTTTCTTTTTCTATTCTTTTATCTATTTTTTCAAAAATAGATCTAGCAACTACATAGTCTTCTTCAACTATTTCATCAAAATTATTTATTTGCTTTTCTAATTTATCATATTGTTTATTCTTTAACATTTTAGATATTTTTTTTAAATCTGATCTTTTAATACTAATTGAATTTTCTTCTTCACTATCATATTCAATTGAAAAACCTTCAAATAAATCATCATTAGTAATCTTTTTCATTATATCTTCATTTGTTGTTAGTATTTTCATATCATCAGTATTATTATCATAATAAGATATTTCAAATACTTTACTTATTTCAGAATCATATTTTTTTATTAATTCTTCTTCATCACTTATTTCAGGATATCTTTGTTTTAATCCTTCCATACTCATAGGATAACTGTAACAAAATACATCATCTGCTAAAACTACATATGGATTTAATAAATATTTTGTTTTGATTTCTTCTTTATTTTCTCCACTAAAAGTAGCTTCTGAAAATTCATCATAAAAATCAATAGTAGCATTTTCAACTATTTTATTTTTTTTAAAAACTATTATATTTTCTGATATAGGTATTTTTTCATAAAGTGTGATTACATATTTATCATCCATAATATACCCCCTATTTGTCATTTGCATTTAATATAATAACAAAAAAAAGTGTTAAATTCAACACTATTTTTTTATATTATTTAATATTTTTTCAATACCCCACCAAGGAAGTAAAGCACATTTTTTTCTATTTGGTTGTTTAGATATATCACTATATACAATAGCATTTTCAAGTATATCTTTATTATATTCTTTTTCATCTATCATATTTGAATAATTTACTAATATATCTTCTACTTCTTCTAAAGTTTTTCCAATTAATGTTTCTATCATTATTGATGTAGAACTTGTACAAATAGCACATGCTTCACCATCAAATTTAATATCTTTTACTATTCCATCTTCTATTTTAACCATCAAATTAATTTCATCAATACATGATTCATTATTAGTATTAACTTTAATATATGAATCATCATCAATTAAACCTCTATTAATAGGATTTTGATAGTGTTCTAATATTATTTCTCTTTTTGTATTTTCATCCATATTATTCAGCACTTTCTACTTCTTCTTTATTTTTTTCTATTTCTACTTCTTCTTTTTCTTCTTTCTTTTCTTCTTTAATTAAATAATCTTTAGCTGCATTATAATAATTTGAACTTGTTATTAATTTACTAACATTTAATTTATTAGAAACAATAGCATTCATATTTTTAACATAATCTTCAGGAATTTCTACTCCTTCTTTAGGTTCAAATTTCTTGCTTGCTGAGAAGTATTTTCCATAATCACTAACCCAACTTCTATTTGAAAACATTGCTAAACCTGGTTCAGAACTTAATATATCTTTACCAACAAATAATCTTGAATCATATTCAATTCCAAACAAATTATATACTGTTGGGATAACATCTATTTGACTTGATACTTTTGATATTTTAGTTGTTTCAAGTTCACTATTCCATAATATTAAATTACTTCTATTTACTTCAATTATTTTATCTTTTTCATAAGATGCCACTTTATTAATTTCATTTAATGATAAAGCATATGGATAATGATCAGCGACTAAAACTATTACTGTATCTTTTAGTTTACCAGCTTCATCTAATTTATTTATTAATGATTCTAAAGCTCTATCTAATTCAATTTGAGTTGCTAAATAACCTTGTGTTGCTTCACTATATGGTAAATCCTTAACATATTCTTTATTCTTTCTAGCCATGCTATTTTCAGAAAATTCATAACCATAATGACCTGATACAGTAACATAATATGTCATAAATGGTTCATCACTGTTTATATAGTCATCTATTGTAACATTAATCATTTCTAAGTCACTAGCTGGCCAAGGAAATTTCATTCTTTTTTCAAGACCATTATATCTACCTAAATAGTTATCAAATCCAACTGCTTTTAAATATTTATCTCTATCTTGGAATCTATAAGAATTATTATGATAAGCATGAACATTGTATCCTAAATTCTTAAATACATTTCCAAGTCCATATGGATAATAATTTTTGCCTTTTCTCCAAGTTGATAATATTGAACTATTAGCCATCAAACCTGTTAAATCTTGATATTCTCCACCTATTGTACTTAAATTAAGTGGTGTATAAAAGTTTTCAAATACAAAACCTGAATTAACCATTTTATAAAGAGTTGGTGTTAATTCTTCACTTACACCTATTTCATTAAAACTTTCAGCCATAAAGAATACTAAATTTTTTCCTTTAAACATACCAGTATATTCATTTTTTAATGTACCTGTATCATTCATAACATATTCTGTAATAGTTTTAACATTCTTATCTTTTGTGTTATTTAATAAACCCTCAAAATTATAATTTAAGTTATTATAACCATACTCTTTTACAACTTCTTTATTTATATTTTCAATTGGTGTTTGTTGAACATTTTGAATATTTAATTCTTCTTCAAAACCAAATATTGTTTTTTTACAATCTAGGTAAGTTGTTACTAAGACACCAAATCTATCCATATTTATATCTAAATTATTTACTTTGTAAAAAAGTTCATTTGCTTCACCATTAGTAAAATTCAAACATATAATTAAACCAATAGTATATACTACAAAAAATATTGAATTAACTAATACATTAGCTTTTTTAAAAATAATTTTTTTTCTAAAAATAATTAATAAAATTATAGGTATTAACAATAATATAATATAGAATAAGTTTTTAATTATTTCTTGAATAGCAGTTCCTATAAATGATGTTGCTTGATCAGCAATTGTAAAAACTGACAAAGAGAAAAAAGTATTAAATATTTGTTTAAATACTATTTCTATTCCAAACCATAAAGTGATTATTCCAAGTAAAACAAATGATAATATTCTATTTACTTTAGGTTTAAACAAACTACAAATTAGAGTTAATAATAATGAAATCATTGTTATAAATAGTATTGAATATAAAAATGTTATATTAAAACTAAAACCAAAATTTATAAATTTAAACAATAATTCAAAATATAATAATATTAATTCAAAGATTACAAAAATTTTAAAATTTTTCATATTCTACACCCATAATAATTATATCATTTTTTTTGAGTTTTGGTTTAAAAAATTTTTTTAAATAAATTGTGTGTTTAAACTTTACTTTTTTCAAAAAAAGTATATAATATTAAAACATGTGGGGTGATTTTATGATCAAAAAAATGTTAATAGCTTTATTTGCTTCTATTATTTTATCATTCGGATGGTTAGCTTTTATTATTTTGACTAATCAAAAAACAGTTTATAAAAACGAAATTGATAGAGCAAATATGAAAGAAAGTAGAATTGAATACAATGAAAATAATTTTGAAGAAGATCAAATAAGTAATTCATATAATGGATTTTCATTAGTTCCAAGTAGTATTAAATATGATTTAATTACTAAATACTATACTGCTAGTAATTCTTATTTAATAGCTAGTTATAATATCAATAATAAACAAATAAGATTAGAATTAACATTTAAAGCTGATGGTTATTGGTTCTTATATCACGGAGTAGAAAATGAAATAGCATATGAAGGTGAATATAAATTAGTTGATCAAAAAATATATGCAAAAGTAAATAAAATATATAAATCAAATCAATGTTTTGAAGATACAAGTTTAATAACTGAATTTGATATAATTGAAAAAAACGGAAGAAAAGTAATTAATTTAATGAGTAAAGATGTTGAATTTATTGAAATTAACAAAAAATTATTAACTGAAACAAATAATAAATTTAATAAAAAAAATGAAATTGGAAAATGTTAAAACTTTAGATAATCTAAAGTTTTTTTATTAAAAAAAAATAGTTGTTTAACAACTATTTTATATATCCATTTTTCTTTAAGAATTCACTAACTTTTTCATCACTTTCATATTTTGATAATGAATCTATTACTTTTTTATTTTCAACTACTAATATAGTTGGTGTATATAATTCTTCTTCATCTAAAGCATTTTTAATATAATCATATGATTTATAGAAATAATCATAATCTTCTTCTGTTTCAAAAGTTACATTATAGAAATTAACTTTTGTTTTAGTTGAATTTGCAAAACTATTTAAATATTTTTGTAATTCTTCGCATCCACTACAATCATCTTGAGCAATTACAACAATTTGCTTATCATTACTATTAACTATTTCTTTATAATCATCTAAATCAATATATGTTAAATTTGTATATTGTGTTTTATATTCACCAGTAATAACATTATTTTTCTTTAAGAAATTATATAATTCTTGTTTTGATAAATAACCTATACTATTTGCTACATATTCACCATTTTTCATAATAGCAATTGTAGGAGTACCAAATTTACTTGAGTCAACATGAAATTTACTTAAATATTCATTTAATTCAGTATTTGTAATTTTTTCTATATCAATATATTTATAATTTACTCCATATGTTTCTTTTATATAATCAATATTTGGTTGAAACATTTGACAATATCCACAACCTTCTCTACCTAAATAATATAATTCATAATTACCATTTGATGAAGTATTTGAATAGTTTTTAACTGCACCCTTATCAAACGCATATACAGCAATTAGTAAACCAAATAATAATACTATTATTGATCCAACTATAATCAATCTTTTGTTCTCTTCCATTTTTACACCTCATTATAATAATAACATTTTATCTACTTTTTTTCAATAATTAATTACATTTCATTTCTTTTCTATAAACATTTAATTGGTTCTTATAACCTCTTCTTATATCATATTTTTCCAATTGTTGATCAGTTAAATTTTTAACATCTAGTTCTAATTCTAATTCATATTCATTATTAGTATTTTTTTTTGTACTAATATTATAATTTTTTGTTTTAGAATAACTATCTAATGATATTTTAGCAGCATTAAATGTTTGATAACCTAAATCATTACTATATTTTAAATTATACGTTTCAACTATCTTAGTTATTTCATTATCAGAATTTGAATAAATTTTATAACTTATTTTTTCAATAAAACCTTCTGATGTTTCTTCTTTAGTACAAATTGTTTCAAAATCTCTATTACCATTTAAACAACCTGATAATAACAATACTGATATTAATAAAATAATTCTTTTCATTTTTTATCCTTTCATATTATATATAACATATTATTATTTTATCAAAAAAAAAGGTAAAAAACAACTTTTACCTTTTATTATTTAAATAATTATAGTCTTTCACCCATATATTTAGCAGTTCTAACCATTTGAGCTGAATAACCCATTTCATTATCATACCAAGCTACTAATTTAACTAATTGTTTTCCATCAGCTTCTAGTACACTTGTAGATAAACCATCTACTAAACATCCACATTGACATCCAATTACATCACTTGATACAACTGGATCCATTGTAAATTCAAATGTTTCATTTGTATTATTTTTCATTACTTCATTTAATTCTTCAACTGTTGTATTTCTAGATAATTCTAATGTTAAATCAACAACTGAACCTGTAGTAGTAGGAACTCTTAAAGCACTACCATCTAATCTTCCTTGTAATTCTGGAATAACTAAACCTAATGCTTTTGCTGCTCCTGTTGAAGAAGGAACTATATTAGCAGCACCAGCTCTACCTCTTCTAGCATAAATACCTTTTTTATGAGCGATATCTAATATTGATTGATCATTAGTATATGCATGTACTGTTGTCATATATCCTTTAACAATACCAAATTTTTTATTAATTAAATCAGCAAGTGGAGCTAAACAATTTGTTGTACAAGATGCAGCTGAAATTACTTCTTCTGTTCCATCTAATATTTCATGGTTAACATTATAAACTATTGTTTTTAAATCTCCCTTAGCTGGAGCTGATATAATTACTTTTTTAGCTCCTGCTTTAATATGAGCATATGCTTTATCTTTATCAGTAAATTTACCTGTACATTCAAATACTTCATCTACTCCTAATTCTCCCCAAGGTAAATTAGTTGGATCCATTTCAGCATATACTTTTATTTTTTTATCTCCAACTATAATATAGTCGCCTTCAAATGAAATATCTTCTACTCTATATCTTCTATGAGATGTATCATATTTTAATAAGTATGCTAATTGTTCAGCATCTGTTAAATCATTAATTGCTACTACATCAAAATTAGGATCTTCTTGCATTATTCTAAATACTAATCTTCCTATTCTTCCAAATCCATTAATTGCTACTTTTATCATTTTATCTTTCCCTTTCTGTAAATCCTGA
>JAEEGL017434689.1_pt1 | contig 14984 bp, 11 predicted proteins | sample 9134231 | NCBI WGS metagenome assembly JAEEGL01 (sample SAMN16246548, study PRJNA631951) | gut metagenome | biome: gut microbiome; feature: rumen; material: fiber-attached | host: Bos | place: Iran: Karaj | collected 2018-10
ATCATAGCACAGTGCTCGATGCCGCACGTTTGGCAGAGGAATTGCAAGTTAAGAATCTCATCCTCTATCATACGGAAGACCGAACGCTCGACACTCGCCGCGAGAGATATACGATGGAGGCGAAGACGGTTTTTAAAGGACAGGTCTTTGTACCTGATGATTTGGAAAGCATAACCTTATAAATTTCAACTCAGATAATTCAAAAACAAAAGATATGACAAAAGCATTATTTATCAACGGAAGTCCGCGTAAGAACGGCAATACGGCACAGCTACTGAAGCGTGCTATGGAGGGTGCCAGCGAGGCTGGTGCCGAGTGTGAATTGGTGAACCTCTACGACCGCGACCTGAACTACAAAGGTTGTATGTCGTGTTTTGCCTGCAAACTGAAAGGTGGAAAGAAGGGTGTTTGTTCTTTCAAGGACGACCTGCAACCCATACTCCAGAAGGCAGTCGAGGCAGACGTGCTGGTGTGTGGCTCGCCCAACTATTGTGGCTACCCGTCTGCGGCTCTTCGTGCTTTTATGGAGCGAATGGAGTTCCCCGCAGTCAACTACTCCGACTACTCTCAACCCGTCGTGCTGAAACGCATCTGTTCGGCTACCATCTACACGATGAACTGCCCCAACGAAGAGGTGTATCGGCAGATGAACTATCCGATTCTCATGGACACTTCTGCCCTGCAACTCGGTGCGTTCGGTCCTACGGAGATACTATGCTCCTACGACACCTATCAGTTCGCAAATTATGACCGTTACGATGCTGCCACGTTCAGCGAGCCACACAAGGCAGAGGTACGCGACAAGCAATTCCCTATCGACCTCCAGAAAGCCTACGAACTCGGCAAACGGCTTGTGGAGAAAGCCAACGGGAAATAAACGTTTCACGAGCCACAACTTTGAAATAAGTTCTAATCCAAAAATTTTGTGTGATTTTTTGGATTATAATCCGAAAAGTTAATATGATTTTTTGGATTACATTCCGAAAAGTTAAGCGTTTTTTTGGAAAAAGATTAGGATAACACTTGATTTATTTAGAGAAATGCAGAAAATAGAAAGCGAGAGATTAATTGTAGTTTTTTATAAATTCCTATTTTAGTAAATAAAAATAAATGATATAGCAATTAATGATTGAGGCCTTCCCACACTATTTTTCGGTAAACATCGGGGTCGGTGTTGCCTTCGGTGCTGAACAAAAGGACCTTTGCGTTTTGGTCTAAATGCAGGGCTTGTCGCAACGCTTTATACTCTTCATGCAAAATAATCGTAGCCAACGCCCCAAATCCTGCTGCTCCCGACTCGCCCGACACGATAGGGGTATCGCCCTTGATGGGAGCCGCTAACATCCGCATCGCCATCGCCGCTGCCTCGTCCTGCAAGGATACAAAACAGGACACATGATTTTTGAGTATATCCCACGCTGTGATATTGGGTTCGCCACACGCCAGCCCTGCCATAATCGTCCGCAAATCCCCTCCCACGATACGTGGCTGACCGTCATTGGCAACGGCTCCTTGATACAAACAATCCGCAGCAGCCGCTTCCACAACCACCATAATCGGTGGGTTGTCATTGTATTTATTGGCAAAGTACCCCACCATGCCTGCTGCGAGTGAGCCCACGCCCGCTTGCACAAAGATATGAGTCGGCTTTTCGCCAAAGTCCTCATCGGCTTCGAGAGCCATCGTGCCGTAGCCTTGCATAATCCACGCGGGAATCTTCTCGTAACCTTCCCAAGCCGTGTCTTGCACCACGACCCCGTGCGGTACTTTTGCGGCTTCCTGTGCAGCCATACGGACACAATCGTCGTAGTTCAAGTCCTCTATGGTAGCGGTTGCACCCTCTTTTCGGATGTTTTCAAGTCGCGTTTGGGTGGAACCTTTGGGCATAAAAATCACGCACTTTTGTCCGAGTTGGTTCGCTGCCCAAGCGATTCCTCTGCCGTGGTTGCCGTCTGTGGCAGAGAAAAAGGTGGCTTGCCCGAACTCCTGTTTGCACGTATTGCTGGTCAAAAACGTATAGTCAACCGTGTTGATGTCTTTTTGGAGTTCGTCGGCGATGTATCGAGCGATTGCGTACGAGCCCCCGAGTACCTTGAAGGCATTGAGTCCAAAGCGATACGACTCGTCCTTGACCTTTACCGCCGACAAGCCGAGATAGTTCGCCATGTGTTTCAAATCCACCAAGGGCGTCTTCTTGTATTGCGGAAAACTCTCGTGGAAACGTCTTGCTTGTTGGACTTCTGCCATGCTCATCAGCGACAGGTTTCGGTCGTCCGATTTGGGCATCGTGTTGAGTTTGTAGCATAAAATGTTTGACATGGTTGTTTTGGGTTTTATGGGTTACTTGGTGCGAAGGTAGTTTTTTTGAGGAAAATGGTAAAATTTTTCCTCATGATTTTGGAGCGAGAGGTGATTTTCCAACGACATTATTGCGAATGCTCGTCCTTGATTGCATCATACAACCGAATGCCTTTTGCCGTGAGCAGATACTTCTGGCGTGGATGGCGAGGTTTGTCGGGGTAGAGCATCCTCACAAAACCTTCGGCAATGGCAGGGGTGAGGAATAGTTCGACAAAATTTTTCCTATCTTTCAATCCAATAGCAGTAAGCATTGCATTTACAGAGAGTTGTTCGTTGCCAATAGCCTTAACTAATCGGCTCGTATTTTCTGTTACTGCATCCAAACTTGAGGGGTACTTGGGGGGTGCTTGAGGGGTACTTGTCCTATACTTGTCCTGTACTTGTCCTGTACTTGTTCGGTCTCAGGCATCTTCCACTCCTCAGGCGGATTAACCATCATATAGCGGTTCTTCAGCATATTGTCCTCGCCAAAAAAGCAGGTCTAAGAAACCTGCCTTTCTACACATATTGCTGTATGAATTACTTCGTCAATGCCTGATAACGTTTCATCGCCATCAAGTAGTTTATTTTGGCATCGGTCAGGTTGTTGGATGCCTGCAAATACATCCCTTGTGCCTCCAGCAACTCCGAAATCGAAGCCCGACCCACTTGGTAATTGAGTATATAGAGGCGATAATTCTCCTGAGCCGTTGCGAGCGAAGTCTGTTGTTGCGTGCAAATAGCCTTCGTTTCCAACAATTTATCGTAGGTTTGATAGGTTTGAAGCAACATCTTTTCGGTCAAATCCTCGTATTGCAGTTGGTTTTGTTGCAGGGCAAGCGATTGGGCTTTGATTTTATGACCTGCTTCCCACCAACCCGTCAAAGGCACGGTTACCGTCAAACCCACCACTCCATTAGCGTTGTATGTACTTTTGAGATGCTCCGTATTCATACCCATGATGTCGCCATAATAATAGGAACCCATCACGGCTATTTTGGGCAACGCCTCCGCAACTTCCATATAGCGTTTGGTTTTTCCCGCTTTCAGTTGCAGTTTCAGTTGCTCGGTTTCGGGGCGAGTTTGCACCATATCCGCACTCGGCAACGAAATATCCTCATTGTCTTCGTACCAAAGCGTATCCACTTGCAAACTATCATTGTACTCAACACCGATGTTTTGGCATAAGTTCCGTTTTGCAAGCACGATACCGTTATCCAATTGTATTTTTTTGACTTTTATTTCGTCTTGTTTGAGTTGCACTTGCAGTAGGTCGTTTTTCTTAGCCACACCCGCTTCAACCGCCACTGACACAATCGAATGCAACGTATCCAAGAGTTGCGTTACGGTCTGCAAGGTCTGCACTTTGTCTTCCAACGAGGCAATGAGCCAGTAATTTTGCTCAACATCTAACAATAAATCCCGCACAAAAACCTCCGTTTGCAATTCACTTGCCTGAACTCCCATCTTGGCTAACTTATTACCTGCCACGATTTTTCCGCCCATAAAAATAGGTTGCACCGCCGTAACACTTCCCATCATTCCTTTCTCAAAAAGCGAAATACTGTTCGGCAAGCCATACGATTCGCCAAAATTTTTGTAAAAGTTGTCCAACCGCTCACGCATATCGTGGTCTTTGATGTTTTCGTCGCTAATTTTCACGACGGGATCTAAAGTCATATAGCCCGCTCCAACAAGCGATATGTTCGGGAAGTATTTAGTAAATACTTGCATCTTCACTTGCTTGGCTTTTTCTTCACTTATTTTGTGTTCTTTCAAGGCTTTATTATTTTTTAGAGCCAAATCCAAGCAACTATCTATCGTTAAAACCTGTTGTGCCCCCAACATATTCGCACACAACACGGCGAACAATAACACGATTATATTATTTCTTTTCATACACTTTCCAATAAGCAATAGGCAAAATAGTAACAACCAAAGGCAATGTAGCGAGTGTTCCAAAACAAATCACCACACCCAACGGCATCCACAAATTCGTATGAGCAGTAATCATCGGTATCACGCCCAACGCCGTTGTAGTGGACGAGAGGAATATCGGTTTCATACGCCTAACGCCCGACTGAAAAGCCGCATCACGAGCCGTCATGTGCTCATTTCGCCGCAACTCTTCGGCATACTCAATCATAATGATGGCACTTCGAACAATGATACCCACCAAACTGATAACGCCTAACACAGCCGTAATCGAGAAATCCAATCCGAAGAGATACAGTCCAAAGAAAGCACCGAACAAACAGAACGAAGCAGACGACAGAATGAGCAACGAGATAGGAATTTTCTTAAAATAAAGCAACAGAATTAAGAACATCACAAACAACGCTGCCACAATACTCAGAATCACTTCTGGGATGACACTCTTGTTCGTTTCGGTCAATCCACCGTACTCTATTTTTACGCCTTCGGGCAGGTCGGTTAAGTGCTCGTTTACCCATTTTTCGATCGTTTTTTGTATCACAGGTTGCGAAGTATTACCTTTCATATCACAACCGACCGTGATGGTTCTTTCGCCATTCCAACGCGTCAACGAAGCGTTTCGCCAAACAGGAGTAATCGTTGCCACTTGACGCAATGGCACCCAAGTATATAAAGTCGGGATTCGCAAATCTAACAAATCTTGAAAATTCAACGAATCGTTGCCTTGCGTATAGAGTATCACAGGAATTGCAAAATCCTCCTCCCATATCGTGGAGAGTGTTTGTCCGCCCAAGACCGTATTCAAGTACAACGACAGCAAGGTTTGCGTTACGCCCAAACGTTCTGCCTCGTCTTGTTTGAGGTCGATTTGCAACATGGATACGCTTTGGCTATAATCATCGTGTACCCACATCACATCGGGCAACGTGTTCATATACTGCTTCACACTGTCCGCAAGAATCGCCATTTGCTCAAAATTCTCGCCTTTGATATAAATCTCAAACGGATTTTTGACATCTTGGTAGTCCATTTGCTTAAAACGCACGTAAGCATTGGGGAAGTAATCTGCATATTTGATGCCATACTCTTCCAACACTTCAATCGTGGCTTCTTGCGAAACGGTATTGACGATAAACTGTGCGTAGGAAGGCTTTGCCACTTGCGGTGCATACGTTGTATGGAAACGTGGCGATGCTTGCCCCACAAAATTCGTGATACTAACGATTCGTTTGTCTTTGATGAGAATGTTTGCCAACGAATCCGAGATAGTAGTCGTTTGATGAATATCCGAGTTCGGCGTCAGATAAATCTCCACAGCAAAACTCTCTCTATCGGCTTTTGGCATCATTTGGATGTTCAAGCGAGAGAACAAGAATCCACCCAAGCACAGCAACAGTATAAAACCAGCAAAATACAACCCCGCATGCTTAAAACACCACGCTAACAACTTTTCATAACCCTCTTGCATGGCACGGAAAACCTTATCTTGCAAGCGTGCAAAAAGGTTTTTATTATCATCGGTTTGGAATTTGATTACGCGAGTGGCAACAAACGGCACAAAGAACAACGCATACGACATACTTGCTATCAACGCAAACAAAATCGCCCAAGGGAAGAATTGCACAAACTCACCAAGCGTACCCGTAATGATTTTAGTCATCGGGAAGAACATGGTCGCAATCGTAGAAGACGCCACGCACATCGGGACATACAAACTGTAAGTTGAGACGGCAGCAGAATACCAACTTGAATGTCGGTCTTCCAACGTGTTCGTATAGCCATCTAAGACAACCACCGAGTCGTCCACCACCATACCCAGCACCACTATCAAAGCCGCCAATGTTACCGTATTCAATTCGATACCCGCTGCGTACATCATACCCATACTCACGCAGGTACAGAAAGGCACCGCTATACCTGCTACCATAGCCGTTTTGAATGGGAAAAGTAGCAACATCGTTCCAATCACAAAAAGCATACTCAACACGAGGTCGTGCAAGAACGAATAGACACTATCTGCTACCACTTTTGGTTGGTCGGTGATACGGTGTGTATGCACGTCTGGTGGGATTTGTTGCAGCACTTCGGCAAGCACTTTGTCCACTTTTTCGCCAAAACGAACCACATTATGTCCAGGCAACATCTGAATATCGATAATCAAGCAAGATGCTTTATCTTCTTGTTCAAAATACTCCACAAATTTAGAAGCTTCTTTGTAGTGGCGAGTGATGGTTGCAATGTCCTTCAAACGCACCACATGTTCGGTTTGCAGCGGATTCATGAACACAATCTGTTCGCCCACTTCATACTCGTTTCGATAGGGGATTTGAATTTGAAGCATCAAATTATCGCTTTTCAAACGTCCACCAATCGTACGGAACCCTTGCAGATTCAACTCAGTAAGCAACGCCGTTTGGTTGATTCCATATTGCGACAGTTTGTTGGCATCAATCTCAACCGAAATCTCTTCTTGCTGTTTACCCACGATTTTAATGTTACCCATCTCATCAATGGTTCGCAACGAACGGGCGATTTTTCGGGCAAATTCTTCCAACTCACGCGGTGTACGCTCGGGACTTTCCACAGCCAACAGAAGCGACGAAGTGCTTCCAAAATCATCTACCACCACAATCTGCAACACGCCCTGCGGCATACTTGTCAGTTTGAATAAGTTCAAACCCAACTTGATTTTTGACCACACTTGGTCTTTATTATCCACTTCATTACGCAATTCGGCAAAGATATATGCCACACCATCTTCGGTTACCGAACGCGTCTTTTTCTTGTCAATTTCGGAATAGGTAAAAAGGAATTCCTCCAATGGCTGTGTAACTTGTTGCTCTATTTCTTGGGCTGTAGCACCCGGATAAATAGCCGCAACAACCCCCTGACGAATGGTAAATTGTGGAAATTCGTCTTTGTTGATGTTGGGGATACTCCATATTCCAAAAGCAACCACTATCGCGAAAACGAAGTAAATCAGGCCATGCCCGACCATACCCGTCTCGATAAAGGTCCTATTTATTTTGCGTTTCATAACTATTCAATCACCGTTACCTGAGCACCTTTATACAATTTTTGGTTGCCTTCCACAACCACCAAATCATCTTTTTGCAAACCTTCTGTAACCAAAACGCCACCGTTGGAATATGCACCTGTTTTAACGATACGTTTATTCGCCACACCATCTTCTATCACCCACAATGTCAAGCCATCAGTAGTTGTTTGAACACAATGCGAAGGAACGACAAACCCGTTTAGGTTATTTTTTGTTAATTGCACTTTGCAAAGCATACCTGGCATAATATCCTGTTTGTTATGCAGTTGAGCCTTAATCGGATACGTGTGCGAAACAACGTTAGCAGAATACTCTTTTTCGATTACTTTGCCCGTATAAGTGCCCTCTAAGGCATTGATGATAATCTGCACAGGGTCTCCGATTTTCACCTTAGGTATATCTTGTTCTGGCACTGCAAAATCAACCGTTAACTCGTTAAGATTCAATATCTTACAAACCGTTTCATTAGGTATAACATTTTGCCCAACTTCTATGTTACAATCGCTCACCACACCATTGCACGAAGCATACAAAGTCGTTTTTGTGTACTCTTTTTGGGAAGTAGAATAGAGATTTTCGGCTTCTTCAAGTTGGGTCTTGATTGCAATAAAATCTACCTCTGGTAAACCGCCTTGTTCGTACACTTTTTTGGCACGCTCGTAACCGTCTTTGGCTTGGTCGTATTTCGCTTTGGCTGTACGGTAGATGTTGGCTAAATTAAGACTATCTACTGCCACAAGTGCCTGTCCTTTTTTAACAACATCGCCATTTTTTACGTACACTTTTGCAATCGTACCTCCCATCGAAAAACTCATGGGCGTATTACTTTGCTCCTTAATCACCCCAACGTATGTGTTCGTGCTTGCAGAAGCAACCGAGTCAATGCGTTGCACTTTTACATTGATTGATTCCACTTTATTTTCCTCCTTATTTTTGCCACAACTGACCAATAAACAGAGTAACAAGCAGAATCCAACCGCCTTTTTCAACGTAGTTTCCATTATTTTATTTTTTTTAATAATCATTAAACTTTTTTAACCTTTTCTTATAATTGCCGTCAAATTATATGCCAAAGAAGGTTATCGTTTCAAAGTTTAAGAATCACTTTACCACAATTCCCCTCTGTCATCACATCAAACCCTTTCTGAAAATCCTCAAACGCAAAATGGTGCGTAATAACGGGAGTCAAATCCAACCCACCCAAGAGCATCTGCTCCATCTGATACCATGTCTCCCACATCTTACGCCCCGTGATGCCTTTGATGGTAAGGGCATTAAAAATAATATCCGACCAATTCACGTGGGTATCAGCAGGCAAAATACCGAGTTGGGCAATGTTCGCCCCCTTATACATGTGGGCAACCATATCGTTAAACGCAATCGGCGAGCCCGACATCTCCAACCCCACATCAAAGCCGTGAATGCCCAACTGTGCCATCGCATCGGCTATCGTTTCGCCTTTACGAGCATTGACCGTGAGGGTCGCACCCATCTTTTTGGCGATGTCCAACCGCAAGTCATTCAAATCCGTAACAACGATGTTTTTGGCTCCTGCGTACCTGCAAATGCCCGTTGCCATAGTGCCAATAAGCCCCGCACCCGTAATCAGAACGTCTTCGCCCAACAGCGGGAACGACAAAGCCGTATGGGTAGCATTACCAAACGGGTCCATAATGGAAGCAAAATCATCGGATATTTTTTGGTTGATTTTCACTACGTTAGATTCAGGAATCGACACATACTCCGCAAACGCCCCGTTACGCGTTATGCCCACCGAGAGCGTATGTTCGCAGACGTGTGCCATGCCACGCCGACAATTTCGGCAATGTCCACAGGCGATATGTCCTTCTGCCGTTACGCGTTCGCCTACCTTGAAGTTCTTCACACCATTGCCCACTTGTGCCACGACTCCCACGAACTCGTGACCCATGATATAAGGTGGCTGGCAGTGCATTTGCGACCATTCGTCCCATTTATACATGTGTAAATCCGTTCCGCAAATAGCCGCTTGGGTAACCTTAATCAATACGTCAGTTAAGCCCACTTCGGGCATAGGAACGTCTTCCAACCAAATGCCTAACTTTGGTTCTTTTTTTACTAACGCTTTCATCGTTGTATTTTTAAAATCTCGTTCAAAATCTGCTGTGTAGCGTCTGGTTTAGCGAGCAACAAAGCATTTTTACCCAATGTTTCGAGGGTTTCATTTTCTTGGATTTTGCTCAAAGCCGTACTTACAAGCGTTTCTTCAGCATCACAATCTTTGATTAAAATCGTGGCGTTTTTGTGTACCAATGCCATGGCGTTGTGTGTTTGATGGTCTTCTGCCACGTTCGGCGAAGGCACTAAAATAGACGCTTTACCCAACAAACAAATCTCCGAAACCGAAGACGCACCCGCACGCGAAATCACCAAATCCGCCAACGCATACGCCAAATCCATCCGCGAAACGAAATCCGTACACAATATATTATGATTGTCTTGGAATGGTTGCATGGCCTGTTTGCACTCTTCGTAGTAGAGTTTGCCCGTTTGCCAAATGACCTGTATGTCGGCATCCGCCAACGCTTGCAGGTGGTGCATGATGGCATTATTGATAGTCCTTGCACCCAGACTACCACCGATAATCAACAGCGTTTTTTTCGGGCTTGCATTATGCGGGAAAAAGAATTTCTGAGCCTCGTTTTTGTCGCCATTGCAAAGATTTTGGCGAATCGGATTGCCTGTGAGGACTATTTTTTCTTTTGGGAAGAACTTTTCCATTCCCTCATACGCCACACAAATCGTCTGGGCTTTGTTTTTGAGCAACTTATTCGTTACGCCAGCAAAGCCGTTTTGTTCTTGCAATAAAACAGGAACACCCATCTTGGCAGCCGCATACATCGCCGCACCGCTCGCATACCCCCCGACACCAATCGCCACGTTGGGTTGAAACTCCCGAACGATTTTACGAACCTGCACAATCGAACGCACCAAGTTGATAAGTACTTTGATGTTTTTCAGCAGGTTTTGGCGATTAAAGCCGAGAATAGGCAAGCCGATAATTCTGTATCCCGCTTGCGGAACACGCTCCATTTCCATGCGATTATTGGCTCCTACAAAGAGAATATCGCACTTGGGGTCGTGTTCACGCAAAGCATTGGCGATACTTACAGCCGGGAAGATATGTCCTCCCGTTCCTCCACCCGAAATCAGATACCTCTTGGACGATTTTTCCATTTGGATTCGTGTTCAAGAACTTCCGTATCAGGTTTACCGGGGGCTTTTTTAACCTTCTTTTCTTCCTCCACTTGCACACTTTCCACCCATGCGATAGGTTGACCTTTGGCAATCACGCCTCCTTGTTCACAGCAGACATTCACAATCTTGCCGTTATCCAACGCCTTCAAAGCCTCCATGCCGTGAGGGGTTTGGATATAAGCCACGATAGCGTCTTTCTTGACGATTGTACCCAAAACGGGGGCCTTCGAAACGCTGTCGAAATCCAACTCCCAGAATAATTTTCCGTCATGGCTTGCTTCGATAGGTTCTGCATTCGGATGCAAAATCGCACGTTTGTCGGCATCGGACAAGAAGACAATCTGTTGACCACCCTTGGCGGCTTTTTCCATACGCTCCAACAAGTCTTTGTTGAATTGCTCTTTGGCTTGACCTGACTTATATTCGCGATATTGTTTCTCGTGCATTGCAAATTCAAACAACTCTTCGTCGTCACGACCTCTATCCCAGCCCTCTTTTTTCATTTCTTCTATGAAGCGAGGCAACTCATCTGGATACAATTTCTGTGGGTCGTCGGTGTAGAATTCGTAGCCTTTCTTGTGAGCCAATTCAACGATTTCGGGAGCCAACGTACCTGGCAATTTACCCGATTTACCCAAAACCATACCCCACATGGCTTCGTCCATACGCGTGAACGGTGCTTCGTCCATCGATTTGGAGAACAAGTTAAACAAGGCAGCATTCTTAACATACTGCGAGAAAGGCGTAACCAAGCAAGGGGTACCCAACATCGGCCATATACGTTGTACTTCGTTGAAGAGTTCTACCAGCAACTCGTCTTCCGAGAGCTCACTCTTACCACGATTCTTCAAGTTCATATTGATAGCAGCGTGCATACCTTTCAAGTCAGCCATCAGTGACCCCATCATACCTCCAGGCAAGCCGCAACCCACCAACAAGGACGACATACGCGAGTTACGCGGGTCAATCCAGTAGCCCAAGAAGTCATCTATAAACGATTGGGTGAGCGAGCGAGCCTCCATGTAAGCCTTCATATTGATGTCTTTCACCAAGAAACCTGCATCTTTGAGCATCGCTTGAATCGTAATCACATCGGGATGCACCATACCCCAACTGAGTGGCTCCATAGCTACGTCTAACACATCTGCACCCGCTTTGGCAACCTCCAACATCGAAGCCACCGAGAAACCAGGACCCGAGTGTCCGTGATATTGAATGATGATGTCAGGATGCTTCTCTTTGATGGCTTTCACAATCAAGCCTAACGAGTGTGGACGACCGATACCAGCCATGTCTTTGAGGCAAATCTCCTCGGCACCACCTTCAATCAACTGCTCTGCCAGATTCACGTAATACTCTACGGTGTGTACTTTGGAGAACGTGATACACATAGCGGCTTGTGGCGTCATTCCACCCTCTTTTGCCCATTTGATACTCGGCAAGATATTACGTGGGTCGTTCAAACCACAGAAGATACGCGTGATGTCGGTGCCTTGTGCATGCTTCACTTTGTACATCAACTGACGCACGTCTGCTGGCACAGGGTTCATTCGCAAGGCATTCAAACCCCTATCCAACATGTGGGTTTTGATACCAACTTCATTAAAAGGTTTGGTGAAGGTCCGAACGGCTTCGTTAGGGTTTTCACCGTACAATAAATTCACTTGCTCAGAGGCACCACCGTTCGTTTCAACACGGTCAAAACAGCCCATATCAATAATCACGGGAGCGATCTTCGCCAACTGATCCTTACGAGGCACATATTTGCCTGAACTTTGCCACATGTCTCGATAGACAAGTGAGAATTTAATTTCTTTTTTCATAATTTTATTGGGTATTAGAGTTTTATTCTACAAAATCTTCTTTTTTCGCATCGGACGTCAAAACCTCTTCGCCTTTACGAAAATAATAAACCAAGCCATATTCTTGGCATTTCATCCATTTTTCGTATGGATTACAATCTTTATAAAATTCTTCCACGTCATTCCATATATCCAAGATGATAGTGTCTATTTTACCTCTAATTTGTTCTACTTCTTTGGACATTCGGTCTTTGGTTCGTCTATGTTGTTGCTGGCTGATATATTGCTCTTTGAATATATCGTAATAAACACGCACTTTGGCAATAGATGGGAAATAAATCGCTGTTCCACCTTCACTTATCCGCTTTTCTTCGCCTTCGATGATATTGGCTCCCCATTTTAAAATATCCTCTTCAGAAGTTAAATTAGGAACGGTGTCATCGTCTTTATCCAATTGATAATAGGCTTTGTAGTCTCTTTTGATTTCGCCCCGAATAACAGCAAGGTTAAACACTTGAATAAAATGCGAGATATACATTCTTGCTTTCTGCAAGTTATTCATATATATCTTATTCGCCGTTGTGCGTGCTGCATAACTATCTTGGTACTGCACCAACAGAGTTTCGTATTGTTTGACCATACTACGTGCTTGTTCGAAGGTAGCAGGCTGAATAGCACGGTCGTGAAAATCCAATGATAATGCTTTATCAACAGCAATTTTCAAGGCTCTCAAACGAGCAACATGCGTATTTGGTAAACGACGATAGGGCATAACTACGATTCTCTTTTGGACAAATGAACAATTAAATTATATACATTCTTTTGTATCTCGTTTTGCGGACATTCTTGCAACAAAATAAATGCTTTTTTTGTATATTCCTCTATTTTTTTTTCAATTTTTTCAGGAATCTGCAATTTATCGTATATCTCTCGCACGGCTTGGATTTTTTCTTGACGCACGAAGTCCGTTTTTTTCAACCAACCTTGCAACTCTTCTGTATAAGCCGACGTTTCTTGCAAAGCCGACAGCAACAAAAACGTTTTTTTATTTTCGCAAATATCGCCTCCAATTTCTTTCCCAAACGTTTTTACATCGCCATAGGTATCTAAATAGTCGTCTTGCAACTGGTACGCCATGCCGATATTCAACCCCAGATTATACAAAATTTCTTGATTTTGTTCCGAAGCGTCAGCCATATAGCCCCCCATTTGCAACGACACCGCAAACAGCACCGCCGTCTTGAGCCGAATCATATCCAAATAGGCTTCCACAGTAACCGAATCGCTATGTTCAAAATCCATATCATACTGTTGTCCTTCGCAAATCTGGGTCGTCATCGTATTAAAAAGTCGCAAAATAACCCCCAATTTATCTTCGGACACTTTTTCCAACGCTTTATATGCCTCAATGTTCATCTGGTCGCCCGACAAAATCGCCGTAGCATTATTCCAGCGGACGTGCACAGTCGGTTTGTTGCGGCGAATTTTTGCATTGTCCATAATGTCGTCGTGCAGGAGCGTAAAATTATGGAATAACTCCACTGCCAAAGCCACTGGCAACGCCTTCTGCACATCGCCACCAAACAAACTGCAACCATACAAAACCATCATCGGACGCAACCGCTTTCCACCCGACGAAAGAGCGTATTCTATCGGCTCGTACAGCCCATGTGGCTCCCGTTTCCAATCCAATTTAGCAATATAAGCGTCAAAATCTATCATTTATCTTCAATAATACTCTCCAAAACGTTTTCCATATTCATTTTTGCAGCCCTCACCTGTTGCGGAATGAACGAGGTCGCAGTCATGCCTGGCGTGATATTCACTTCCAAAAGGTTGATATGATAGCCAGCCACAACGCCAAGTCCCAAATTTTCCTGCGAATCCGTGTCGGTCGTGGGCGTCAAAATATAATCCACCCGAATGATGCCGTGGCAATTCAGCAAATCATAAATGTTCAACGTCAGTTCTTGCACGGCTTTGGACAACTTTTCGTCCACTCTGGCAGGCGTAATCTCTTGCACTTCGCCCTTGTATTTGGCGTTATAATCAAAAAACTCGTTGGCAGGCACCACTTCGGTAATCGGAAAAGCGACACGTTGCGTCTTCGTCTTGTAAACGCCACAGGTTACCTCAATGCCCTCCATAAACCGCTCACAAACCACCTCATCGCCCTCTTTGAAAGCATTTTTGATGGCATTTTCCACCTCATTTTCAGCCGTTACTTTGTAGCAACCGATACTGCTTCCACCCACGTTACTTTTGATGAAACAGGGTAAGCCAACGGTCTGCACAATCTCTTTGGCAGTCGGTTGAGGTCGATTGGCACGCAACAACACACTTTTCGCAATCCGCACACCAAACGACGACAGATAATGGTTGCAAGTATATTTATTGAAGGCTATCGATGCCGACAAGGTGTTGCAAGTCGAATACGGGATATGCAACAAGTCAAAATAGCCCTGCAAGATGCCATTTTCGCCAGGTGTGCCGTGAATGGTGATGTAAGCGTAATCAATCGTGTGCTTCACGCCGTCAACGGTGTACGAAAAGTCATTCTTGTCTATCGGAGCCGTTTTGGTAGGCACAATTGTATCATTTTCGTAGTTCCA
>JAEEGL010221962.1_pt1 | contig 14983 bp, 10 predicted proteins | sample 9134231 | NCBI WGS metagenome assembly JAEEGL01 (sample SAMN16246548, study PRJNA631951) | gut metagenome | biome: gut microbiome; feature: rumen; material: fiber-attached | host: Bos | place: Iran: Karaj | collected 2018-10
ATGCGCCGCCCTGCCTTTCCGGATTTGCCAGGCCCCGCATTCACCCGGCGTGTGCCGGCGGGCTTGCCCGCCGGAATGCCCCCCCCGCAGATGCGCCGCCCTGCCTTTCCGGATTTTCCAGGCGCCGCATTTACCCGGCGTGTGCCGGCGGGCTTGCCCGTCGGAATGACTGGCCCCGCATTCACCCGGCGGGTGCCGGCGGGCTTGCCCGCCGGAATGCCCCCCCGCAGATGCGCCGCCCTGCCGCCTTAGTGGTGCGAGAAGACGCGCTCGGGCGCGTGGATCAGGGCGACGCCCAGTTCGTTCGCGCGTTGGATGACCTCGGCGTCCTTGACCGATCCCGAGGGGGCGATGATGGCGGTGATGCCCGCCTTGGCCGCGACCTCGACCCCGTCGGGGAACGGGAAGAAGCCGTCGGAGGCCATGACCGCGCCCTGGATGCTCTCATGCCCCTCGTACTTCGAGCCGAACTTCTCGATTGCCTGCTCGACCGCGCCGACGCGGTCCTGCTCGCCAGTGCCGACGCACAAGGTGCCGCCGTTCTTGACGATGATGACGCCGTTCGAGCGCACCGAAATGTTGATGTACCACGCGGCCAGGAGGTCCTCCAGCTGCTGCGCGCTCGCCTTGACCGTGCTCTCGACGTGCCCCAGCGTCTTGCTCTCCGCCGAGGCGGGCGTCAGGTCCTCAACCGACTTCAGGTGCGTCAGCAGCGGCTCGGAGACGACGACCGTCCCGTCGCCCAGCGTCTTGAAGGTACGGCAGCCGCTGATGTCGTCCCCGACATACTTCGGCAGTTTTTTCAGGTCGCCGCACTGGAGAATGCGGACGAGTTTGTCGATCTTGACGTCGGGGTTGGTGAAGACCGCGAGCGCCTCGGGGGTGTAGGCGGGCGCGACGACGCATTCGACGAAGGTGCTCATGATCTCCTCGGCCGTCTCCTTGTCGACCTCGACGTTGAAGGCGATGACCGAGCCGAAGGCCGCGCGCGGGTCGCAGTCACGCGCCTTGATGTAGACCTGCTTCAGGCTCTCGCCGGGCCGCGCGATCGCCGCGCCGCACGGATTGACGTGCTTCATGCAGGCGCACGCAGGCGCGTCGAAGTATTTCACGATGTTCAGCGAGTAGCTGATGTCCTCCAGGTTGGTCTGGGAGAGGCCGCTCTTGCCGGTCTTGAGGACCTTCATGTCCCCGATCACGCAGTCCGCCGCGTCCACGGGCTTGTAGAAGGCCGCGGGCTGGTGCGGGTTGGTGCCGTAGCGCAGGTCGTCGACCTTGACGTATTTGCGCCCGAAGAAGTCGGTCGTCTCCGGATAGTCGCCCTTGTTCTGCGTGAGGTAGGTCTTGCGGTTGATTTTCTCGTTCGCCATGGTCGTTTCTCCCTGTTTGGTTTTGGATTAGGAATGTTCTTCCTTGAACTGCATGTCATTCAACTGGCGGTAGCGCCCGTTCTGCTCCAGCAACTGCTGGTGCGTGCCGCGCTCCAGGATCCGCCCCTGCTCCAGCACAATGATCTCGTCCGCGCTCTTGATCGTCGACAGGCGGTGCGCGATCGCCAGCACCGTGCGGTCCTTCATCACGTTGTTCAGCGCCTCCTGCACCAGCTGCTCCGTCACCGTATCCAGCGCGCTTGTCGCCTCGTCCAGAATCAGGATCGGCGGATTGCGCAGAATCGCCCGCGCAATCGCGATGCGCTGCTTCTGGCCGCCCGAAAGCAGGTTGCCACGCTCGCCGACCAGATGCTGGAAGCCCTCAGGCCACTGCCCCACGAACTCAGTGACATTCGCGAGCCGCGCCGCCTCCTCGACCTCGGCGTCGGTCGCCTCCGGACGCCCGTAGCGGATGTTCTCGGCGATGGTGGTGTTGAAGAGAAAGGTGTCCTGGCTCACCATCCCGACCTGCCGCCGAAAGTCCCCTGGCGCGAACTCCTTGAGGTCGATGCCGTCGATCGTGATGCTCCCCTCGCTGGGGTCGTAGAAGCGCGCCAGCAGATTCGCGACGGTCGACTTGCCGCTGCCGGTCTGCCCGACCAGCGCAACCAGCGCGCCCTTCGGGATCTCCAGGTCGATGTGCTCCAGCACCGTCTCTCCCCGCGCCGTATACCGGAAACTCACATCGTGGTAGACAATCCGGTCGTGGAAGCCCGAAATCGGACGCGGATTCACGGGCACCGGCAGCGCCGTATGCATGTCCATCGTCTCGAAGACGCGCTCCGCCGCAGCAGCAGCCTTCTGCATGTGCGCGTTCAACTTCGTCAGATCCTTGATCGGCTTGTAGGCCGCCTGGACCGCAAAGGTCAATGCAATCAACGTTCCCAGGGTGACTTCTGCCTTCACACACAGCAGCACGAGGAAACACAGCATGAGGATTGCCGCAAGCTCCATCATCGGATGAATGAAGACATCCGCTGTCAACGCCTTGCGTAATTTGCGGAAGTATTTTTCGTTGATTTGCCGGAATTGCTCGTCCTCGCGCTCCTCCTGGTTGAAGGTCTTGATGACCTGCACGCCGGAGAAGCATTCCTGCATCCGGCTCGTCACCGTCGAGATCCCCCCCAGCACCTTCGCCTGGTAGCGCTTCAGCAGCCGGCTCAGCAGATACACCGGCACCAGAAACACCGGCAGCAACAGCATCACCAGCGCAAACTCCTTCCCCAACTTCAATTTCACTCCGAACTGCGCAATCCACACAATCGAGACGACAATCAGCACAACTCCTGCAAACAACTCGGACACGGAACTCGCGATCACCGCCTCCACCGCGTTGATGTCATTGGTACAGCGGCTGATGAGTTTCCCGACCTCGCCCCGGCTGAAAAAGCCCATCGATTGGTCAAGCAGTCTCCGGAAAAGCGTCACCCGCATGTCGGTCATCATCCGCGCCCCCAGCCATTTGAGAGACCAACGATTGACCAGTTCACCAGTGGCACGCCCGATAAAAGCGATAAACAGCCCGGACAGCATGATTGCCGCCACTGTCAACGTCACTTTGGCATCTAAATTGACCTTGACCTGCACCGGCTTGCATCCCAGGAAAACCAGAACCTTGTTGAAATTGTCTATCTCTTCCTGAATCTGCTTTTCCTGCTCCTGCTTGACGGTTTTCTTTTCGGCATGCTCCCTTTTCGGCGCGGCACTCTGCTCCTCGCAGTCTTGTTTCCCGGCACTCTCGACCACCTGCGCCTCCTGTGGATGAGGCTGAAGGAGTTCAATCGTCTTGGTCAATTTGTTCAGGATTTTCCACTGCGCATAACCAACAAAGCAAGCCGCGATCAACCCGATCACAAAAACCGGCCAATATGGGCGCGCGAAAACACGGAAAAGCCGCGCGAAGACCGTGATTGTCCCGCTCTTGGGCTTTTCGCGCTGATGTTTCCAGGCGTGCGCCATCGGCTATTTCTCCACCAGTTCGACGACCGTCTTGACGACGAACTCCTTCTGCTCGGCGGTCAATTCAGGGTAGACGGGGATCGCGACCGTCTCGTTCGCCGCCCGCTCGCTGTTCGGGAAGTCCCCGGCATGGTAGCCGAGCCCCGCGAAGCACTCCTGCAGATGCAGCGGGATGGGATAGTAGATCGCGCAGCCAATGCCCGCCGCCTTGAGCCCCGCGACCACCGCGTCCCGCCGCCCGTTCGCGATGCGCAGCACATACTGGTTGCAGACGTGGCGCGTCGCCCACGGCGCCGTCGCGGGCGTCACGATCGCCTCGTGCCCCGCGAAGGCCGCGTTGTACTCCGCCGCGTTGCGCTGCCGCCCCGCCGTCCACGCGTCCAGATGCGGCAGTTTCACGAGCAGCACCTCCGCCTGCAGGGCGTCCAGGCGGAAGTTGCCGCCGATCAGATGGTGGTGGTATTGCGGGGCCATGCCGTGGTTGCGCAGAATCGCGAGTTTCTCCGCGCGCGCCGCGCTGTCGGTCAGCACCATTCCGCCGTCTCCGAAGCACCCGAGGTTCTTGCTGGGGAAGAACGACAGGCAGCCGTATTCGGACTGCGAGCCGACCCGCCTGCCGCGGCACTCCGCGCCGATCGCCTGGCACGCATCCTCGATCACGATGAGACCGTGCTTAGACGCGACCGCGCGGATCGCCTCCACATCCGCCGCCTGCCCATAGAGGTGCACCGGGATGATCGCCTTCGTGCGCGGCGTCACCGCAGCCTCGACCTTCGAGGCGTCGATGTTGTATGTCGCCAGGTTGATGTCCACAAACACGGGCCGCGCCCCAGTCCTGCAGATCGCGCCCGCCGTCGCGAAGAAGGTATACGGCGTCGTGATCACCTCGTCCCCCGCGCCGATCCCCTCCGCCATCAAAGCCAGCAAAAGCGCATCCGATCCAGAGGTCACGCCGCACGCACCCCCAGCCTGGCAGTAGGACGCCACCGCCCGCTCCAGCTCCGACACCTTCGGCCCCAGAATGAACTGCTGGCTCGCGCACAACGCCGCCAGACGCGCGGCAAACTCGGACTCCAGCGCCGCATACTGCGGCTTCAAATCCAGCAGAGGCACCTGCATGATCTTCATTCCTCCATACTAAAATACGGACAGCCTAAAACGAAATCGCTTCAATATAGCCCCTCCCGCCAGCCCCGCCACGCATTCCCCGCAACCGCACGCCTTTTCCGATTCGGACTTGAAATCCACCAAAAGTTTCGTATAATATGGGAAATTCCGCCCCGCACTCATTTGACAATGGAGCACACCCCATGACAAACAAGCACAACTTCACCCTCATCGAACTCCTCGTCGTCATCGCCATCATCGCGATCCTGGCCTCCATGCTGCTGCCCGCCCTGGGCAAGGCGCGCGAAAAGGCGCAGGTCACCAGCTGCGCCTCCAAGCTCAAGCAGATCGGCCTGGCCACCGTCATGTACTGCGACGACTACAACGGCTTCCGCCCCCGCACCGACAACCGCACGGCGGCGGAACGCGGCAAGACAGACGGCGAGCACTGGACGACCTTCGGCAACATCGTCGCCTCCCAGAGCGTCAGCGCCCTGACCCCCAAGAACTTCGGCTCCTATCTCGCGGGCGGCAAGGGCTCTGGCGGCAACATCGGCCAGGACGCCTACATGAAGAACTTCTGGAAGTGCCCCCTCGACAACAAGAACTTCGAAACCAACACCTCCACTGGCGCCCGCAGGGCTGGCGTCGGCAGCTACTACGGACTGTGGCTGGACGAGGAGCAGGTCACCAGCTACGGCTACACCGCCGCCGACAAGCATCGCCGCGGCCGCATCAATCTCTTCCTCCACTGCGACCCGAACAACGTCATCTTCATGGAGCCTGGCTTCCCGAACCAGAACAACAACCACCCGCGCGACATCAACCTGCTCCACGCCGACGGACATGTCAGCAACGTCTCCCGAGGAGCCGCCGCCGCCTCTGGCACCGCCTGGAAATATTGGATCCCCTTCATGGACCAGAACTGACGGCGGTGCCCCGACATCCCCGCCGCGCCCCGAGCAGAATGCGGGACGGCGGCGGGCATGGATTCGCATCTGTTTTCTATCCCCCGAACCTGATTTCGCGGCTGCCGTCGGCGCCGTATTCGACCGTCTCGATCGGCAGCAGCGTGCCGTTGGCGCGGCGGTAGTAGAGCTGCCCCGTGCCGTCATCCTGGTAGAAGCGGTTGTCGGCGAAGTCCCAGACCACGGGCGGCAGCACCACCCAGTCCCCGCCCTCCTTCAGGCGCTCCTGCGCCGCGGAGGCATACTCCTCCAGCGCATCCTGGTAGCCGCCCGCTGGACGCGCCGCAGGACGCGCCGCCGCGACCTGGCGCAGTTCCTCGCGCCGCGCGTCGTCCAGCCCCAGCGGGACAGGCGTCGAGATGCCCAGCAGCGCCCCCTCGTCCATCCCCGCCCCCGCGCCCTCGACTGGCGCCGCGACAATCACCGACGAGCGCAGTTCGTCGCACCCGTCCAGAATCGCGCGCTCGATGGGGATCGTGTGCAGCCCCACCAGATGGCGCTGCCCGTCCTTGAGGTAGGTCAGGTCGCCTGGATGCACGTTCAGGCACGGGAAGTCCGCCGTCAGGTTGGTCAGCGGGACGAAGCCCGCGAAGACGCCGAAGGTCACCTGGAACGGCGCCAGCAGCCGCCGCAGCTCGTCCGTCCACTCCGCGCGGATCTCCTGCCCGCGCGGCGTCGCGATCGACACCCGCTTCTCCCCGCGCGCCCGATAGAACTCGCGGATGTCGCACGCCACCAGCGGCACCTCGTACAGGCTCGACAACTCCGCCGCACGGCTCTTGTTCGGCGCGTCCGTCACCAGCGCCGCCACCTGGAACGGCGGCTCCCGACCCGCAGACTGCTCCGCGCGGTAGCGCCGCAGCAGCCGCTCCGCGTTGCTCCCGCCACCCGACAGGAAAATCGCCGCCGACGGCACGCCGGAGACCTCCGGCAACAATGGACGCGGTGTGTTCATCTTCTTTTTTCCTCCTTGAACCAGCACTCATGCCTTCCCCGACACGGGGACTTTTTGCCAAAACGCCCGAAAAATCCGAAAAAAAAGCCCGTCGCGAATGGCAACTTCCGAGAATTGCAACATAGTATAGCATTTACCATAAAAACGGTCTCCCCTTCCCGCCGTCATTCTTGAGGAAAAACACCACCATGAGCAAAAAATCCGTATTCCTGGGCCTCGCCTCCGCCATCTGCCTCGCCCTCTTCCTCACCACCTCCTGCGCCTCGCTGAAGGACAAGATCACCAAGCGCGACAGCCGTCCCCCCATCAAGGTCGTGATGGTCACCGGCAACTACACGGAACCCCGCCTCATCTGCGAACTCGCCCAGTACCGCAACCAGGCCCCCCTCATCATCTTCATGCCCGCCGAAAACGGCGCCGAACCCCGCATGTTCTATCTGAGCGGAAACAAGCAGGCCGAGGAAATGCCCGTCGCCGACTTCGCCAAATTCCTCGACTTCCTCAATCCCAAGGTCGTCGTCTTCCTCGGCGGCGAGACCTTCTGCCCCAAGAAATACATCGAGATGGCCAGCAACCAGTTCCGCGTCTATACCATCACTGGCCCCGACTGGGTCAAGAACGCCCAGTCCATGGGCGACATCCTCGACCAGTCGCGGCTGCTGCGCGAATACAAGGACGCCATGGAGCGCCTCGCCAAGACTGGCCAGCTCGCCAACGACGCGAAATAGCCGTTTCTCCCCGATGACGCAAACGCGGGGCGGCGCGCACCGCCCGCCCCGCCTCCGTCCGCCCGTGCCCCGCCCAGGGGGATCCCGCCCCATCGCATTAGCCATTCCATGTTCTCCACCCTCTATCAGATCGCCAAGAACACCTTCCGCGAAAGCCTCCGGGAACCCATCTTCCTGCTGGTCCTCGTCTCCGCCCTGGTGCTGATCGGCGTCTATCCCAGTTTCACCCTATTCGTCTTCAACGCCCACGAAAAACTGATCGTGGACAGCGCCATGGCCACCATGATGGTCTTCGGCTGGGGCCTCGCCATCATGATCTCCAGCTACGCCATCTCCCGCGAAATCGACAACGGCACCGCCCTCCTCCTCCTCTCCAAGCCCGTCCAGCGCCCCGTCTTCATCATCGCCAAAATCCTCGGCATCCTCGCCTCCACCACCGTATTCTGCTTCATCACGGGCGTCGCCACCCTCATCGCGCTCCGCGTCGCCACCGACCAGTTCTGGTTCGACGACTTCGTCTTCTACGGCTTCTTCGTCGTGATGGCCCTCGCCCTCGCCCTCGCGGGCGCCTGGAACTACGTCACCCGCTCCTCCTTCTGCATGGCGGCCGTCCTCGCCCTCCTTGTCCTCATCCCCGTCTTCGCCGTCATCGCCCACTTCAAGCCCACCGACGGCAACCACGTCGGCCTCGTCTTCCGCGCCGTCCCCGCCCTCATCCTCGTCATGTTCTCCGTGTGGTCGATGGGCACCCTCGCCACCGCCCTCTCCACACGCTTCAACCTCGTCCCCAACCTTCTGCTCTGCGGCGCCCTCTTCATGCTCGGCCTCATGAGCGACTACCTCATCGGGCGCCTCACCCGCGAGCCGTGGCAGCGCCTCCCCCCCGCAGGCAAGCAGCAGCTCTGGGTCGCACGATACAAGTTCCTCCCCTCCGAGACCGCCGACATCGAAAAATGGGAGGAGCCCCAGCGCATCGAGGACTTCGGGCAGTTCATCGTCTGGACCGACGCGCCAGAAACCGCCGCCGCCCTCGACCCGCTCGGCAAGAACCCCGCCGCCAGCTGGCATGACGGGCACGGCTGGCACCACGATCCCAACCAGCTCTCCACCCTCCCCCTCCAGATGGCCGTCTACAACAGCGCCAATCCCAAGCAGCCCTGGACCCTCTACAACCTCGGCAGCTACGCCGACGCCAAGCGCAAGGCGGCCAAGGACGCAGGCGAACTCGACGCCCTCATCTTCAGGCGCTCCGCAAATCCGCCCCGCACCCCCGAAGGCGGCACCATCCACCATCCCGTGCCCGCCTCCGGCAACTGGGTAGCGACCGCCCTCTACGCCGCCGTCCCCAACTGGCAGCTCTTCTGGATGGCCGACGCGCTCTCCAGCCGAGGCGGCGACCAGGAGGTCAACACCAACGAAGCCACCGTCCCCGCGCGCTACGTCGGCTACGCCGCCGCCTACGCCACCATCCTCAATCTCTTCCTCGTCCTCCTCGCCATCCTCCTCTTCTGGAACCGCGAGGCAGGACGGCAGTCCCTCGCCTAACCCGCTTCCACCCTCGCGAACATCCACCTGTCGGCGCGGTCTACCAGGCCGCGCCGTTTTTCATAAGGAGAACACGCTATGTCCGAAAACACCTTCTATCTGACCACCCCGATCTATTACGTCAACGACAAGCCGCACATCGGCCACGCGTACACCACCATCCTCGGCGACGTGCTGTCGCGCTGCCACCGCCTCCTGGGCGACCCCGTCCATTTCCTGACGGGCACCGACGAGCACGGCCTCAAGGTCCAGAAGGCCGCCGAAAAGAACGGCACCACTCCGCTGGAGCACTGCAACACCTTCGTCGTCCGCTTCCAGGAACTCTGGAAACGCCTCGGCATCTCCAACGACGACTTTATCCGCACCACCGAGCCGCGCCACATCTCCGTCGTCCAGGGCATCCTGCAGGACATGTGGGAGCGCGACCTCATCTACCAGGGCGACTACGAGGGCTGGTACTGCACTCCGTGCGAGCGCTACTACACTGAGAAGGACCTCGTGAACGGCTGCTGCCCCGAGTGCAACCGCCCCGTCGAGAAACTCGTCGAGAAGAACTACTTCTTCAAGATGAGCGCCTACCAGCAGCAGCTGATCGACTACATCAACGCCCATCCCGAGTTCATCCAGCCCTCCAACCGCCGCCAGGAGATCCTCGGCTATCTGCGCAAGCCCCTCAACGACCTGTGCATCTCCCGCGCCAAGTCCCGCCTCTCGTGGGGCATCGAACTGCCCTTCGACCGCGACTATGTGACCTACGTCTGGTTCGACGCCCTCGTCAACTACATCTCCGCCGTCGGCTACCGCGCCGACGAGGCCGAGTTCCAGCGCTGGTGGCCCGCCAACTACCACCTCATCGGAAAGGACATCCTGACCACCCATGCGGTCTACTGGCCGACCATGCTCATGGCGATGGGCCTCCCCCTCCCCAGGACCATCTTCGCCCACGGCTGGTGGCTCATCGACTCCGAGAAGATGAGCAAGTCCATCGGCAACGTCGTCAATCCCATGGACATGGCCGACAAATACGGAGTCGACGCCCTCCGCTACCACCTGATGGCCGCCATGGCCCTCGGTCAGGACGCCAACTTCTCCGAGGAGTCCTTCGTCACCCGCTTCAACGCCGACCTCGCCAACAACCTCGGCAACCTCCTCTCCCGCGCCGTCAAGATGCTCGAGAAGAACTTCGGCGGCAAGATGCCCGCCCCCGCCCCCGAGACCGAAGAGGCGAAGGAACTGCGCGAGAGCGTTGCCAAGGCCGTCGAATCCTGGAAGAACGCCATCCTGAACATGCAGCTCGACCGCGGCATCGCCGACATCATGGGCGCCGCCAACGCCGCCAACAAATACTTCGACACGATGAAGCCGTGGGTGCTCGCCAAGGCGGGCGACACCGCCGCACTCGCCGTCGTCCTGCGCAACACCGCCGAGGCCCTCCGCATTCTTGGCGGCCTCCTCTATCCCGTCATGCCCGTCAAGATGGCCGAACTGCGGCAAATCCTCGGCATCCCCGCCGAAAACGCCGCCCCCGCGATGGACACCCTCGCCAAATGGAACCAAATCCCCGAGGGCGCCGCCGTAACCCCCATCACCGTCCCCCTGTTCCCCCGCATCCAGGCCCCCGCGCAATAACCGCGCCCGGCGCAGCCCCCGGCCCAAGAATGGGCCGGCACAGAACGCCCGGCTCCCCGATGGGTCTTAGGTCTGGGGGCCCCGATGGGGCTGAAGTCTCGGGTCTGGGGTCCCGGATGATGGGTCTGAAGTCTGGGGTCTGGGGTCCTCGGATGCTGGGTCTGAAGTCTGGGGTCTGGGGTCCCGAATGATGCGTCTTGCTGCCTCCGAACAACCTTCCCGTTATCAGCCATGAAAATCCGCCGCCTCTTCTCCGTCCTGCTCTGTGCCGCCGCGATGCTCTTTGCGAAACTGACCGTCGAGCGCCAGGGCGACAACTTCCTTGTCAAGCGCGACGGCAAGGTCCTGATTGATTCGGTCGCGGTCAAGACTGGCATTCCGATGGAGCAGGCGAAGGTGCGCTCCTCCTCGCAGACGCTGGCGGACGGTACGCGTGTGTGGGAGCGGTGGTGCGAGGAGCGCGAGAACCGCTTCCGCCTGGAGGTCGCCGAGCGCGCCGACGGCGCCGTCGAGATCACCATGGCGGGCGAGATCGAGGCCCTGAACCCGAATCGGCTGCGCCAGCTCTGGCTGACCATGCCCAAGGGGCTTCTGGTCGGCAGGGAATATCAGGCGCTTGACGGCAATGGCCGCGGCTGGCGTCCCGTCACCCGCAAGTTCGAGGGCAAGGCCTCCCAGGTCTACCGCTGGCTGGCCTGCGACGGCCTCATATTCGACTTCAACCCCATCGGCCCCACCGACTACTGCATGATGTACCAGGTCGGCGCCATCAAGGGCCAGTGGGGCGTGTTCATCAAGGACGGCGCCATCCACCTCGTCGCAGGCACCAACATCCACTACTACGGCGGATACACTGGCGCCAAGATCGTCCTGCGCGAAGGCACGAACGAGGACTACGACCGCCTGCACTCGATGCGCACCTACCGCTACAACCAGCACCTCGTCGCCTCCCGCCTCTACTCCTTCGGCGCCGTCAAATTCGGCAAGATGTACACCGCCGCCAACCTGCCCTTCGACGCAAGGCGCGGCTTCGGCTGGGCGGACGGACTGCCCGCGCCGACGGCTTCCGCAGGCGCCCCCGAGGGCGCCTACTACGCCCATGTCCGCGGCAAGGGCAGGCGCACCTTCCGCATCGCAGGCCTGGAGAACGGCTTCCACATCGTCACCGTCGGCGCAGGAAACTACGACGGCGCCCCCAACGCCTTCCGCATCGCCGTGAACGGCGAGTCCCTCGCCGCCGAGGTCACCGTCAAGCCGAAGACCGCCCGCACCTTCGCCCGCGCCGTCCACGTCCGGGACGGCAAACTGGACATCGCCCTCGACGGCGACTTCCTCCTCTCCACCATCGCCGTCCAGCCGCTCATCTACGATTCGGAGGACTTCTCCTTCCTGCGCGGCCCGTGGGTCGCCGACGGCTATGAGCCAGGCACCATCTACCGCAACGAGAACTACCGCCCCGCGCCCTTCTTCCCCGTCGCCGCCGAGGAACTCGTCCTCCCCGTCCCTGGCACGGAACTCCCCGCGCATCCGCGCGAACCCGAGCGCCCTGCGTGGCACCAGGACTTGAGCCAGCCCAAGTTCGACTGGCTCAGGCACATCCACTCCGTGAAACTCCTCGGGCACTCCGCCACCATGGCCGAACTCGACGACCCCGCCATCCTCGACCGCTTCCTCGACCAGCTCCTCAAGGACAAGAACTACACCTCCATCGAACTCTCGGGGATGCACACCCGCCACACCTATTTCAGCCACCTCGAACGCGGCAAGGCCGCCGTCGGCCGCATCGTCCAGGCCGTCCACAAGCGCGGGCTCAAACTCATCGACCACCACTCCACCACCATCCTCTGGAACTGCGACGGCGGCCCGCGCGTCCTCGCCGAGCGCCTGACCGAGGTCGGCCGCGCCTCCACCGACCAGCTCCCGACCTTCCAGTTCTGCCTCACCAACCCCATCTACCGCCAGATGTATTTCGACTACATCGTCGACCTGGTCAAACTCGGCGTCGACGGCTTCCAGCTCGACGAACTGAACTTCTGGCCGCACTCCTGCGCCTGCCAGTACTGCCGCGCCGAGTTCACCCGCGCGACTGGCTGCCAGCTGCCGATGAACGAGTGCGACCCCAGCATCAACAACCCCGATTCGGAACTGTGGCGCCGCTGGACCATCTGGCGCGACATCCAGGTCACCAACTGCTACCTCGAACTGCGCCGCCGCACCGCCGCCATCAACCCCGACCTGGTCCTGCGCAACTACACGACCCACTGGGGCTACATCGCCCGCAACCGCCGCACCACCAACCTCGGCTGGGACCTCTTCGACCAGAGCCGCGCCCTCGACTGGGTCGGCACCGAGGTCATGACCCGCAATGTCATCCAGACCTCCCGCAGCCTCCTCCCCTACCGCCGAACCCAGAACATCTTCAACCTCGCATACGGAATGCCCGTCGACGCCTGGTACTACGTCGCCGACTGGCCCAGCGCGTACTTCGCCTGGGGCGTCGCCAACATGACCAACCAGACTGGCATGATGCCTTCCTCCCTCGTCCGCCCAGAAGGCGCCCCCGACTTCGACCGCTTCGCCGCCCTCCCGCACAACATGAAGCGCGTCGGCACCGACGCCGTCGCAGAGATCGCCCTGCTCTTCTCGCCCGACAGCCGCGACTGGAACCGCCTCGTGAGCTACTCCGGCGAACTCTACGGCCTCGCCCAGACCATGGAGCGCCTGCATATCCCATACGAGTTCCTCGGCGCCATGAGCCTCGACCAGAAGCACCTCGCCAAATACAAGGCCCTCGTCGTCAGCGGCGCGGGGTGCCTGACCGACGCGCAGATCCAGGCCATCCGCGCCTTCGCCGAACAGGGCGGCATGGTCTATCTCACCACCGTCGCGGGCCTCTACGACCAGTATGGCACCCCCCGCAAGGCCTGGCCCTTCGCCGACCTCTTCGGCTTCTCCCCGCGCGCCAAGTCGCCCGCCAAGATCGCGCAGCTCTCGGCGCACGGGCGCGCCGTCAAGCCCGCCAAACCCGTCGGCGGCTTCCTGCCGCCCCGGACCAAGGGCGACCCGCTTCGCATCACCGTCCCCTGCGGCAAGGGCAAAATCGTCTACTGTTCCCTCGCCATCGCCTCCTGCTTCTGCTCCCCCGAGCCCCTCGCGCTCAGCACCTGGAACTACGATCCCGACCGCGCCCTCGAAGCGCTCTTCCAGGCCGAGGTCGCCGACCTCTTCGCCCCCTTCCGTCACTGGACCATCGACGCACCCAAAAAGGTATTCACCTCCATCTGGCGGGAGGCCGACGGCCCCCTCGTCGTCCATCTGCTCAACGGCCTCGGCTCCTGCATGAAACCAGGCGACAAACTCCTCCTCCCCGCCCCCGTCCCCGCCTTCCCGCCCGTCGGGCAGGACATCACCTTCACGATTCCCGCGCCGAAGTGCCGCGAGGCCCTCGCCTACAGCCCCGAGTTCGAAGGCGCCAGGCCCCTCCGCCTCGCCGCCAACCCAGACGGCACCGCCACCGTCTCCGTCCCCAAGGGTGCCTTCCAGACCTACCTCCTCATCCGAATCCGCTGACCATCGCCCGCCAGAAGATCTGCCATGAAGTTCTACCGTTTCTGGAAAAGATGCGAGCGCGAGATGCCCGATCCCGACGGAACTGGCATCCTGCAGCGCGTCACCGTCTACGGACATTCCGACCTGTCGGCCGCCGATGCCGCCGCCTGCGGCAATGCACTCCTCGCAGAGGTCGAGCGGCGCCGTGCAGGCGAAATCTCCAAATGGGAATATGACATTGGCGGCCGCCCCATCCGCGAGGAGGTGCTCCTCACCCTCACCCCGCAGGATGTCGTCACCCGCAACCACTACGGCGCCGAGGTGCTCAACACCACCCGCCACTGCTTCATCGACATTGACGGCGACCTCCCTGGCGACGACAGCCTCCTCGGCATTCTCGGCGCGATCTTCGGCGGCCGCAAAGACGACCAGAAAGCCCTGCGCCATGTCGAGCGCCTCGCCCGTCTCGCTGGATACGACGGCCCCGTCCGCGTCTACCGCACCAAGGCAGGATTCCGTCTCCTCCTCCCCGACTGCCCCATCGAACCGAATCAGTGCGCCGCCCTGATGCAGGCATTCCACGCCGACCCGCGCTACGCGGCACTCTGCCGCGTCCAGGAGTGCTGGCGCGCCCGCCTCACCCCGAAACCCTACCGCATCCGCATGGACAAGCGCAGATTCGAGTGGCCCCAGGAGGATCCCGCCATTCTCGCCCAGCAGGCACTCTGGCTCCAGGATTACCGCGCCCGCAGCGAGCGCCGCGCCGTCTGCCGCTATCTCGGCACCGTCAACGGCCCCGAAGGCCCCACTGGCGACGTCGCCATCGACTATCACGACGAGCAGACCCGCATCGACTCCGCCCTCCCCCTCGCCTGAGGAGCGCCAATTCCCAAGCCGCCCCGCATTTCCTGCGGGCTTGCCCGCAGGAAATGCCCCGATTCCCCCGCCACCGCTGGCGAGCAAGCTCGCCAGCACACGCCCCCCCCGCTCATATCTACCCCGCCCCCGCTGAGCGAGCCGCAGGGCGCAGCCCTGCGTCGGGCGGGGGGTGCGGGGGGCGGCAGCCCCCCGTCGTTTGCATGGCTGGATGAAGGCGCCAGCCCCCGCCCGTGC